>Ga0114966_10003723_pt1 | contig 13286 bp, 17 predicted proteins | sample M_130207_XF_Meta_FD_87029 | JGI IMG/M metagenome (GOLD analysis project Ga0114966, IMG submission 87029) | Freshwater microbial communities from Lake Montjoie, Canada to study carbon cycling - M_130207_XF_MetaG | ecosystem: Environmental > Aquatic > Freshwater > Lake | place: Lake Montjoie... | reverse complement strand
TAAGATCATCATGATTGAACTTGCAAGGTCACGGCGCAACTTGATGTGACCTAGGAGTTCTTGACGAATTGTTTCGTCATTGTCCATTGTTTTGCGTAAGTCTTCGTCTAGATCTTTTGCTCTTTTTAATTCGTGATTGGCTAATCCTAGTTGTACTTCAAGTTCTTTAATTTTTTCTGCTGCAGTCATTGTGTGTCCTTTCGGGTTGTGTTGTGGTGTTCGATAACAGCGTCAGTGATGTTGTTGAGTGGTGCGGGTACGGTGCGTAGTGATTTGTAATTGGGTATGGCAGAAGTCTCTTCGTCAAAGGGCCAGAACTCCATGACGTAATTTGCGGGTGGAAGGAATGGGTATTCCTCGTTGATCATGGTTTGTAAGCAAGCCCACAGTTCATCGTCAGTGAGGTGATCGTGATTGATGATGAAGATGTTGAGGCCGGCTAGACAGTTGAGGAGGAAGGGGATGTCTTCGAACTCGAGGGTTGGGTCATCGACGTAGATGCCACAGTGTCGGAGCATGTCGCAAGCAGTGACGTGGGGGGCGAGCATGTCTGTGACTTTTGTGGCACGAACAATGTCCATGGGGTTGCCATCGTCATCGGTGTCGCAGGATGCGAGGTTCATGATCTTGACCTCGCGTTCTTTGATTTCGAGTTCGAAACAACGGAGTATGTGCTCCGTGATTTCGAGACGGGAAGATTTGTGTGTGCCTTGGAAGTCGTAACGGGGGTTGCGAGGGTTAATCATTTTTGTCTACTCCTGTAATTGAAACGGATCCAGCGCGTCGTAGTTCTTCATAGAATGGTTTGCCATTCATTGTTGTTTGTTCTGGTCGTGTGTATGTGGGCAAGCACATTGCTATGCCCACCATGCCAGGTTTGCAGGGCAGTTCTCCGAGTTCTACATTAAACGCTTCACATGTAACTTTGTGACGCGCCATTGCAGCAACTTGGACAGACATGCAGAGAAGGGTGTAATGGGTAATCCAGATTTCGTCTGGAATGCAGTGTTCGGAAGTGTGTTGCATGATGACGCTGCATGAGATGCCGTGTTGGCCATCTACGGGTGCGTCGCTATAGCAGTCGATGTCCGAGGCTTCGTAGCCGTCGGCAATGGCAAGGGTGGGGACGCCATCGGTTTGAAGAACACGAGTCTTGACGACTGCGATGGGTGTGCCATCGTGTGTGGAGGTCATGACGGCTAGAGTGCAGACGGCGGTGAGTGGTTTAGACATGTTGAATCTCCGAAGGGTGCTTGGATGGGCTGCCGATCCACGATGAATCGAGCAAGTCGGGGTGAACGTCGTTACGTTTGAAGCGAGCGCGAAGGCGACGACCACGTTTGTGGAATGTGGGGTCGTAGCCTGTGGGTACACGGTCGAGTGCAGAGGTGTGAGTCTTAATGTTGGGATTACCACCGCGTGAGCAAGAGCGGATGGGGAGGATGGAACCATCGAGTTCTTCGCCTTCGGAAAGCATGCGTCCGTAGATGGATGCGATGGAGTGTTGGAGGGGGGTGTGCTCGAGTTGGTGAGCGGATGCGGCGACAAGGCCGAGGTTGAGTTCAAGGAAGATGTCAGCTTGCTCACGCTTGAGCGTGTTGTTGACACGGATCTTCTCGATGATGTGATACTCGGCGCATGTGCGTCGGGTGTAGTTGGGAGTGTCGATTGAGTTGGTATCAACGCGTTTGACTGTGGGGTTAGCGTCGATTAGATAGATGGTGCCCTTGTCGTACGCGATGGGGAGGTTGGCGAATTGCTTTGCATCCCATTCAGTGACGTCGTTCTGCTTGCGAATATGGATAGACATGTGTGTTCTTTCTTTTGTGGGGGGTGATGTTGCATGGGGCTAGTAACAAATTGGACAATCTCTTTATGTGTTGGGGAGATGCCAGACTTGTTACTAGCCCTGAGTCCAAGTTATCGAGGACTCGCAACCTTATTAGTTAGTTAGTGCGTGCAGCGTCAAAGCGTTGCCACTTTGTGATCTTGTTCTTGGCAGGCCATTGAATCTCGGTCGTTGGCTTACCATCTGAGTCCTTGAAATACGTAGCAGGTTGAGTGTCAACCGTAACGAGTACGGGTGTTTGCTCATTAGCTGCATACTCAAACTCGGCGACGAATTTGTCAACTGTGAGTGCTTCTGACTTTGACAACTTCATGTTGAACGCCTTGTAAAGTGATACCCAAACCCAACCCTGAGATGGGGAAGTGGCAAGATCTGGGAGTAGGAAGAAGACACGGCCGGCGTTCGAGCCATCAACTGTGCTGAAGCAATCGAGTTGCAAGTTGATGTTGAACGAGTCTTTCTTTGAGTGCTTCTTCGTAGACACACCAACAACGTTAGCCAAGTAAACGCCTGGCTTAAGCAGTTGTTGTTCTTCGATGAAGTTGAGTGAAACGATAGGTGATGGAGTAGTCATGGCGAGTAACCTTTCATAAGAGATAAGTGAGAAGAGTGATGTGACCACCAACGCGGTTGTCACGGCCCACAACCCACTCCTTTTTTTTGTTGGAAGTGTGTGTGTTGTGGATTAGATTGTGTTTTAAAATAGAAGAATTGGTTGCCACCGAGATGGGTGGCGGGGCTCTGCCCCCCGCCACCCATCGAGGCAAACCTAAAGGGTTAGTTAGTGTTGGATACCACGTCCGCTGCGTCGAGACTTGTCAATTGGTGGGTCTTCATTCACCTCTTCATCGTTCTCTTGTGGGAATTGAAGATTGTGGAGCTTAGTGGTGTTGTCCTCAGTTAAGAGAGAGAGGACTTCGGATACGCGTGCATTGTTGTAACCTTCTGTGAATGCTGCGTTGTTATCGCATAAGCGGTGAAGAAGACGCATGGTTTCTACGTTCATAGTGAGATCGTCGAGGATGCGTTTTGCGTTCCATCCACGATCTTCAATCTTGCGTCGGTAGAGATTGAATTCAGAGCGGAGAGTGTCAAGTTCGTCGTTAAGACGACTGATTTCCATGCGAGCAATTGTCATCTCTTGTTGAGTGAAGATGGCGGGCTCGGCGTTAAGTGCGTAGTTACCAATGTTACTAGAGTCGTTCATAGTGAGTCCTTTCGGGTGTTAAAAGTGCGGATAGTGGGCGAGTGAGAAGGAAGCCATGAATCTAAATCTGTTTCGGATTCGATGGTTCCACGATTGATGGCTTCGAATAGGCCTATGTATGGGCCGTATTTGTTACCGTAGTTAGAGATAAAGAACCAGCCATGGTGTTCTTGTTCGATGCGTCCTTGGGGTAGTTGAATTGTTTTCATTGTAATACACCTAGTTCTCTTTCTTGAATTGGAGTGTGTGAAGGGTTACCAAGTATTATGGTTGTAGTGTTGTTAAAGAGTTCTACTCTTATGTAGCCTGTTTGATGCATACCTGCGTGTTCATTGTCTTTGTAGTCGTTGTAGTGGTAGTGAACGTGGCATATCATTTTGTATCGATTGTCACGTGCATCTAGTGTTGAACCTATAACGAAGGCAATGCAGTCATTCATGGATGCACGGGCAGGTAAGAAGAAAGCTTTTCTAACTAGCATGGCACGCAGCAGATTGGAGCGTAGTTCAAGGTTAGTTCTGTTACGTGTGTTGGGCGTGTCTAGTTTGGATACAAAGTGACAAAGCCAAGCTTGAAGATGTTCTCTGCGTTTCATGATGGGTCCTCCGGATGTCCGAGGTATACGTGGCAGTAGTGCTTGAGGCCTGCAAGGCATTCGGCATAGGTCTCGTAGGGTCCGTGTCGGTGCATATTGGTTTCGTCCCAATACCACCACTTGCCATCGTGTTGATGGATGGTGGGTTCAACTTTACTTACAGTTATGTCCGAGAGTTGTTGCTCGTTAGGTGGGCACACGACTAGTTCGAGTGGGTCCGGGCCTTGATCAGCACCACATAGTTTGCATTGATTGTCCTGCATTTTTGTGAGTTTGTCATCTAGTCTTGGGCAGTAATGCCATCCTTCCTGCCGTTCAAGGGGTGTGAGGTGACCATAACTACTGTTCATGGTCAACTCTAACCACCGTGATGGGGTCATCATGGTGCTGTTAGTCGCAGTTAAAGCTTGGTCTGTGAGTTTGTCTTGTGCTGCTTCAAACTCACGTATGCAATCATCATCACACTTGACAGGAGCGGGGTTGTCAGTTGGGTTGAGTAATTTAAACAAGTTTTCTTGTTCGGCTATGCGTTCGGATTCGGGGGTGGTGTCGCATGGCATTTCGAGATCTGGATCGTGTGCTGCTATTTCTGCTTTTAGGTCTGCGAGTTGTTGTTCAATGGTTCTGACGGGGAATCCAAACTTGTCCAACTTCTCGGGTGGGGGGACAAAGGTATCCCTTGAGCCGTGTGGCTCTTCACCTTCATAGGTAATGCAGGTGTTTGGGTTGATTTTGTTCCCACATGCACATGTGAGTAAGCCTTCGGGTGTGTCACGGTTTGTGGGTTCACCTGAAGTGAGCATGCCGTCGAAGGCTGGGCAGAAGTGCCAGCCTAAAGCAAGTTCATTTGCAGTGAGGGGGGAATCGTGTTCTTCGATTTGGATTCGTCGTTCTGGTGTCATGATGTATGTATCCTGTTGTAAGGTTGTGTGTGGTAGTGGAACACCCACCACCACGCTGACACCTCCCCCAGTCCCACCCCTTTTTTGTTGGGGTGGGACATAGTGAGAGGCGATTGTTGTAATGTTTAAGTGAAGTTGTTGTTCTTTGCTTCTCATTCCATCCACCTGCTTGGGAAGCCTTCGTGCTTTGGCCGGGCACAATCGTGCGTTGAGGGTATTGTGATGGCGTCTGCACAAAAGATTGTTTCGATTGGAACGCCTGTTTTAGGTTCCAATTCCGCTGTAAGGCGGTTGATTTCTAGCACCACTGTGAACCACTCTCGTTGCAGTTGTTGACGCATTGGGAATGAGTAGTTTGCATTTTGTCTTTGTGTATCCAGATCATGCTCTACTTCTTTGAGAGCTATTAACTTGTCGTGGGGGGACAGGTCGGGGTCGATGATGTCATTTATATAACTCATTGGGTGTCCTTTGGCAATTTAATGCCCATGGTGTTGCGTGCTTCTGTTGTCTCGCACGATGCGAGTGCCCACATTAGGGCAATAGAGAAGGTGATTAACAGTCCAACAATAATAAACAATGTCATTTGCGTGCCTCCGTAATTCGTGTTTGTAGACGTTCTGTTGCCCGAAGTACGACTTCGAAGAATTCTGAGTCTGGGTTTGTTAGTAGCCATGCTTTTGCGTTACCGAATAGTTCTATGGCGGAGGCGAGGGTGCTAAACTCGCGTCTGTGGATGTTGAATACCATTTCTGGTATTTGACAAAATTGATCTGACATGTGTGACTCCTGTGTGAATCGAGGTATGTGAGAGGGGGACCTTCCCCCACCCACGCGTACCACCCCACGCCCCACCCCTTTTTCGAGGAAGTGTGGGGGTGTGTGGTTTCTGGCTCGGGAAACAACAAAAAGAAGGGCCCCGTGGCCCCCTTGTTAAACAACAACAAGTTCCAACAATTTCGGTGCATTCACATGGTTCAACGGTACTGACAGAACCACGTCTTCCATCAAGCCGGTCTTAAACGATTTGGATTGCCCGATTACATAGATCATTAGCAAAGTTGCAGTAACTTCATCGATCTGCACTTTCTTCACAAACAAGTATCGGCTGCCATCGATCTTTTTCGTACCGCTGCATTCCACCACCGCAATACCCGATGCTGTCAACGCCACCAGGTTTTCGTTATAGGTACCAACAGGTTTCGAAACATTAGAGGCTTCAGTCTTCATAGCAGTATCTCCTAGATTTGACGCAGTCGGTAACACACGGATTTCTGCCCGTCGCGCCCCAACTGCTGTCCACTCCACAGCTCACCCCTTTTTTCTGGTGGTCTACATGGCAAATACAATTATAGGACTTACACTTACTGTGATAGGAGGTATTCCAGAAGTGCGAAGCACCCTAGACCGCAGGTCGTATCAGTGAAGAAAGGAGGAATCGCTCTGATAACTTTTTTTGTAAATCCGACCACACCGACCACACCCCAGAAACAACCGCCGACCTATAGCCCCTATATATACTATTACTTTATACTCTAGAAGTGGTCAGTGTGGTCACCCCCCTCCAAACGTGGGAAATCATACTGAAAAATCCGACCACGTGTGTGGTCAGGACGTGGTCGGGACGTGGTCATAACACACAAATGGACCCTACCAACACCCTAATACCACACCCGATAACACCCCTTAAACCTCTCCAAAACTCTGGACCGATAATCCCTTAATTCCCCTAATTCGCTCGTCCCCAAGCCTCGCTCTACTCAATTTCCACGCCCCCTCCTCCACCAACCTGTGAACTAACTGCGCCTGACTCACCTCATCCCTGTACCCCACCTTCATTTTCCACACTTTCCACAGGCCCCAAACATTAACCGTACTAACAAACCCATCTTCTTTCTCTTCAAAGTGCGCTTCCAAAAAGTCATGCACAGGATTGTTCAAACTCTGGAACCTTCCCAACACATCCTCAGCCAAAGTCGGAACCGGCCACAACTTCCCACTATCCGCCTCATCCAACAACTCTTTCGCCCCCACTAGCGCCCAAACCGCAATGCCCTGCAGCTCATTCCCCAACTTCTCACCCAAATCCAAGTCTTCCTTACCCAAAAAACTATTGGCAAAGGGCAACACCAACATCTTGCTAGCTAAACCCTGTCCCCTATTACTTAACCTCGGGATCTCGTTACTTTGCACCACTAAAAACCCAGGCAATACAACATCCCGCAACGGCTCCATGTATTTGCGATCTATCGTCACAGGATCTCCACCAACCACGCACTTTAAGTTGGCACTCGCTAATTCGCCCTCTTTGCTGTTCAATGCTCCAAACTCGCTGACACTTAACACCCTTGCTCCCTCTGCACCCCACAATCCAAACTGACTACTCATCTGTGCCATGCTCACTCCCCTATATCCGTCACCAATCAGACCCTTCATCACATTCATGATGGTGCCCTTACCACCTCGCACTCGTCCCTGCATCAACATCCAACGTTGCCACTTACGCCCAGGCATTAACATAGCACCCATTGTTCGCCTTAGTAAACTCACCCACTTCGGATCACCGTTGCTCCATTGCGCAACACACTCTTCCCAAACAGGGCATTTTGCCATAGGATCCCACTGACACGCAATAACACATGGCTCAAACAGCAATTCATCTCGCACACTTGTCTCGCCCGTCTTCACATCTACAATTACGTCATCAAACGCAACACAACGCCCCAAGACGGGACCATCCCCCTTACCCAACCAAGCAGGACTAGCAGTATGTTTCATTCGGATCAAAGCCCGCAACGCACTGTTTACATTTTGTACAGTCTGTACCGTGGGCCCCAATCGTCTTACGATAACACCAGCTTGAGTAGGAGTGCTTACATGTGCGTCCTCCATGGCCAACCACAGTGCTTCCTCCAACCATTTGTCGTCTCTCCTGACCCAGCTTCCACCGTACCATTCCCATGGCTCCCCCCGCCACTCCCATAAACCAATTCGCCCTTGCGGTGTAGTCCATCTAGCCCGTATAATCGCTCTTGCAATGTGCATCGGTTCCGCACTTGCGAGCGGATTTCTCTGTGTTAAAGCCTTCATTCTGTACCTTTCTAAATTGGGATCTCAACTCTACAACCACTCGACACTATTATAAAATGAAATGGAATGGAATTAAAATTAGAGCTACCCCACAAATTTAGCTATCGCAAATTTACACCAACAATCAAGACCTGTCAAGCAAGGATTATATAAATGAGTCAATTTTCTCCGCAATTCCCCGCCGATTTAAACCGTCCCAACATAAACGAAATAGGTCGTTCCGAACAAATTAATAACTTTGTACACGACAAAGACATAGACCAACTTACAGAACGACTCTCCTATTTAAACGAAGGCACTCCAGAACACTCCGCTGTATCCACCCGCCTAAAAGTTTTACAACAACGCAAAGCGCAACAAGGCGCACCCGCTAGTCAGACTCCGCAACAAGCCGCAGCCAGCGCACCATACGAAGCCACATTACAAAAAGACATAAACACAGTTAACAAGTTTAATGCTCAACAAAAATACCCAGCAATCCCTCCAACTCCTGCGCCAACCTCCGCGCCCATTACACCTGCATACCCCATTGCTCCAAAAGCAGTTGCATCTGTGCCTGTAGTTCCAAATCAACGATTTGGCCCACCACAATCAGACCAAAATGCAGAATCTTTCCTGCAAGACACAAACAAACTAATGGGAATGATGAAATCCATGCCTCCTGTGCCAACCCAGACACAACCTAGCGACGTAGCCAGAGCACAAAACGGTGGACAAACGTTAGCCATTAATAAAGGAATGTCTGGCGTCCTTCCAGCTCACGATCCCCGTTACCAAGATCCCTACAAAAACAATCCGCTTTCGGAACGACCTGAAGACGTGCCTGTTGTAAGAGATTATCCAGCAGAAATTCAAGCACTTCAAAAGAAAATTCACGACATTCGCGTGGGTGTTACCGATCCAAGCCTTAAAAAATCAAAAGAAGACAACCTTCACAAGCTCAACGTAGAAATTCACAAACTTTTTGCTGAAGCAAAAGTGGATACAGCTAAAAGCAAACGTACTCAACAAATTAAAGACCTCAATGAAAAGCACGCTAAAGAAGACGAAGCCACCGCCAAAGAAGGCGAAGACATTCTTAAAACTTGGAAAGAACAACAACAGAAACAAAATCCAAATGGAATACCCTATACCCCCCAAGAAGTAAACAAAGTAGTTGAACTTATTAATTCAGGAGGCAAATCTTCTGACGTTACAACTTTAATCAACAACATTCGCCACCCAGCACCCACACCAGCACCAATTGTGTCGCCGTCGCCAGTGTCACCACCCAAAACTCCAATTGCGCCAACCCCTGAAAAACCTGCTTATAACTATCCCAATACTTTTGTAGGTCGAAAAGCAGGAACCCAAGAACCCCTAACCCCCCAAGAAACAACCGCAAGGGCAAACAGCACAAAGCTTTTAAACTACCTAAGCAATGCAGGCCTTGTGTCCCCCGAATACGCGCAAGAAGCAATGAAGAACATTGGCCATCCACAAGTAGCAGCCAACATTGCCAACCTAGCTCGCACCCTCACCCCACAACATGGGGTTAAGTTGACGGACACAAACCAATTTGGCCAACGAAAATACCAAGAACCCAAGCCACAAGTCTGGCCTTCAGGATATTAATTGACCCCAAACCTGATGTACATATCTTTTGGTGGGGGGATGCGCCTCGTTGGCGAGGATTACATACTCCGCGAGCTTGCACCCCTAGGCCTTACTAAAAGAAGTTTACGCAGTCTCTTCAGAAAACTATCTATTCCCCTTATTCATGGGCCTGGAGACCTTGTTCTTGTTGACCTTATTTCTTTCATGATTGCCATGCGCACCATCACTCGTCCTGGCGCCCCTGATTTTGCACTTCCAGGATCAAAGCACAGACCAGGTACCCGCAACAAACTACCCCCACAAGAAATGGTAGAGCACATTGAACAATCAGTTACCCTCATAGAGCAGGGTCGAAAGATGTTTGGCATAGTCAAGCCTGGCACACTAAGATCTGCTGCGGGCGAAGTTCTCGCTCGACTTAAAGAAACCCAAGCACGGATACAACCATAATGGCCCTCATCCCAAAACCAACTACTGTAGAAGTTAAATCTGAAAAACCAGCAAACATTGCTTCAAAGCAAAGACTTGGTCATGACCTACTTATAAAGTATGCAAAAGACTTGGATACAACGTCACCACCAAAGGAACACAAGTTCGATTTGAAGAACGCAAAGACGAAAACACTCCAAACAAAGACCAACTTAAAGTAAGCAGCACTGCTTCCTACACGGCTCCCGACCTTATCACATTTGCTAGAGCCCTTAGGGATATGCCACAAATCCCACAGGAGCATAAAGAACTACTTCATATTTATGAGCAATCATTGGGAGCTCATGGCGTAGTTTCTGAAATTAATAGGAACAAAGCAACAGCACAAAAAGAAGTTACAGAACTTAGCCAATTTCCATCAATAGGTTCTAAACCAGTCTTTGACAAAAAAGAAACTGTTACAACAAAAAGCGTGGCTCGTCCTAGCGGACCAGTCCTTAGGCCTCAAGGTTCAAAATCAAATCAAATGGAATTGTTTCCAGAACCTGAATTGCAAGGACCAGAAGAAGCACCTGTACGAGAAGTTACAACCACTAGTAAAAAACTTTTAGGTTACCAACCCGGACTTAAACAACCAACCACTCTTGGCGTCCATCTTAAAGATAAAGCAACAGGAGATTATTTGTTTGCTACTGTTGAAGGCCCTAACGGACAACCTTTAAAAGGTTTAGCCCGCACAAAAACAGGCGCTCTTATAAAAGATGCAAATGGAAAACCAATTTTTACAGAGATACGAAAACCTTTAATTGCCACTGAAGCTGACTGGGAACCTGTGATGAAAGCACAAGGAGATACAGGTGCTTATCAAAAACCAGGCAAAAGAAAAAATGGACAACCCTACGACGTCATGCACCACCTGCAAACGTACGGTCCTGAAGCTGAAGCTGCATTAAAAAATAATGTTGTTAAACGTCTTCTTGGTGAGAACGCTAAATACTCTATTAGTTCTTTTCCCGATAAAAATCCAAACCCCACACAACCGCTAAATCAACTTAACCCCGACAGAAGTAAAACGGCGCAAGAACGAGAAGGCCCGCAGGGAGTAGAAAATGCTCCCAACGATTTAAAATTGGCAACAGACGTTGGTCCTTTCCGACCTACAGATCGTCCAAGGCCTAAACAAGAAATTCCTTTTGAACAAGAACTTAAAAATCTAGATCCTGCAGAAAGAAAAAAGAAAACCGACGCTCAAGCAAGCACGTTTGCTAAAGACGTTCTAAGAAATTTGCACGATGCAGCCCCCATTAATGAACGTGGAAATAAAGTTGGAGGTTCCGCAGTCTTTACGCCTGTAGGTGCGCCAATTCTTCCAGGTCGTGGTTTTAAATATGATTTGCCCCTTAGCGTAGAGCCCACAATTTACGAAGGCGAACATCTTTTTAACCACAAGTACGGTAAAAGAGCAACGCTTGAAGAAGTTCACCAAGCTTACGTAAAAAATGGAGACCCTGAAGCCAAAGAAATTGGCAAGCTTGTGCAAACTTTGGAAGCCGCACGTGGGCCTAACACAGGTTTTGGTCAAGTTGCACTTGATCGAGCAGGCGGCATGCAATCTTTACCCAGCAAAATAGATTGGAACAACCCTGATGAAGCTGGTGCACAAAGAGCTTACAAGTCTCAACGAACTGAGGAGCAATCACAAAAAGAATTCTTAGCCGGCAAGCGCGCTAAAGCAATGCAGAACGCCTCAGTTGGGGGGACAGCCCGCCAAGGCATTGCCAGTCAGAATCAATTAAAGTTTTTACCTAGACTTGAAAAAGAATATTCTAAAATAGCCGCCGCTGCAGGTTTAACGCCTCAAGAAATCAAAGAAAATCTTGCCAAGTTTGTAACTACGTCAAATAGTTTGGCTGACGCTTCAGGTAAGGGCGCACCCTATAGCAAAACTGTTCCAGACATTGTAAGAGGCGGAAGCGTTTTTAAACGTAATGCGGACAACCCCAATGTCCGAGACGAACAAGGAAACATTATTAAATCACATGGACGTATTGCCGCTAAAAAAACTCAACCAGAGTTTGCTGAATCAGGAGAAGTAAACGAAAAAACGGGAGAACGAGAAACAGTTTACGCAGACAGCAAAGCTGTAATCTCTAAAAACATTTCTCTTGTTGAAGAAGCTATAAACGAATTAAAATTGCGTAAATTAAAAGGAACTCCAGAATATCGCGATAAAGAAATTGAAATGCGGGATGATGGCGCTTCTATGGAACGTCGTCGTGGAGGGCTTCCCTATGGCGGAGCCAGCCAGAACACAGTGCCTGGGTCTATTTATGCAAAACAACCAGAAAAACGGGGCTTAGCTGAAAATCAAGAAGCCCAAGGCGGCAAATACATTATGGATAATATCCATAATGCCGTAGATAAGTTTATTGAAAGCAAAAGTCCACGTGAGGAGACAACTAAAACAGGTCCTAACGGTAGAAAAATGTGGTCTCCCCCCACGGAAATGCAAAGCGGGTTTAGAGGAGGCTTAACTCAAGCGGCTTTGCATGAATTTGTTATGAATCTTGCGGAAAAAGTAAGCAACCAATCCCGTGGAAACTTGTCTGCAGACAGAATTATTGACGTTGCTTCTAAAAATCCGCTTGTAGCCGAAGCAATCCGTTGGCATGCTCGTGAGCACGGTTCTGACCGCCATTCCTCCATTGGTGGTGATAGGAAAAATTGGCAACATCGCGAAGCCCGCAACAAAGACACAGATACTCGTGAAATGGAACGTGAATTATTAAACGCTGGCGTAAAGTTGCAAGAAATTCCAAAGACTCCATCAAAACCTTTTACTCGAAAAGTATTAGAGTTGATGAAGCAAGGAACGTATAACAGGGAACGTGGCTTAAGAACTAAAGATTTAAGAAAACTTGTTAACGGTCCAATTCCTGTTCGAGAAACTGCAATAGATCATAAACCTTCCGCACTTCCCACAGAATCAGAACGATTAAAAGCATCAGAAGATGAATTCTTGCGCCGATTTGAATCTTTGTTTCATGGAGTTATGCCTACCAATGCAGAACATGATTACCCAAGACAAAGAGCGCGAAAGTTGCAAGCAGAGCCTTTGCCAAAGGGAAAGGTAAAAGTAAATAAAAAGCTTCAAAAGAAAAAACTTCGTGGCGGAATTGACAGAATTGACAGAAGTCCGCTACACTTCTTTTCGTTAGGACAAAATGCCCCCGGATCTTCCACCGTCTAATCTAAATCAAAACCCCCTTACGTCTTTCTTTCAAAGTGAAGCCGTGGGGGGTGCTCTGCACGCAAGTGGATTTGACATTCAGGAAGAAATGGAGACACTAGTCAGACACTTCCGAGACAATGACCCCCAAGTTTCTTTGCGGGCTCACTCTCGATTACGATCTGTATTGAATCAGGTAGCATTGGCATCAGGATTAATTCAAAGACAAACAGCTGAAGCAACCGACATACATGAAGGTCGTAAAATTAAAGTCTCATTTGAGACAGCCCGACTAGTTTCTAAAGTACAGGAGAACACAGATGGCATCGTCAACCAAGATCGTCCCGAATTCGCAAGCACCTACTTCCCAGCAAACAATGATCCCACGG
>Ga0114966_10003722_pt1 | contig 13287 bp, 10 predicted proteins | sample M_130207_XF_Meta_FD_87029 | JGI IMG/M metagenome (GOLD analysis project Ga0114966, IMG submission 87029) | Freshwater microbial communities from Lake Montjoie, Canada to study carbon cycling - M_130207_XF_MetaG | ecosystem: Environmental > Aquatic > Freshwater > Lake | place: Lake Montjoie... | reverse complement strand
GCCATCCAGACGAGTTCGCCGGTCTTTTTGTCGAAGGCATACATGCGGTCGCCCGCCGGGCCCGCCGCGCCCCAGCCGCTCGTCACGCCGCGCGTCATGACCAGTTCGCGATCAATCGCCGGCGTCGAGGTGCGCGAATTCGGGAACGTGAGCCGCCCGAATTCCTCCATCATCGAATGCTGCCAGATGATTTTGCCATCTGGCGAAAAGCACGTGAGCACGCCCTGCGTGGCCTGCACGAAGACATTCCCCGTCTCGGGATCGATCGTCGGCGAGGAAGTCGAGTAGCGCAGATAGATCGTGTCGCTCAGGAAATCATTTTGGAAGTGCTGCCAGATCACCTTGCCCGTATCCGCGTCGAAGCATGTCGTGCCCTCGCGCAGATCCGGCCCGTCGCCCGTGTAGCCATTGATGTAGAGCCGGCCATTTGCGATCACGGGCGTGCTCTGCCCCGGCCAATCCGCGGCCCACAGCGGCGCCTTTGCGTCCACTTTTTCCGGCAGACCCGTCTCGGGTGAAGTGCCGTTTTGCGAAGGCCCGCGCCACGCGAGCCAGCCTGTGACGGAGCCGGATTTTGCGGGCGCAGCCTCGGTGGTGGGCTGGCCTTTGAGCGGTTTCTTTGCCGCGTGCGCGATGCACAGTGAGGCGGCGACGGCGAGGGCGAGGGAAGGAGCGAGGCGGATTTTCATGGGAGCAGAAAGGCGCGTGGTTTTCGCAGCGTGAAGCAGGTTGTTAGGATTCGGAGCGCGCCGAGTCAATTGCTACTTACACGTATTATTTGACGAAATGTTCACATCGCAAATGCGGGGCCGACAATCTGAGACCTCTGCAAAAATCAGGAACGCTCGGATGAAGAAGAAATTCACCACGGATTTCACGGATGGTTTTCAGAGGAGAATTCTTTCTTCCGTGCCATCCGTGGTTCCTCCTCCGATCGTTCCGTGGAATTCCTCGGAGATTAAACTCTTTCGGCTCGTTTCATTCGCGGCAGGACGCGCTTCACAGATCGGGATGCCCCTGCGAAAACCAGCGAGGTCATACCACGATCACTTAGCCGCCCCGTATGCCTCGGCGCCGGGCTCGGGGACTTCTTCGAGCAGCTTCTTCACGATCGAGAGCGGCGTGAGGCCCTCGGAGTCCGCGGCGAAATTCGTGAGGATGCGGTGGCGCAGCACGGGCGGCGCGGCGCGGCGGATATCGGCGCAGCTCACATGGATGCGGCCTTCGAGGATCGCCATGGCCTTCGCCGCGAGGATGAGATACTGCCCCGCGCGCGGCCCGGCCCCGGTGCTCACGTAGGTCTTCGTGACCTGTGGCGCACCTTCGCTCTGCGGGCGCGTGGCGCCGACGAGCCGCGTCACGTATTTGATCACATGATCCGAGACGGGCACCTTCCGCACCACGGCCTGAAGCTGGAGGACATCCGCCTGCGTGAGCACGGGCTTCGGCTCGGCGCGTGCGCCGCCCGTGGTGGCGCGGAGGATTTCCTCCTCTTCGTGCGGCAGCGGGTAGTCCACCCAGATGTTAAACATGAACCGGTCCAACTGCGCCTCGGGGAGCGGATAAGTGCCTTCCTGTTCGATGGGATTTTGCGTCGCGAGCACGAAGAACGGCTCCTCAAGCGTGTAAGATGTGTTCCCGGCGGTGACCATTTTTTCCTGCATGGCCTCGAGCAGCGCGGCCTGCGTCTTCGGCGGCGTGCGGTTGATTTCGTCGGCAAGGAGCAGGTTGCAGAAAATCGGGCCGCGGATGAAACGGAACTCCTTCTCGCCCGTCTGCTGATTAGTCTCCAGCACGTCGGTGCCGATGATGTCGCCCGGCATCAGATCCGGCGTGAACTGCACGCGCTTGAATTTCAGATTCAACACCTGCGCGATGGTGCGCACGGTGAGCGTCTTCGCCATGCCCGGCAGTCCGATAAGGAGCGCATGACCATTGGCCAAAATGCACATCAATATCTGATCCAGCACATCCAACTGGCCGACGATAATCTTGCCGACTTCACGCCTGATGCGCTCGGTGAGCACGCGCATCTTCTCGACTAATGCCAGCTCGTCCGAACTTGCGAGGGGCGGCGGCGGCTCGCTGCCGGCACGGACGCCGTCAGCATGGAATACGAACGTGGTGTCACCAATCTGCACGAGATCACCCGTCGCGAGGACTGAGGATGCTATCCGTTGCTCGTTCAGCCAGGTGCCATTCGAGCTGTCGAGATCAACGAGACTCCATGCGCCGTCAGAAAAACGCAGCGCGGCATGTTCGCCGGAACACATGCTGTCGTTCAGCGAAAGGTCGAGGCCGGACTTGCGTCCCATCGTGTAACTTCCACCGGAGAGCGTGACGCGGCGGCCCGCCATGGTGCCTGTCTTGAATTCGATTTCAGCCATAGAACAATAGGAATAATTAATGATGCTAGTCTAGCGCGAGAGATAGAGCGCGCCCAAGTCTTTGATTTGATCGGCAACGCGCAGTTGGCTGATCGCGGAACTAAACTTATGCACCGGCAGCGCTGCCTTCGGGTTCATCCACACGGGGTAAAGGTCGCGCGCCCGCGCAATCTGCCAGCCGGGGCCGACATCCTTGAAGACCACCAATTTGAACGTGCGGCGGAAGTCGGGCCGGCTGGACTTGCCCTCGAATTGCTCCAGCAGCAGTTCGGAGCCCTTGTCGCGGAAATAGGTGCAGATCGCCCGCGCGCCCTTGCCCCGCCCGGTCTCACCCTCGACGCGGTGGATGAATTTCTTCGGGAAGAACGGCTCGGACTTCTGGACCGTGGCATCTATCTTCTTCAGATCCTCGGGCGTGAGCGTGCTTGCTTCGCGGTTCAGCCGCAGCCCTTCGTAAAACTCAGTAGCAAACATGACGACGAGATCGAATTTTCCGACCGGAAGCCCCTTGAACTGAAACTCCGAACGCTGCGAGCCGGAGACCTCGCCTTCATAAACCTCCTCCACGTCCTCCGCGGAGACGGCAAGGATAGCCTCGATGGGAAGCGCGGGATACGCGATGCTGCCCTTGAGCCCGCCCGTGTTTGCAGGATCGGGCTTCTTATAAAGCCGGGTGCGTTCAGGCGGGTTCTGCGCCATCGTGGTGGCGAGAGCGAGCAAAGTCAGCAATAGGATGCGTAAGATCATATCAGGCTACTTGGGCGCCGGCCCTGCGGTGGATAGGAATTTATCGAGCTGTGCGGCGACGGGGTGATACTTGAGACGGCCCTTCACGTTTTCAACGATTTCGCGGATGCTCGCGGGCGACGCTTTCGACGCCCCGACGCAATAGATGAGTATGGAGACCGCCTCTGGGAGATAGCTGGATGCGTCTATCTCCCGGCAATAAGCCTCCAGCATCGGGTGTGCGCGCTTCCAGTCCTCCATCTTGATGTAAATACCCGCTTCGCGGAGGATGTAGTCGCCGCTGATCTTGCTAAGAGGAAACTCATTTTCCCATGCAAGGAGGGCCTGCCGGGCTTCGAGGAGGAAGCCGTTGCCGGTCAGTGTCCGGACGTTCTCAGACAGGGAGACCTCCTGTAAGGCGCCGCCCTTTTGATCGGCTGCCGCGCCAGTCTTCTGCGGGGACTGACCGGCTGGCGGTAGCGTCGCCGGTGCTGGAGTCGCTGGCCGTGCCGGACCTCCATCGAGGAGCTGTTTGGTCACAAGCGAGCCGGTCGGCGCGGGCGCGTTGTTGCGCGCGGTGCGGGCGCGGTTTTGCACGTCGGCGTAATAGCTCGTGGCCTTGTTCAGATCGCCGGATAGCAGGGCGAGATCACCGAGGCGGATCTTGGCGCGCTCGCCAAGTTCACCGCGGACGGGGGCGAGCACGGTGAAGATGCCCTCCGCCTTCTTGCGGTCGTTCAGGTAATACATGTGCAGTTCGCCCTCGCGGAACCGCAAGTCGTTCTGCCGCGCGACATCGGTGGTGCCGGCGAAGAATTTTTGCAGCCACTTGAAATTTTCGTCGGGATGATCGCGCAGGATCACGTCGAGGAAGACATCCTGGAGGACAAAGAGCTGCGCGGGCGCGAGCTTCTTCTTCACAGCTTCAAAGTGGTCGGTGAAAAGACGGCCGAGAAGTTTCTCGCCCTCGCCTCCCTCGACGGTGCGCAAAAGGTTGTTCCACCAGGCGTCATCCCAGCTTGTGACCGGATCCGGGTTGCGCGGGAATGCCGCTAGCATGTTGCCCAATACCTGGCGAAATGCTTCGCGGTGCCCGGCATTTTCCAGACTAGTCTTCTGTGTGCTGAAGCCAAAGAACGGCACGATGCACGAGGAGACGTTCTGCCCGGACTTGACGGTAAGCCGTGCCTTGCCCTCGCGAAATCCCGGGACGAGCCACTGCACCTTTGCTCCCTCAATGGCACCGCCTTCGGCAAACGTCCACGATACGGTCGTACCCGCAGGATAGCCTGAAGTTAGCGCGCTGAATTCATAGATCAGCAACGGATCCTCGTTTTCAAACCAATAGGTGAGGCCGGGCGAGACCTTCGCAGCCGCGACCGGCGAGCCGTCGCGGGCCTCGACGGAACTAAGGATACAGGCGCCCGAGCGGACGATCTCGGAGGCCTTGAGAACGCGGGCTTCCGCGCCTTTGATTTCCTCCTTGGGCGGATGCCATGTGAGATACATCAGTCCGCCGTCATTCGGGTTCGTCGAATAAGGGCCGGATCCCGGTGCGGTCTGGAGGACTTCGACGCGATGGAGGCCCTTCGTCAGTTCCACCGATGCACCGATGCCGCCCCATAGCTTGTTCTTTTCCTTGGGATTGAGCTTATTGCCGTCAATCAACACCTCACACACTCCGCTATGGATGAAAGGCGCGAGCCAATAACTGCCCGCGACCGGCGCATCCACATGGGAGAGGAGATAGAATGCTGCCGGCTTTGGCCGTCCGGTAAGATCGCCACCGATGCTGAAGGCTGCCTTCGCATAGCCGAAGTTTTCTCCAACATGCACGGCTGCCTCGGCGCGCCCGAGGTTTGCGAGGCTCTGAGCGGCGGGGAGCGTATCGCGTCCGGGGAATACGCTGATGATCGCGCTCGGTGTCAGGCCTGTATTCGGCCTCCAAGTCCGCGCACCCGCGCCGGGCTGGACATAGACGTTCACAGATTTTGCGTTTGTGCCGGGATCGGCAAAGACGAGCGAGAATCCGGTCTCTGAGTTATGCCATAGCAGATAGCTTGGTAGCACCTTGCCATCATCCGTCACGACAGTCGTCGCGGGCGTGGCGGCGCGGATGATTCCACCATCCGGCAGCGTGGCAAAGTAGCCTGCGCTCGCGTGCGTGGGCTTGCGTCCGAGATCCAGTTTGTAACGCAGCGGTGCCTCGGCCACCTGCCACGCGTCTGCGGCTTGGAGGCCGGGAGCAAGAGCGAACAGCAAAATGCCAGCCGAAGCGACGGCGCGGATGGTGGCAGTTTTTCCGACGATGAGACCGACCATGGGAACGAGCCGGTGCAAGCGGCCCCTATTTTTTGCCCTTCGCCGGGTCTTCCTCCTTGATCTTCGTGATCAAGATGGGCGGCTGCGGCGGCTTCTTGGCCTCGGTGCGGGACATCGGCGTGACCGGGCAGCAGCAGCAGGCGAGGACCGTCTCGGCGGACGACGCGACGCGCGGCGGGGCCGGGGGCTTCTTCATTTCGCGCGGCGGCGCGACGAATCCTGCCTCGCCGGTGCCATCGCCTGAAATCAGGGTACCGGTGCAGAGAGTGGCGGCGAGCGCCGTGCTCATCACTTTCTTGGCGGTGGAATTTCTCATGTTCTGAGTTGCTGGGGGTGTGGGAAGGTCTTGCTCTGCGAGGGTGCGCTGCTAGAGTTTCGTGTCCCGCAGTTTCCGTCAAACGCCTTCCAAAGCAAACCATTTTCCATGCGAAAAAACCACGTTGATTGTTCCTGCCGAGCCGGTGGTTTGGCGCTTGCGGCCCCTGCTCTCCGGACAGTTTTCGCGGCGCTGGCCGTGATGCTTTTCGCGGCATCATTTTCGCAGACTGCAATCGCGCAGAGCGGAAAGGATCTCTACGGCGCGGATGTCTATTGGAACGCCACGCCGAATGACGTGAACAATCTGCTGAAGACCATGAAGGCGCAGACGGATGCGAACTTCCAGATGGACATCCGTACGATGGCGCAGATCAGCGAGAACCCGGAGAAGAATCCGGTGCTGTTCCGCTCGGGGCACTATCACTTCACCTACACGCCGGAGGAACGCGCAAAGCTGCGGAAATACCTGCTCAATGGCGGCATGATCATCTACAATACCGGACTCGGCTCGAAGCCGTTTTATGATTCGGTGGTGGAGGAGCTGAAGCAGATTTTCCCCGAACAGCCGCTGCAAAAGCTCGCGCCGGATCATCCCATTTTCCACTCGCACTACGACCTGGATCGCGTGGAGTACACGAAGGCCGTCGGCGCTTCGGGCTTCCGCGGGAATGAGCCGTGGTTTGACGGCATCGAGGTAAATTGCCGCGTCGTGGCGCTCGTCTCTCGCTGGTGCATGGCGGTGGGCTGGCAGGGCGAGGTGAAGGAAGAGTGGCAGGCCTACAAGCCGGACTCCGCGTTCAAGCTCGGCGTGAACATTCTCTCCTACGCCTCGGCGATGCGCGCGTGGGCGAAAAACGCGGCGCAGGCGATGCAGTTTGTGGACAAGCTGAAGTCGTATTCGGACACGGTGTCGATCGCGCAGGTCGTTTACAATGGCGTTTGGAAGACGCGACACGCGGGGCTGTCGGTGATGCTCCAGACGTTCAATGCGCGCACCGGAATCCCGGTGAAATTCGGACTGAAAGAGCTGCGCCTGACGGATCCCGGGATCTTCAATGCGCCGGTGATCTACATGACCGGGCACGAGTCGTTCGAGCTGTCCGCAGAGGAAAAAACGGCGCTGAAAAAATTCTTAGAGAACGGCGGCTTTCTGTTCGGCGAGGCGTGCTGCGGACGCAAAGGCTTCGACAAATCCTTCCGCGAAATGATCCGCGCGGTGCTGCCGGACAAGCCGATGGAGCGCATCCCGGTGACCGCGCCGCTTTTCAAGGAGCCGAACAACATCACCGCGGTCGGCGTGACGCCGACGCTGATGCAGGAGAGCGGCCAGGCGCGCACGGAGCCGGTGCTTTTTGGCATCCAGATCAATGGCAACTACGGCGTGATCTACAGCCCTCTCGGGCTCTCGGGCGGATGGGAGATGAGCCAGTCGCCGTATGCACGCGGGGTCAACGATGTCAGCGCGATCCAGATCGGGCAAAATGTGATGATGTATTCAGTCACGCACTAGGCTTCCGATGAACAGACACGCATTCCTTTTCACCGTGGTGCTGCTGGCGCTGATGTGCGCCGCAGCGGCGGCGACTTCAAACGGGAATGAATTCGCGCTGGCGATGTCGGAGGCAAAAACTCCGGCGGCACGCAAGGCGGTGCTCGATGACGCGATGGGGCGGCCGCATTTTTTCCGCTACCTCCAAATCATGGAGATGCAGCCGGTGACGGAGGACGGCCGCGCGGGATTCAAGATCACCGCTTTCGAGCCTTCGTCATACACGGATGTAATTTTCACGGTCACTATGCCGGTGTCGCTTTCGATCCTGAAAGCCGATCCCGCCACGAAGGTCGGCGACGCCATCGCGGTGACTGGCAAGATCGCGGGGATCGAGCCGGCAAAAAATGAAATCCTGCTCGGCGAAACGATCGTGCGGCACAAGGACCGCATGAGCCCGAAGGTCGGCAAGGAACTCCTCGGTGAGGTGAATCCTGGCGCGACATTTTACAGCTACACCGAGGGGCCGAGGCCGATCAAACTGGAGTTCCGCGACCGCGACCTGCTCCAGAGCCGCGACAAAATCATGGCGGCGGGCGGCCCGAAGGCATGGGTGGAATTTTTGGAGACCGAGATCGCGAAGCGGAAGCAGCAGCGCGCCGCCGCAGCGAAGGAGGGCGGCCAGCGTTGAACCTCACAGGGGCAATCGAGGGCCGCAAAATGGCAGCGCAGTCGGATCGGAACACAGCCATCCTGGCTGTGCGGCCCGCGGGCATCCTGCCTGCATGCCCCCGCAGCGGCAGGCAGGATGCCCGCGGGCCGCACAGGCTGGAAGCCCGTGTTTCCTCGCAGCATCCGCTGAAGTTAGCGCTTATGAGGCGGCGCATGTGTTTACTGTTCGTCGTAATCGCGTCCGTGTTTTCCGGCACCGCCGCGCGAGCGGCGGATGAGGACGGGCTGCTCGAATTGTGGAAGCAACACATGGCCACGCCGGATGATCACGACGCGGCGATCAAAGCATGCCGTGAATTTTCCGCCGCCCACGTGGGCGATCCGCTGCTGCCGGTCGTGCGCGGGATTGAGGAGTGGCACATGCTGCGCGCCGGGAAGCAGGACGAGGCATTTGCGATGTTCGAGGCGGATCTCGCATTGCCGCCCTCGCCGGTGAATGACGGCGCGCGTCGGATGGCGTTCGCATGGATGACGCGCAAGGATCGCGAAAAGGTCGCGGCGGCGCTCCAGGCGTACTACCGCAAGGAGGTCGCGTATCCGAAGACGCTCGAGCAGATCGCGGCGCATCCGAAGCTGAAGTCGCAGCCGCAACCGCCGCCCAACGATCGCTTTGGCAAGCCGTGGAACTACACGCTCACCGGCTTTGAAAACGTGAAGGGCTTTGAAAAATTGAAAGGCTTCGCCGAACAAAAATATTCGCTGCGCAGCGCGGTGCTCGGCGATCTCTCGGATCTGAAGTCCGCGGAAAAGCTCCCGTACGCCGCACGCATTTCGGCGGTGCCGCAGCAGGTGATCCCCGCGCCGGGGAACTTGCTCGCGGTGAAATTCAACCTCGGGAAAACCACCGCCGTCATCGGTGCGGGAACCTCGGCGGGCGACCTGCACCTCGCATTTGTCGGCACGAAAATCATTGTCGTGTGCGACTACACGCACTGGAAAATTTTCCCGCGTCCGTAAATGGCTACGAACCCGCAACCGAAGGCAAAAGCACGCTCGAAGGAGCCGGAAAAGGAAGGCATCTCCGCATTCCTGAATCCCGCGGAGATGCACAAGCTCGGGCGGCTCGTCCTGCTCTCGCGCTACACGGTCGAGGGCAATCTCGCGGGTGCGCACCGCAGTCCGCTGCGCGGGCCGAGTTCGGAATTTGCCGACCACAAGAGCTACGGCATCGGCGATGAGACGAAGCACATTGACTGGCGCGTGTTCGCGCGGACCGACAAGTATTTCATCAAGCGCTACGAGGACGAGACGAACCTGCGCGTTTACTTCGCGCTCGATCGCAGCGCCTCGATGAACTACGCGTCCGGCGACGGGCCGACGAAATTCCAGTTCGCGTGTCATCTCATGGCGGCGCTCGGCTACGTGATCGTGAAGGCGCGCGACTCCGTCGGCCTTTTTCTCCACGCGGAAAAAGTGGACGTGCGGATGGACGCCGCGAACTCGTTCCAGCACCTCAACAACATGCTCAAGCATGTGCAGGCGCATCCGCCCGATCCAAACGGCGGCACGGGCATCGCACAGACGCTGCACGAGATCGCCGGCTCCATTCGGCGGCGCGCGCTCGTCGTCGTGATTTCCGATCTGCTCGGCGACGAGGCGGCGGTCGTGAAGGCGCTCGCGCACCTGCGCAAACAGCGCCACGACGTGCTCGTTTTCCAGACGCTCGATCCCGCGGAGATCGATCTCACTTTCAAAAAGCCGTGCGAGCTGCACGACCTCGAGACCGGCGATCACCTGCCGGTGAATCCGCGCGGCCTCGCCGAGGAATACCGGAAGGTCTTCGGCGCATTCCTGGAGCAGTACAAAAAGGCGTGCGCGGGCATGAACATTGACTACCGCCTCGTGCGCACGGATCAGGCGCTGGAGTCATTTGTGCGTGCGTATCTCGAGGAGCGCCGCCGTCTTTCCCGGTGAAATGGGCGGCGTTTTCTCATTGAGGCGCGTCTCAGTCACACCTACCAGTATTCTCTACTCCCACGGCCAAGTTCCTGTCGGTGACTCGGCTGCTGTGTGCCGCCCACCGAGGACACGCCGGCTGCGTCCACACCGACGTTTTGAAAAAAGTCTGGTCGTGGGCCGCTGCGACGCCTAGGGGTAAATTGCATTCGGCTTTGTGACACACAAACAGTATGAAACCGAAGTGCCGATTCCACAAATTACATACAGAGCCCGATCATAAGCAATTTTCCTATGGCACGCCAAATTCATTCCGACCCCACGGCCTTTCTCAAATTGGAAAGCCACGTTCAACAATACGAAGCGACCGGGCGCACTGAAAGTGCTGCATTTCTAATTTGGTTCTTACAGGCAATCTACCGCCTGGACGACGTAGAAGCTCAAGATGCTGTTTGCGACCGGAAAGGTGACTTAGGTTTTGATGCACTTACCGTCAATGACGGCTCTCAGGAGATTGTTGTATTCCAGGCGAAGCGGAAGGAAAAAACTCCCGCTACACTCGGTGACTCTGATCTAAAGAAATTTGTTGGGGCCCTCAAGCATTTCGAGACAAAGGAAACCGTTGACGAAGCAGTGCAGGCGTCAACCAATCCTGAACTCAAAAGACTACTCACGACCAATAAGGTGAGCGAGAAAATCGGGAGCGGATATTCTGTTCGACCGATCTTCATCTCAAACATAACGGCTGATCAGTCGGCCGCAAGCTATCTACGGACGGTTTCTGCAACTGGTGTGCATATTGACCTTTGGGATCTGCAGCGAATTACGCCGGTATTGAAGCAACTCGAAAAGGAGTGGTTTGTGGTAGAACCATTTAAGCTCCGGCTTGCCAAAGGCAAATATTTTTTGAACGGGCCAAAGAACAATCCCAGCCTAGTTTTTGCATCCGTTTCGGCCCGCGAACTCGTTCGGCTCCCCGGTATTGATGATACACGAGTTTTCGCTCAGAATGTTCGCCTAGGACTTGGGAGAACACGGGTGAACAACGAGATACTCGAAACTATCAAAACAAAGAAAGAACACTCAAAATTTCTGACATTTCACAATGGATTAACAATCGTCGCACAGCACATGCGCTTACATCAGAACTGCCTGCATCTCGACAAATACTCTGTGTGTAATGGCTGCCAATCGCTTCTCACGTTCTACAACAATCGCAATGCCATTACGGACGATTTATTGGTGCTTGTAAGATTTGTTCAAGTGGGCGAAGAGCGAAAGAGCGCCGAAGCGATCGCATATAGGACAAACAACCAGAACGCAATTTCACTTCGCGATCTCAACGCGAACGACTCAACGCAGGTGCAGCTTAAAGCCGAATTTGATCAGCTTTTTGGGGAGCAAACTATTTACGATATCAAGCGAGGAGAAGAAATCGAAGGTAAGACTCTCAACAACGAATATGCAGGCCAGTTGCTACTTGCGTTTAATGTTCGCGAGCCGTGGAGTTCGCATCAAAAATACAAGGTCTTTGGAGACCGCGAGTCCGAGATTTTTGCGTACGGTGTTACTGCGGCACACGTGCGTTTGGTGCAGCTCATCGCGGAGGAGATTGATGAGATGTTGCTCAAGATTAAGAATGAGAGACTTCGAAAGTATAGTCTTACGAAATTCATTTTGTTGTATCTTATCGGCGAAATATTGAGAAACGAGCGCGACGGCAAAAGGCTGCTGGTTGATCCGAAGCCGTTTCTCCAAGTGAATGGCCACCCTGACTCGCGTGCCCCGCAAACGGCGATGATGGGTGAAATCAAGAAACTCGCTAACTTTGTAGTTACCGAGTTGAATTATTTTGTAGAGGGGCGCGCCGATAGCGACTATGATTATAAAACCGAGTTCAAGTCCCCAAAGCACGTGAAAGAGCTGCGTTCTGAGGTGATGAAAGCCTACGACAAAGACAAGTTCAACAAGCGCGCCACGCCATTTTCGCTTCCCGCGTAGCGACATCGGATGAGTGGAACGAGGAAGAGATTTCCGCAAGCGACCGCGCTCTTGACGGTTCCGCGAGGTGCAAGTGAATCGCCTGCGGAGCAGGCGGCGGGAAAGGAGCGCGAGCGGCTTGCTTTCGCTCGTGTCCGCGATAGCCTGAATGCCATGAGCACGCTCGCCGAAATCGAATCTGCCGTTGCCGCACTGCCGCGCGCAGAGCAGGCGGCACTGCTGCGCTTTGTCACGGTGAAACTGAGCGGCGCAGATGGAGGGCCGGTGAAAACGGGCGGTGAACTTGCGCGGAGTTGGTCCGGGCTGCCACATTTGACGCCGGATGAGGCCGCAGATTTTGAACGGGATCTCGTGGCAGCACGAGACGCGGCAGGCGGACAGGCCGCACCGGAATGGGAGTAATTCTCGACAGTTCGGTGCTGATCGCAGCCGAGCGGCGGAAGTTTGATCTGGTGGGCCTGCTGCGCGCGCATGACGACGAGGTTTTTCAAATTGCCGCAATCACAGCCTCAGAACTCCTTCATGGATGTGCGCGGGCAACCGATGCCGTCGTGCGCGAACGCAGAATCCGTTTTGTGGAAGGGATCATCCGGGACTTTGCGGTTGCTCCGTTCACGCTGGCAGAGGCACGCGAGCACGCACGACTTTGGGCGGGCTTGGAGATTCAGGGGCAGATGATCGGCCCACGCGACTTGGAGATTGCGGCGACGGCACTCACGCTCGGATTTTCCATGGCCACGCGAAATCTCGCGGAATTCCAACGCGTGCCCGGCTTACGGCTGCTGAATGTCGCGCCATTTGCGAGACCGTAAGTGCCGTCGGCGGCTTCGACGCCGAACGGATGTCATGCGTGTCCGGCGTGATTCACAAATTGGGATTTGCCGCGCGCATCGCGCCTGCGAATGGTGCGGCCATGCATGATTTGGCAATCAACCGGATGAGCACGGGGCCGCGCAGCGCCGGGCTTTAGGCTCCCGATTTCCGATCAGGCCGCCCCCATGTTTCTCTCGCCATTTTTCCTCATTGCAGCGGGCATCGGCGCGACGGTGCCTCTCGTGCTGCACCTCATGCAGAACCGGAAGAAGGTGCATCTTCCGTTTCCGACGCTGCGGTTTCTCAAGCTCGCGGAGAAGCATTCGTCGCGGAAAATGCGGCTGGAAAATTTCCTGCTGTGGCTGCTGCGCACGCTGATCATGGCGCTGCTCGGGATGGCGTTTGCGATGCCGATGATCCGCCGCAGCGGGCTGGGCTGGCTGGGCGATGCGCCGCGCGATGTGGCCATCGTGCTCGATGCCTCGTACAGCATGGGCTACCACACCGAGCGCGGGACGGTGTGGGACAAGGGCATCGAGTCGGCGGTGGCGATCATCGAGGGGCTGAGTGACAAGGACCGGTTCTGCATTTTCCTCGCGCGCG
>Ga0114966_10003721_pt1 | contig 13288 bp, 4 predicted proteins | sample M_130207_XF_Meta_FD_87029 | JGI IMG/M metagenome (GOLD analysis project Ga0114966, IMG submission 87029) | Freshwater microbial communities from Lake Montjoie, Canada to study carbon cycling - M_130207_XF_MetaG | ecosystem: Environmental > Aquatic > Freshwater > Lake | place: Lake Montjoie... | reverse complement strand
TTGGCCTGTCTTCGTTGGGCGTGCTGACGATCCGGTCGGTATCTTTGCGGACTGTTCCGAGGCTGTCTGGTTCGTTGAAGCCTCGTCCGTGATGACGGCAGGAGAACTGCCAGCTTGTGCCGCCGGTTTGCGGCGACAGCGTGACAACAAAGTCTCGCTGGACTGGCAACTCCCCTCCTTTGCTCGCGTAGGCGCTTTCAGCGTTCTGGAGAAGTTCTCGGAGGATGTGTCCGATGCGGTAGCCGGCATCGTCCACGTTTTGTTTTCTGGCGTTGGTTACGATGCGTTTTCGGAAAGTCTCATAAACTTCCGCTCGCGGTTTTGTCGGGTCATTGTAGGCAGCGTGAAACTCGGCATCGTCCAAGTGGGCAATCCCGTAATATGCGAGCACCAGATTGTATTGGGTTTCATCAGCCGGGCGCAACACGCGGTGGGTCACCAATTGACCGTCGCGCAAGACAAACGGTGACTTGCGCAGTTCGGCCACCAACTGGTCGGCCCTCCACCATTCAAGATCGAATGGTTGCGTAGCCGCAGCGAAGCGTCCATTGGCCGCAGTCTCAAAACTGGCGAACAGCGGGTCGGCAAGGACTTCTGGTTCCAATTCATCGCGAGACACCGGGATTATTGAGCCAGGCATCTCCATCCGAAGTTCCAGAGTGGCAACTTGAAGGGCCGCCTGAGCTATTGCAGGGATTCGTCGGAGCGTTTCGGGAAGCTGTTGAACACTGTGCCAACGAACTGCTTTGAGTTTCAGCAGGCCGGCATTCATTGTGTCGCCAGCGGCATTGGCCGCCGGGGCGTCGGGGTTAAGGAGGTTGCGAACAAACTCACGACGCTGCACGGACAAGCCAACACTCCAATTGCCTCGCAAGGTAGGCGGCTCGGATTCGCAGAGCTTTTGCATGGCTTCTGATTCCTCGGGCGTCAGCGAGCGTTCAGACCATTTGTGGTAATGCGCCAGCAAGTCCCGGGCGAGTTCCCTGCGGCGGTGGTCGGTCAAATCGTCTGCCGTCAGCAGCGAATACTGTCCTGGATTCCAGAGTCCAGCATCTACAAGCCATTTCAAGGCATTCGACGTGAACCACCACGGACAAGACGCATAATCGCCCCAAAACGTCAAAACAGAACGCAGCCCGGGTGCGATTCCATCCTTGGCGATCAGCCGCGCGGCCCGGAGTTCCACGCCGCGGGTTTGTAGTAAAACCCGCATGGCCGAAATTTCCGCATCTTTAACAACGCCTTGCCAACGAGTCTCTAACCTGTCCCGGCTATTCTTGTGGCCACTGTCCAAAATTTCCTCGAACGGACCCTGTACTTGGATAATGCCGGGCGTTGTTTCAGAGTGCTTCACCAATTCGCGACCGAGCTTGCTTCCCAATTTGTCGCGCAATCGAGCCTCAACAACTTCCTGCCAGGCATCCAACAAATCCCACGCTCTGATTTTCTCCCGGATCTCTCCAAGCCGGCGAAAATCCCACGCCGTAAAGGGCTCCCACGATTTGACCACGCCGTGAAAACACCTCGGTGCTTCGTTGCCCAAAAGCCAAACTTCAGTGACGGGCTTCCATGTGCCGCTTCCATCCTTGATTCGCAACGAATGGACTACAGGTAACCGTTGGCCTGGTGGGCACACCGGACGATCCCTCTTCCAAAATTGTTCGCCTTGCTCTTCGCGATTCCAAGATTCCAGTGTTCCCAGTACCACCGGTAATTCCCCCCAAGTTGGATTAAATACTGGTTTCGCAAGCTTCAAAAGTTGCTCGCGTAACTCTCTTCCACAGAGTGCGTGTTGACCGCGTTGCTCATCCCTCAGCCAGTTGGCTAGGGCGTGAAATTGCTCGTGCCATGCTGGGGTCAGAGTCGAGCCGGCGGGTTGGATCAAGATGTCACCCAGCTTCACCGGAGGACCATCTGGTCGCTCAATTGGAACGTCCCGGCAAACGGCGAGCAAGGCGTCTGGCTCCAGTGCTTCCGCACAGAATGCGGCCGTCACAAAAGCACGCCAGAAGTCTGCATCTGGCCCGTCTTTTTCAGCGGCACGCAAGAAGAATGATTTGAGCTTGTTGGCGGGGAGTTCAGGCACGCCGAAGTCCGCTTCCTCCTCTTGTGCGTGAACCAGTGGAAACTCGGCATCAAGCCCTAGTCCGGTTAGCTTGGTGCAAAATTCTACCCAGTTCTTCCGAGCTGCATCCACGGGGACGATTCGAACCGTGCAAGCATCGCGGCTGGTGTGGTGGAACCCCCAAAGCGTCTTGAGCAGCGGCACGTCGCGGAGTTCATCTGCCACTCGCTCAAAGACGAGCTTGGCCCAAGCGGGTTCCAAATCCGGATGCGGGTCAACCAACTGCTCGACACGCCAGTTGGGGTGATGCCTTGACTTAAATCGTTCCAGCCATCGAAGCGTTCCCGCCACGGCTCGACGAATCTGGTCGCGAACATCCGGCTCCAAAGCGGAATTCCAGTCACCGCGATGAAGATTAGGTTGAAGATCGATGTGTAGGTGAAAACGGAACGGCCAGACGACATCACTCAACGGAAAAAACGCGTAGGCAGCACCACTCCTATCTTGCGCGCGATCCACCCGCAACCTGAAATCGGAATCGGCGTGAAGGGCAACTTGCCAGAGGTCGCCGGGTGCTATGCCCTCGAGCCGCCAAAAGCATGAATGGGACGCGCCACCGTTTTCCTGCGACACCGTCGTGAGAGTGATTCTGACCGCACTTACTAAGTCAGGCAACTCGTCGGCACCCAAATTACGTCCATCGGTCATGTGCAATTCGTTTGGGCCAATTTGCACAGTTCGCAGATACGGCAAAAACAGCGGGCACAGTTCGTCGAGTTCGCTCCTTAATCCTTGAATCCGATTGGTGACCTCGGCCACGCCGTCGGGGTGCAGATGAAAGCAAAAGGCAGTGCCGCGCTTTTCGCTGCGCAGGGTGACCAGAAGTGATTCGGCGTCCGATGGTAGTTGAGGCAAGGATTCGGGGGTGCAAAATCCTGAATTCGCTGGGGCAAGCGCGTGTGCAGCGATGCTTACGCCAACTGCCTCCAGTTGCTGCACTACTCGCCTTTGCGTTGATTCGTCAGGCCAGGAAGCTGGTCGATCCACCGTGCTGATGGCGAGGCGAAAGGAAAAGCGTGAGTCACCTTCCCACGACTGCACGAACACTTCGTCTGCAATACGGAAACTAGATTTGAAACCCACGCCGAACTGACCAATCACCTGGTCCGCTGTTTTTTCCGGGTCCACATGCTTGAAGAAGCGGCATAAGCCAATCTGGTTATCGGGTGTCACCTTGCGACCGTTGTTGGTAAATACCAGCCAGTTCTCCTTGAGCACAATGCGGACTTCTGCTTCCACGCCCTCTGCGGCGTCGTTGGCATTCTGAGCAAGCTCTGCAAGGTAATTTGCAGCCAAAGCTCCGTTCCCGATGAGGAGACGTTTGATGGTTAATCGTTCGCTCCATCCTGGATTATTCAACTGCAGTAGCCAGTCACCGTAGATGGCATCGCTGCGTTGTTCATCTGTGGGCAGCAAGCGTAGCGCTTCGTCGAGAGCCTTCCATGATTCAAAGTGCAAGTCTGTTAGCTCGCGCGGAACTCGCCCGCGACAGGCTGCTTCATACGCTTTTCGGTAGAAGATGGGCATGGCTTATGTGGGTTGCTGGACTTTTTACCTGCTCATGCGTCTTACCAGTTTGAATGGATTCATAATTTCAAATAAGTGATCTCGGCGCCGCGAGTCAGGCGGGCTTCCTGGATAGCCTGCTCCAAGGAAAACGGGCCGGATTCGTATTTCTGGAATATGTCCAAGCCGCGGTCGAGCGTGATTTTCCAGCCGGTGTCCGTGGTGAGGTTCCGGGCATGGAAATTGGGGCTTTGGTCATCCTCCCAGGTAAAAGCTACGCGTGAACCAGTAAATGATTCAGCAATCTGATTCAGATTCTCTGCCTGTTTGACGCAGCTATCCGGGTCGGACTGGGTTTTCAGGTGGACGGCAACTTCATCGCCTTCCGGTACCAAGTCATGGATCATCTGGAGAAGTTCCATGACGTTCCGGGCCTGAAAAAACATCCGAACGTAGGGATCATGGATGGTGATAGTGCGTGCGCCGGTAAGATGTCTCGCAAACAGCCGATGATAGCTCCAGCCCTTGGTGTTCTCTGGAATCACCACGTGGCCTGTCTGCGGGTGATCCGGTTTCACTTCCGCAGGTTTGACTACTGCCGGCTCGGCGGGCGCTTCGTGGGACGTTTCACCTTCGGCGGCGGGCTGAATGCGTGGTCCGGCAAAGGTGGGATACTGGAGTTCCTCGGGCGTAAGCACCGTAACGGGCTTGCCACCACCGATCGGCTGGTAAATAAAATCGTGACGTTTGAAGGTATCGTCAATCCGCAGGATGTGTTCGCGCACGCGGCGACGAGATTCCATCGCAAAGGCGAGCAGCTCTTCCATTTCCTTCGGCGTGGCCTTGCCGTCGGGAAATAGAATTTTCATCAGGCCGGAGAAAGTTTTTTCAAAACCGGTCTGGTCGCGGGTGGAAACTTCGGACGTAATCTCAAAATTCTGCTTGTAGGCACTGGTGAAATCCTCCGTCCGCAGATGCTTTAACACTTCGGCGATGTAATCCACGACGAAACCGTAGCCGTTGGTGAATAGTTCGTGGCGAATGGGCGCGACTTCCCAGCCGGGATTGTAGGCGTGGAGTCGGTCCAGAAAGGCGGAATCAATGTATTTGTCCGGCAGCGGCTCAAAGAAATGCGAATGCTTGAGCATGTAGGCCACCGACTTCTTGGTGTTGCCCATGAAGACCATGGACGCCTCGGCGGGGTGCTGCTCGATGCCCCGCGAGAATGTCCGGTTGGCCATGTAATTTTTCATGATGTCCACCAGCGTCTTATCCACCTTCTTGTCTTTGCCGGCGAACTCGTCGAAGCAGACACAATCCCAGAAACCGACGAGTCCGATTTTGCTGTTGGAGGTATTGCTGACGAACAATTTGGGCGCGGTCACTTCCGAGCCAGAGATGAGCATCCCATGCGGCGAGAACTCGGCGTAGATGTGGGATTTGCCGGTGCCCTTGGGTCCGAGTTCGAGCAGGTTGTAATTGCGCTCGCAATACGGAATGAGGCGAATCAACGTCAGCAGCTTGGCGCGTCGCCCGAACATTTCGGGATTGAAGCCCATGCTCTGCATCAGCACGTCCATCCATTCCTCGGTGGTGAACTCCGCGCGCGCTTTAAGAAACTGTTCGTAATCCACGCCGGCCACCTGGATGGGTTTCAACGTGTCAATCTGCCACGGGCTGACTTTTTGGTCTTCGGCCACCTCGTAGGTCACATCCGTAATGCACCAGATGCCCCCGACCAAGAGCTTGGGAAACCGCCGCACGAAATCATCGGACACCGGCACTTTCTTAATGCCCAGGTTGGTGAACTCGGCTTCGTAGAATCCGCCCTTGTCGTTCAATTCCACCGTGAGTTTATCAATGACCTTGTGGCGGCCCTTTTCCTTGATGGTGGATTTGACCAACTGCGCCTGATTGCGGTGGACGTAATGCTTGGCGAGAATTTTCTGAACCGATTCCAGCCCGGCCTTGATGACGTCGTTGTCATCGGTGGCGCAGTGCTGGCCGAGGAGGTATTCCAGCACATAAGTCGGGACGACCGCGTTTTGCTTGAGTCCCTTGGTCAGGTCTTTGCGCACGACGAGTCCGGGAAAGTGCTTGAGGATTTTCTGATCCAGCGGACTCAACTGGCGGGGCAGTTCCACCAATTCCAATATCGTCCCCTCCGCCTGTGCCTCTGGATTACTGGCTAACGCCGGCAAGCTTTTTTCTTCGTTCTCGATTTCGGTCATGGATTGCTTAATTATATTCTCTACCTGAACATTGGCGTCCTTCCAAATCTGTTGCATGAATGGCGCTAACTTTTCTCCAAACTCCGCCACCAATGCGGCTGAAAATTCCGCAAAATCAGGGCCGTGATCAATAATATGCTTAGCTCCGATTGCCGCATAATCTTTTAGTGATTCGGGATCCAGTGGTATATCAGTGTTCATTCGAAATCGGTGGTGAAGGGTTTCTGGAGTTTAAGGCTGTGTGTCTTGTAAACGAAAGTCTGGCTCGTGCCCGGAACTGTTCCTTCAAGTCGAAGCTCGACCTCGTGGTTGTTGAAGGCATCGGCGGACGGCGACAACACGATGAGTACGGTGGTTTCGCGCTGACGCGCTTCGCTCTCTTTGGAATCAAACACCAGCGTCTTAATTTCGGATAGGCTGGTGCCGTCTTTGGCGAAAACGCCCACGCGGAGCGTCCGGGGCAGAACCTTGTCTAGCGCCGGCCGGTCCTGGAAGAGCGCGATGGATAATTGACCCGTGGTAATCTTGGCGGGCACGCGGAGCAACTCCACTTCCACGCGGCCGGTATCATCCGTGCGGGCCTTGTGGATTTTCACCACGGGCACGACCACTTCCTGAAGACTGATGCCACCGTGAACGTACCGCATTCCTGAACCTTGGAGCGGAAAGCGACCGAGTGAGAGCGGAAACGCCGCCGACCAGTCACCGCTCACCCCAAGCGCGGTGCTGTCAAAGACCTTGACCTTGGCGGCGGCCGGAATGCCGCGACCGAATGAGAACCGCCGGTTACGGACCGTCCATTCGCGGGCGGCGGGCATCGTCGTGGCATCGTCTGCGGCGACATCGTCCTGCTGGAAAAGAAATCCGTGATCCGCCGTGAGCAGCATGTTGCTCCCGTTGATGTTCGCCACCTTTTTGATGATGAGGTCCAACTCTTCAAACGCCTGTTCTACGGCATCAAACGTTTTGCCTTCCGTGCCAGGCGCGTCGCCGGTTTTATCAATGACGTTATGGAAAATGTAAATGACTTCGTGATCGCGCATGAGCGCGCGGCCATCGGTTTTGGTGTTCAGTTCCAGAAAATCCTCGGCCTGAATTGCTGTCCCCTTGCCGCCGCAGGCGAGACTTAAAATCTTGGCCCGGTTTTCGGTGCCGGTGGCGCTTTGACCATCCACCGTGACGGTCGCCGTCGAGGCGTCCACGGCCAACTGCTTACCGGGCAAGAGCGCCGCCATGCCGAGCTGGGTGTAGGAGGGGAGCACGCCCAAGACCGCATCCACCTCGGCCGTCCATCGGTTGGCGGAACGCAGCCGCTGCGCGAAATCCGCCGCCGCCTCGTAACGCAAGGCATCAGAAATGATGACGAACACTTTTTGGTTCTTGGCCAGAAACGGCTGCACGTATTGGGTGAAAAATTGTCGTTGGGCCATCACGCCGGGACATTCCCAAGCCGCCAGCTCACGCACCTGATCGCTCCACCGGTCACCCAGCGGCAGCAGAAAGTTATTTACGTAAGATTTCTCGACCCATTGCGTGATCTGCTCCATCAACTTTACCTGGCCGTAGCGGCGGAGATTCCAATGGCAACGCCGGTAAGCTTGATCAATCCGCCACCAACTGGCGACGTAGCGGTTGAAGCCGCCGGTCACAGAATCCACTGTGAGTTCGGCGGAGTCTAGCAACTCACGCAGCTCGACGGCCTGCTCCAACGCGGCATAGCCATGCTGATGCTGCGGCTGCCAGAACGAGGCGCGCCGCGATTGCACCACCGCCCTCAAGTCCGTAGCGGAGGCGCCGCTGGCAAATGACTGGCAGAGCTGGTGCAGGGTGAACTTCTCGAAAATCTCAAACGTGTCGCAATCGCGGAGCGACTTCCGGTCATCCATGGCGCCGAGCGCGGTGGCGATTTGCAGTTCCGACTCCATCTGGTGCGACCATTTGCGAAATGAAACGCTGTGCGCTTGGCTATCCTTCCAGCGCTGCAAGAATACTTTGGTGTGCGGATGCAGCGTGATTTGGCCGTCCAAGGGGTTTGCTCCGCGGAAGAGGGACACAGCGAAATCGCGGAGCGATGGCGTGGCTGAATTATAACCAAAGAAGCGTTCCACTTCTTTCCAAAACGGCTCCACCAAGGCAGCGGTGCCGAAGCATTCCGTCACGGGATCGAGCAACTGTCCCTGCGGGTTAAGGCCTAAAAATTGCAGGAGCATGGCATCCACCTCCGCCGGTGTGCCCGCGAGAACGGCCATCATCTTGAGCCGGATTTCTTGGCTCTGATCGTCTTTATGGATCAACTCCCGTAGAGCCTCCACCCGCTTGGCGCTGATGAAATAAAGCGCATGGTCTTCCGCCAGATGAAGGAATTCATGGGGCAATCCGACGTCCTGCAAAGCGAGGGACGCTTTGTCCGCCTTATATTCATATCCTTGGAGCAGCAGGTCGAGCAGCCAATTATCGGCATCCGGTGGGCGAACCGTGGGTACATAGATGAGAAATTTCGCCTCCGGGTTGGGGTCGCGCACGATGCGCACCTTGGTGCCGAACTCGTTGCCCGCCACCGGGATTTTTGTCACGGCGCTATCCGAGTAATCCTTGAAGGTCTCGGCCCATTCGCCGGTGGTGTCATACCAAAATACCAGGCGATGGCGCTGGAACACTCGCTGAAGGCTGTCGTGGATGCGTTTCATATATTTGCCGCTTCCGGGACAACCCGAAGACGGCTCATGCCGCCGGACATTTTCTCGACCACAATTTGAGTGCTTATGCGTTCTTTGAGCAAGCCGACATGTGAAATGACGCCCACCGTCTTGTGGTCTTGCCGGAGGCTTTCCAAAGAGGCGATGGCAACTTCGAGAGTATCCGGATCAAGGCTGCCGAATCCTTCATCGATAAATAAGGAGTCAATGCGAACGGTTCGTCCGGCAAGATCGGAAAGGCCCAGCGCCAGCGCCAGACTGGCTAGAAAGCTTTCACCGCCGGAGAGGCTGGCCATCGGCCGCCGGACACTGGCTTGATGGATATCTTCAATCTGGAGATTTAATGCTGCTTCCAGGTCGTGGGTGATCCGATATCGATCACTGAGTTTCGCTAGATGCCGGTTGGCGTGTCGGGTGAGAATGTCGAGCGATATTGCCTGGGCGTAACGGCGGAATTTACTCCCATCGTGCGACCCAATCATTTCCCTTAATCGTTTCCAAACCACGAGTTTTGCGCGGTCCTCCTCCAATGTTTTCTCGCTTTCCCGACGTCGCGTTAGATTGTCCTGATCGGTTTTGATTAGATTGCGATGGGTGTTCAACGTCTCCAGCAGCGCATCTCTCTCCGTTTTTAATCGGATTTGCTGGGTTTTGAATGAGTCTGCCTCCTCTCCTTCGAGCGTTTTTGACTCGATCAATTTTTGGATCTCTTCACGGGCTTGATTCAAAAGGGCTGTCGTTGCCGCGGTCCGGCCCGTTAAATCATCTTGCACCCCCTTAATTTCCCGTGCCGTATCGGTTGGCAGCTTTCCTTTCTGGAGATTGTCGAGCGTTTTGAATTCCGTGCCGGCTACCGAGGCTTCCAGCGGCTTTTTCACTTTACCAAGAGCCTGCACGGCTGACTTGGCATCGGTGCTGCGGCTGGTGGCTTGAGCGGCGGCGGTCTTTTCTTCCTGAACGGCATCAGAATAATCTTCTTCCGCTTCGGAAACCGCAGGTAATTCGCCTTCATCGACTGGCTCTGCTTCATAAGCGGCAGGCAGGGGCGACAGCTTGCCAAGTTTTTTCTCCAAACTTATGGTATCCTTATCGGCCTCATTTACGATTCGTTCAGCGTCCGCTTTATGCTTCTTCGCATCCGTCTCCTTATCAAGTTGATTGCGATAACTTTGCGCGCGTTCCTGCAGCCCTCTGCGGAGCGTATCTTCTTTGCCCGGTGCGGGTATGGTTTCGCCCAACGGTAACAGCAGTTTTTTCAGAGACGTCAAATTACCAGTGCAATCTCGAAGGCTGACGAGGAGATTTTTGCGATCTGTTTTTAAATCTTTAAAGTTATCAGTAAATGTCCGCTTTGCCTCCGCAGCCTCCTCGAGCTTTTCGTTCGCTGCGGTAACCGCCGCTTCAAGTTCTTCAATTTCTAGACTTGGCGCTGCACCTGCGGCATAAGGATGCTTTAATGCCCCGCATAATGGGCAGGGCTTTCCGTCCTTAAGGACGTGGCGATGATCCTCAAGTTTGGCGACCACTTTCGCCGTTTCAAGGTGATGTTTGCGAAGGTCGTATTGTTTTTTTGCCTCTTTCGCCGCCGCCTCAATAATCTCCTGCTTTTTCCCTGCTAGTTGGATGAATTGATCCAAGTCTGATTCCAACTCGTTTACCTTTGTGCCCTCAAGGTTTTTCGGCAGCTCCTTGGCTTCTTTTGGCAGTACAGCGGTGGCCGTAGACTTCCAATCCGTCCACTCGCCTGCAAGCAATACTCTTGCCGCTTTCAATTCACTGACGGCTGTCGCGACATCGCCCATTTGATCCGCCAGCCCAGCATCGTTTTTGTGCGTTTTCAACCAATCACCGGCTTCCTCGGCTACGTTATTTGCGGTTTGGACTATCTCCTTGGCCTTTTTTGAATCGGCTTTTTTCGTCTTCAGTGCCAAGGCAATGGCGAGCCGAAGAATATGATTCGACTGATTCAGGGTCGCTTTCGCCGTTGCATGATCTTTTACGGCTTTTTTCTCCTGTTGCGTAGCCGTCTCCGCCGCCTGCTCTACGGCCGCTAACCGGGCAAGATCTCCCGCATATGGTAGAGTGAGCTGATGGCGGCGCAGCCGTTCCAAATCAGCGGCGGCGGTCAGCTGGTCTTTTGTAATCTTACCCTGCTCGTCGGCTGCATTTCTTTCTTTCCGGCGCTTCTCCTCCAAACTTGCGATTTTTTGCAACATTTTGGCTCCCGTTGCCATATCCTGCTCAAGTTTTACGAAGTCTTGATCCGCTTTTGAAATAGCGGTTTCGATTTCTGTTCGTGCAGCTTTCTCAAGAATCGGAATTTGTCCCAGGCCTGCTTCCTTTGCCGTCAGATCGTTCTCCCGACGGTTGGCTTCTTCAAAAGCAAGTTGTCCGAGCCGGGAATAGATCACTGTGCCCGTGAGGCTTTCCAATAATTCGGCCCGTTCATTGGCATCCGCTTTCAGGAAACGGGCAAATTCCCCCTGCGCCAGCAACGCGCTCCGCAAGAAACGTTCATAGTTCAGCCCCAGCAGCTCCTCAATCTTGAGTTCCGCCTCGCGAATTTGCTGTGCGAGGGGTTCACCCGCCTGATTGTAGATATACCGTTTCGGTTGTTGCAGCGGGCCGTCGGCCTTCTTGCGCGCACGGTGGCGCTCCCAGACGGCACGATAGATGCCGGACGGCACCTCGAATTCCACCTCGGCCGAGCATTCACCCGTGTGGCGACTCATCACATGTTCTGGATTGGATTCGTTGCCATAGCGGGCGGCCTTACCGTAAAGCGCCAGCGTGACGGCATCCAGCAGGGTGGATTTACCAGCACCGGTTGGCCCGGTGATAGCGAATAGACCTGCACTGGCGAGCGGCTCGGCGGTCAAGTCAACCGCGTGTTCCCCCCGCAACGAATTCAGATTTTTCAATCGGATACGTAAGATTTTCATCAGGCTTGGTTCCTTTCCGATTGAGCGTCCAGATCCATCAACACCGCAAAAGTGGCTTTCAGCTTTGCCTGCGAATCGGCGTCTAATTCTTTATGCTGCTCCAGCAAATGTTCAAAAACTTTTACCGGCTGATCGAGCAACGTGTCGATGGCCTCATCATCCGTGGCCTCACCGGCACTCATGCCGGGGGCGACCGTAGAACGCCCGCGTAACACTTTTAACACTTCGACGCCCTGCTGCCGTGCGAGCTTTTGGACCCGCTCATTGAGGTCGTCTTCGAGCGTGGCATCTTCCACGACCACCTCGACCCAGGTGCGAAACTCACCGGCTTCAGGATCAATGGCCTTTATTGCTGATTCCAACTCGGCGTTGGTGGTCCGAATCTGTATCAGGCGTCGGAACTGCGGGATTGGGAGACCAGACTGCGTGATGCCTTTTGCGGCGACATCCAGTATCCTCACCTCTTTGGCATCTTCCGCTTCGCTGAAACTCAGGGCAATGGGGGAGCCGGCATAGCGCACCCGCCCGGCTGGGTCCGTGCTTTGGGGGCGGTGGAGATGTCCGAGCGCCACGTAGCCGAAGCTGAGCGGGAAACTATCCGCCGTAATCGCTCCTAGGCCGCCGATATGAATGTCCCGCTCGCTCTCTGAAGTTTTTGCACCGAGCACGGTCAAGTGGCCCGTCGCAATGACGGGACACGGATTCCCAGCTGTCTTCCCGGCCGCCTTGCCGGCCTCAGCCGCTTCCGCGTAACGGTCACGAATGCCGGCCACAATCTGGGCGCGAATGTCATCAGCGCTTTCACCCGCCTTGCCGATCCGCAGATCGCGATCTCGCAAGAAGGGCATCATGGCCAAGAGCACCTTAGGATCCTTGGCGTTTGGCAGCGCAAGCAATCGGGCTTCTGGCTTTTCGGCGAGGAAACCAACCACATGCACGTTCAGGGCATGCAGCGCTTGCTTCGGCGCTTCCAATTGCGCCGCGGAATCATGGTTGCCTGCGATGACTGCCAGTGCGCAGTTGCCTTGGCGAAAGAGGCTCGATACAAAATCATAATACCGACCTAAAGCCGACTGCGGCGGATTAGCGGTATCAAACACATCGCCGGCTAGAATGATCGTATCCACGGCGTGCTCCCTCACCGTCGCGAGTAGCCAGGTCAAAAAGCGGGCATGCTCCTCGTCGCGGGATTGGTCGTTGAGCAATTTACCCAGATGCCAATCTGCGGTGTGTAGAATACGAAAGGTATCCTTGGGCTTTATGGAGATGGTGGGATTATTGGGCATAATTATTCCTCCTCCTTCGCCGCCAGCCCGGCGATGGGGGCGAGGGCCTCGCCGAGTTTCAGGTAGTTCGTCTTCACTCCGTCATCGAGGTCGAGTTCGATGCGGGCTTGGGCGAGGGGGAGGACGGTTTGGCGTTCCCACTCTTCACACTCGTGAATCGTCTTGGTGAGTTTGTCGGCTTCTTTGCGGGCGTCCGTCTTCGCTTTGGCGGTGCTGGCGGTGGCTTGCTCCTGCGTCAGATGGGTCAGGCGGTTGCGGAGCTTTACCTGGTAGTCGCGGAGGTAGCGGTTCAGGACGAGGTTCATCGTGTCCCGGGTGTAGCGGTGCAGGTAGAGGAGGACGCTGAAGCCCTTCCGGGGGCTCTGGACCAGCCAGTAGATGGGGCGCTTTTTGTAGGTTTGGAGGTGGTCTTTGTAGAAGTCGTTCAGGAAATACTTCCGCAGGTCCTTGCCGAGGGAGTCTTCGAGGAAGCGGAGGTTCTCCCGCAGCGTGGCTTCACCGA
>Ga0114966_10003720_pt1 | contig 13290 bp, 14 predicted proteins | sample M_130207_XF_Meta_FD_87029 | JGI IMG/M metagenome (GOLD analysis project Ga0114966, IMG submission 87029) | Freshwater microbial communities from Lake Montjoie, Canada to study carbon cycling - M_130207_XF_MetaG | ecosystem: Environmental > Aquatic > Freshwater > Lake | place: Lake Montjoie... | reverse complement strand
GTCGCAAACTAAAATCGGCCAGCCATCAAGGGCTTGGCGTATCCAGTATTGCACCCGAATCCGGGGCTGTATAACTATACAGCTCACGGCGACCTCAACCGTCTGGATCCCCCCAGAATTCCCCACCCGAACGAGGCATTCCTCATGTTCGACGAACCCGCTTTGCTCCTCGAAAGGACCATTCACAACCTGGAAGTCCTGGCCGAACTCTTCTCCGAGTATGCGGAGGAAGGCCGGGCGTCCGGCATCACGCCAGCCGTCGCGACATTCCACACTGCACAGGGGGTGATTGCCTCTTTGCTGCCCAGTCTGCAAGCCGCCGAGAACGCCTGGAGGGCACAACTCGCATGCCAGCCCCACCTGCGCGTGGGCTGCATGAACTGCGAAGACTAGGCGGGCCGATCCGCGACTGCCATGAACCACGATGGCATTGCTCCAACATCGCGTCCGTGACGACGAGGCGTACGAGGAGCGATTGGCCATCATGATGGAAGCCGGTGAAGACTCGAATGTCATCTACTCGCAGGCGAACGAAGCCGCCTATCGGACACCGTATTCGCAAGTGGCCACCGCGGCCTTCCACGGCGAGTGGGCGCCGCTATGGCGCTACTGCCAACGCTCAGGCGCAATCGGGCCGACGCTGCTGACCGAAATTGCGGAAAAAGTCTTCGCAGACAGGCAATGGCGCGACGCGATAGAGAAATCGCAAGGGATCCCGAAGCCGAAAGGAGTCAACTCATTGCGCTGACGCCCGGGAGGTATTGAGCCTCGGCGTAGGTGCGACTAAGGTGCCGGAGTGGACTTTTGAGGTTGCCTCGAACCCCGAGCCCTCTTGTCCCTCACCGGCGCCAGAGCTTAAGAACCTCTGTGCAGGCCCGCACCACTGCTGAACCAGGAGCCACGGATGAAAATAGCAATGATCGGTCTTGCCAGCGCGGTGCTGGTTGCAACCACCGCCACGGCCCAGACGAAGGTCAATCCGACTGACCCTCAACCCACGTGCACGATGTGCCCGGGGTACTACATCCCCCTGAGCGAGCTGCAGGCATACACGAAGAAGGCTGTCGCGGAGAAACTGATCGATCAGCAGGTGCGGGATGTCGAGATCGGCAAGGCCCACATCGGCATCGGCATGGTCCACCGCGGCAAGCTCGACACACCGATCAAGCAGTCAGTCGCCGAGCACGACAACGTGAGCGAGGTCTACCACATCATCGAAGGGACGGCGACGCTGGTCCTCGGCCCGGATATCGTCGACCGCCAGCGCCGCCCCGCGACGTTGCAGACGGTGATCGAGTTCAATGGCCCCGGCAACAACGGTGCGGACATCCGCAATGGAGTTGCCTACAACCTGAAGCCCGGCGATGTCGTGGTGATTCCGGCAGGCACCGGCCACTGGTTCACGAAGATCGACGACCACATCGACTACCTGATGGTCCGCATCGACCCGGACAAGCTCACGCCCTTGAGGGACGAAGCGGCATCGAAAGCCTATTTGTCCAAACGGTCACCCGTGGCGCGCGACTGACCGACAAGGAGAGATCTCTCATGCGCGCGCACACCGCCATTCCAGCGAACCACCGCTGTTTGACCATGGCCGCCGCCAGCGTTGCGCTTCTGGTCTCCGCACTGGCCTGGACCGCGGAGGCGCCCCCCGCCGATCCCGACGTTGAGTCTGGCGAGTTGCAGGAGTTCGTGATCACCGCGCCGGAGCCCCGCTACGTGGCGTCAACGCGGCGTGACCGGATCGGCCGCATCTGGACCCCGGTGCTCATCAACGGCCGGGGTCCGTTCCGCCTGGCGCTCGACACAAGCTCGGCGAACTCGGCGATCCGCGCGCAAGTCCTCGCGAAACTGGGAATCGTCCCCGTTGCAGGCGAGAGCATTCGCGTTCGCGGCGTGACCGGAACCTCCATCGTGTCGACGGTGCGGGTCGATTCGATGGTCATCGGCGACATGGCGCTTGAGAATCGGCGCCTGCCTGTCATCGCGGACGCCATGGGGGGAGCCGACGGGGTGCTCGGCAATGAGGGCCTGCGCGACAAACGGATCTACATCGACTTCGTCAACGACTTCCTGAGCATCCGGCTGTCGCGGGACGAGCCTGCGCCCGACGGATTCATCACGATTCCCATCACATTCGGCAAGGACTACCTGCCTGTCGTGGATGCCCGAGTCGGCCGCATTCCCGTCAAGGCCATCATCAGCACCGGCGGCCAATCCACGCTCGGGAACCTCGCGACGCGGGATGCGCTGCTCGAGCAGCGGAAGCAGGAAGGGACTGTGGAGGCGATCCTCGACGTCACGGACACCAAACAGGACGCGGAAGGCTATCGCATCGGCCCGATCGCCATCGGAGACACGATCCGCATCAACATGCCGCGGATGATTTTCGCCGATCTCGGCATCTTCAAGTCCTGGGAGATGACGAGCGAACCTACCCTCATCATCGGCATGGATGCACTCGGGCTGCTTGATACGATGATCATCGACTATCGGCGCGCAGAGCTCCACGTCCGGATGCGCGAAGGCACTCGCAAGGTGCTGTTCTGACCCGATCGGCGGCAGCGGCAAACTTGCGGAGTTGCAAAGATGACCCCCTGATTCCCGAGTCTCACTCCTACGGATAGACCGGCAGCGCAGCGTGCGACCCGAAGGTGGCCTTCAAACCCTCCATCGCACAGGCTTCATCTCCGGCACCGCCACTCCCGCTGACCCCTACCGCACCGATCATCTGACCGTCGATGACGATCGGGATGCCGCCCGGATCCGTGAAGAAATCGAACCAGACCGATGACACCGGCTGTCCCCCCGGATTGTTGCTGAATTGCGCGGCGCGGATGGAAGTCGGCTGGCGCAGCTTCAACGCCGATTGCGCCTTGAGCAGCGCGGCACGAACATCGATGGCTGTCTGCCCGTCCATACGCTCCATGTGAACCAGTTCGCCGAAGGCGTTGAGAACGTAGATCGACATCCCCGCGCGCTTCGCCGCCACCCACCCGCGGCACGTGCGCGCGACTTGCTTCGCGGCTGCGAGCGAGAGCTGGTTGCCGTCAAGGATGAGCGCGGCGGCGGCGGCGTTGACGACGAATTCAGCTGGAAGGCTCGCCCGTGGAGGTGCCGTGGGCGCAAAACGAGGGACCAGCGCAATGGCCGGAGTGGGACCGGAACGGGGAGGCACATCCTCGATCAGCGGCGGGACGGAATCCCCGAGCACCTCGCGCATGGCGCGATAGGCACAGATCTCATCGCTCCAGCGCGGCAGTTGCGGAGGCGTGCCGCCGACACCGATGGCACCAATCATCTGCCCATTGACGAGGATCGGTAGACCACCCGAGTTTGAATACAGCCCGAGCTGCATGTTCTCGAACTCGAGCGCCGGGTCGGCGATGACGCTATTCATCGCGCGCTTGCTCGGCTGACCGGTGAGCAACGCGGTGCGCGCCTTCATTTCAGCGGTGAAAGTATTGAGATACCCCTGCCCGTCCATGCGGTCGAAGTACACCGGCGCTCCCTGCAGGTCGAGGACCATGATGCTGTGTCGAACCTGCTCGCCGACCGCCATTCTCTGGCAGGTCTCGGTGATCCGCTCCGCAGTGGCGAGGTTGATGGCCCGGAAGTCGTGGATCTTCTGAGCCGCCTCGCCATCAATCACGAACTGTCGCGGGACTTCCTGCGCACAGGCGCCACTCGCCCACAGCCCGACCACCATCCACCAGACGCTGCGTGAGTCCATGGAGCCCCCTCTATATAGACAGCGCCGCCCCGCAGGCCGGCGACTGTGGGCATTCTCGAGTCAGGCTTGAGTCTTTGCAAATCCCTCGAACACCCGTACCCGTGTGCCGGCACTACAAGCCCGTACTCGAGGCCGACATGGCCAGGATGCGAAGATGCAAACCTGACTCCGAGGGCTTGCCCCGAGCCTTGCCTGCCCTAGAACAATCCCATCTGCGGGCCTTCCGCCCTGGGCGGACGAAACAGAGTCGTGGGCTGTTGGGTAGTCCACTGCAGGTGACCCAAGCCAAGTCGCTTGCACGTGATAGTGAATCGATTGCGGATCAACTCTGCAATGGGCCCCGTGCCTTTCATCCTTGAGCCGAAGTTCGGGTCGTTGTCGCGACCACCGCGCATCTCGTTGATCAGCGACATCACCCGCGCGGCCCGGTCCGGGAAATGCTCGTTCAACCAGTCGCGGAACAGATCCTTCACTTCGTACGGCAGTCGCAGCAGCACGTAGCCTGCCCATTCCGCTCCTGCGGCTGCCGCTTCTTCAAGGATGGATTCCAGTTCATGGTCGGTGATGGCGGGAATGATCGGGGCCACCATCACTCCAGCGGGCACGCCCGCAGCGCCAAGCTCGCGAAGCGCCTTGAGGCGGGCCTGCGGAGAAGCCGTTCGAGGCTCGAGGGTTCTCTTGGTCTCAGCGCTTAAAGTCGTAATGCTGATCGAGACCGTGGCCAGCCCGTCGGCCGCCATGTCGGTCAACAGGTCCAGGTCCCGGAGCACTAGCGCGCTCTTCGTGATGATCGACACCGGGTGTCTGGTGCGAGCCAGTACCTCGAGCACCGAGCGCGTGACCCGCAAGTCGCGCTCTATGGGTTGGTACGGATCGGTATTCGCCCCGAGCATGATGGACTTCGGGATATAGCCGCGCGCACCCAACTCCTGCTCGAGCGCCTTCCCGGCGTTCTCCTTGTAGAAGAGCCGGGTCTCGAAGTCGATTCCGGCCGACAGACCCATGTACGCGTGGCTGGGCCTGGCATAGCAATAGATGCAGCCATGCTCACACCCGCGATACGGATTGATCGAATAGTCGAAGCCGATGTCGGGCGAGTCGTTCGTCGTAATGACCCGCTTTGCGTGATCAGGCATCACTGTCGTCGCGATGGTCTGAGGTTGCTCCTCCTCGTACCAGCCATCGTGAACGTCCTCCACGTCACTCTTTTCAAAGCGACCCGCGGGATTCGACAGGGCTCCGCGTCCCTTGAAAGCCTTCCGTGCCGGAGGTGTGCTGTCCATCGCGTAACTGTACCGATATACAGTCCCGCGGGAAAGGCCAGATTGGCGCTTACCCGGCCCCAACCTGCCCCCTTTATGGCGGGTCAATTCTCGAACTTGAGGTGTTGCTGGGCGGCGTCGAGGTCACAAGGCGGCTGCTGCACGAACTCCGAATCCGGCTTCTTGAAGAAGACGCCTTCGCGGGTGATGGGCTTCGTGAAGTAGACCGGATCCTCAAGCGTGTAGGACAGGCTCACCCCCCTGCCGCCGTCGATGAGCTTGTAGCGCTCGACGATGCGCTTCCTGTCACTGGAATCGACGCCGATGCCATTGCCCCAGCGCAGGGGACTGAATCTCGTCGTCTCGACGACGAACGTGCCGTCCGCCTCGAATCGCCCCACCGAGAACCCGACCGGATTGGGCTTGTAACCAGGAGGCGGTGTCGTGGTTTTCAGATAGATGACTCGGGTCGCCTCTTCGTAATGTTCCTTCCTGATCACGACTCGATCGGGGGAACGGATCCACTGGTACTCGTACACAGTCATCAACAGCGCAGGCAGGCTGAGCGGTTCGCACGTAAGAACCGGGCTCTTCTTCGGATCGTAGGTGTCCACCTGGGCTTGCGCCTTTGCGGTGTAGGGCAGATCGCGCGGCGGTCCGCCGGCCCCGAGCAACACGCGCTGGCGTACCTGTTCGGGCGTGCCGGGAAAGCGGAACTGCCAGTTGCCCGTGAAGTCCGTGGAAGGCTGGACCGGAGCTTGAGCTGCCGGTGATGGCGGCTGCCCGATCGAGTACATGACTCGCCCGTCCCCCATGCGCACGTGATCGATCAGGGCGAAGCGCTTGTCCGACTCGCGGAAAGGATTGACGGTCATCTCGACCTCATCGCCCTTCTGGAGCGTTTCCTTAGACCACCCGAGGTGCGTCAGCCCCGCGATCGAGTGCCCCTCGAAAGTCCACTCCTCCTTCTGCCCTTTGTCGTTGGCCACCTCTCCCACGTAGAACACGTGCGGGTTGGTCCACCGGACTTCGGTGATCTTGACCTTGAGGACCCTGTCCTGGGAGAGATCGAACGGCGCACGCGAATGGTGTGCCTGCACGCCGCCCGTCACCCAGGCCAACGCGAGCGCCACGGCGATAAGTCGCTTCATTGTGATCTCCCTCGACGTCAGCCAGTCCCGTCGAGCCGACACCGAACTCCAGGCTTACCGCGCTTCGGCAATTTCCTTCATCTTCTTGAGCGCGCCTTCGAACCTCGTGCGACGGCCACTGATGTCCGCATCCTTCGCGGCGGCATCAGGCTTGTCTGACTCGTCGACAAAGAGCGTGTACAGCAGCTTCGAAGTCGTCGCCGTCACAGGCCGCGCTTCGAGAAAGCCGTGGTAGAGGTTGTAGAACTTGCCTTCCACCGCCGGCTGCGTATAGCCATACGCCAACGGTGTAGTCGCAACCATGATCTCGATGACCATCCCACCGCGCAGCGCACGCACCGTACCGATGCCCCCTTCGCCTGCTGTGATCTTGCAATCGACGCCCAGCCAGTTGCTGATATCGCAATACCCGCCCACCTGCTTCCACACGTCCGCCGCCGGCTTGGCGACATCGATCTCCATGCGGATCGTCCGGTAGTCAGGCTCGGCTGCCAGCGCGGGCAGAGCGGCCAAGACAAGGCCAAGAAACGGCAAGGCGATACGCTTGAACATGGTGACTCCAGGTGGGTGCCCCATCCCCATGGGGGCAGATCTGTTTTTCGGAGAAGACGGCTTCGGCCCGTGAACTCGTCGACCCGTGACGCCTAGGCTAGTGACACAGGGCTCAGGAGGCAAGGATGCCACGCCGCCGCCTCTCCCTGTCGCGTGCTCCGCACCACGTGGTGCAGTGCAGCCACAATGGACTCGGAGAGCCCGTCGGGCTCGCCTTTTCTGCTTGACCGGCGGGAAGATGAATCCGTCCCCTTTTCCAACTCCCTTTCTCTCTGTTTTAGTAGTACCGGCTCTGGATGGGACAACCGGGGTGGTAAACACCAGCGGCCTTCTTGGCGGCGCAGTGCTCTCGAGCGCGCTGCGTTCCTTCCTTGAGCAACTGCTCGCCCTGCGCGCGAGTGAGAACAGTTGCGCCCGGCACCACCGTGTGGACAGGGGAGATCTTCTCCACGTCCAGTTTGTAGTACGCAAGCATGTCGCGGAAGTTGTCCGGCCAGTGCTGCAGGTCCAGCGCCGCGGTCACCATGTCGGCTTCCATGAGCACCTTCTGCTCGGGGGCGTGGGCGAAGACGCCATCTGCCATGTGGCCGTTGTTGCGCATCCAGTAGACATCGAGCGTTTGGGTGGCATCCTGCAGCCGCAGATGCTCGTCGAGCAGGATGGACTTGAACGGTTGCGGATTGCGCGAGTAGTCGTCGGGATACTCGGGCGACGCGCCTTCGAGCGTCTCCGCAATCTGTGCAGTCGTCAGCGGGCGGGTAATGATGGTGATGCCCTCCGCCACCGCCTGTCGCAAGCCCCTGACGTGGTCGAAATGGTTGTGGCTTGGAATGACGTAGCGGATGGGTTTACCCGGCACCAGTGAGCGGGCGTAGTCGAGCACCTGCTTGGACTGGCGAACGTTGGAACTCAGTTCGTAGATCACGAGGTGGTCCGCGAACTCGACGACGGTGGTGCCGTTGCTGATTCTCCAGATGCCCCGCCCAACTTGCTCCGACGTCAGCGTCAGAGGCGGAAACGCTTGTGGCTCAGGCGCGTTGCGAATGGCCACAGGCGCAGCGAGGCTTTCGATGCTGGAGTCGACCTCGTAGGCGTCGACGAACATGCTGAAGTAACGGGTGTCGCGCCAGTTGTCGTCGGTGGCAAGCCCAAGCGGCAGCAGCAGGCCGTTGATGTCGGACCAGCCGCTGAACCACGTGGTGAAGTTCATCTGGCCGAGATTGGTCTGCGGAGTGGCCCACCGCACCCAGGTCGGCAACCGGTCCGGGCCAAACGCAACCGTGAGGCGGTAGCCCTGCTTCAGCGTGACGTCGATCGCGGTGTTCTTCCCTTCCGTACGCGGCGCAGCGAGCTGCGTTTCCGCATCGAGCAGGGCGCGCAGCAGCACCACCGGATTGTTCATCATCCACATGCGCTGCATCACGGGACCATCGATCCAGTTGGTCCCCTCCTCCCAGCGCGGCAGCCGTCGCGGAGTGCCACCCTCGACGGTCCAGGCGATGTCTCCGTCAAGGACGATGTTGGTCTGCAGCCACTCGTGGCCGGACTTGATCAGGAAGGGGAACAGCCAGTTCCTTCTCTCCACCAGCTGGAAGCGATCATGCTCCAGGTCGTAGACGCGACTCAGCTCGTTTGCCGCGATCAGCTTTTGCGGCACGTGGGTGCCGCCCGTGATGCTGCTGCCCCCGAAGTGGTAGGCATACACGCCGTACCCGTGCGCCGTGATGTTGCGCACCGCACGGATCCGGTCCGCGCCCCCGAGCGCTGCAGCGCCCGCCTCCACCACCGCAACGGCCGCTGGCGGACGGGATACCCGCGACGTATTCGCAGGAGCCTGTCCGGCATGACTCGTCACCGCGATTCCCAGCATTGCGGCAATCATGGCGAGAAGGGCGATCAATTGATGACGGAAGGGTCCCCTGGGCACGAGTCTCTCCTTGTTTATCCTTGTCCGGCTGTGCCGCCATCGTAACGGGGACGGCTCTTTTTTTCGAGGTGCAATGAGTCCCGAGCGGGCGGGGCCGACCTAGAGCAGGCCACCATAGGGGAAACCGGCTGCGTTATCCCGGTTTCCCGGCCCGGCGCCGAAGGCTACGCTCGCTCACCACCGGCCCTGAGCAAACTCCAGCTGTCCTGTCAGCGCCTTGGCCTGACGGGTGGAAACTTCCCTTGCCACCTCCACCAATGCCGATTTGAGTGCATCGGCGCTGGCCTGCGATTCGCGCGGCGCGGCCAGCGAGAAAGCGGTGGAATGGCACGTCTCAAAGTACCGAGGCGTGTCGCTTCCCTGTTGCAGAAGGGCTTTGGCGCAAACCAATAAAGTCTGTGCCCCGGTGCTTGCCTCCAACAACATGACCTTCGAGATGCCAGCGCGAAACTGCCTTTCATTGGCGGGTTGAGCACCGTCGCGCCCGGATTCGCCGCCAGGCACGGGAGGAGTCCAGGCCAACGCCTCGTAGAGGGCCGAGATGTAGGCGTTGTCCAGGGACGTCGACCACTGCCCATCAAGCACCACCGCCGCGAGCCACTGTGCCCGTTCCTCCGGTGTCGAGGATGCCACTGCCTCCACTTCAGTCGTCACTGGGGAGTCCGATGCAATGTCTGGTTGAGATTGCGCCCCGGAGTCCGAAGCCTCAGCCGATTCGGCGGCAGCTGCAGCGACCGCCGCTTCGCTTTCCTTCTTCTCTGCCGCCGCAATGAACGGCAGGGCCACGAGGCCCACGGGCACGACTATGATCGGAATGACCATCGCAAAAGCAAAGCTGCCCATGCATTGCAGCACGCTGTAGTTGCATGGATCGTCCGGCATCTGCGAAATCGGAGGGAGCTCAAAGGTTTCTCCGACCTGAATGTTTTGTCCGTCGACAAAGTCGCCATGGAAGGCCCGCGTATATGGCAATTGATCGCCCATCCACAAGGGCTCGATTGGCAGCGGCAGCGCTTGGTCAACCGGAGGATGGGAGTGATCGACTTTGTGCGGGTTGCTTGCGCAGCCACACAACAGCAGGACTGGAAGCAGAAGGGTCATCGGGTGTCTATTCATGACGAACCCCTTCGGACGTGACAAGCGTATGGTCTACGCCCACGCCCAAGCCCTGTCAATCTGTCACGCGGTCCTGCGAGTCAGGATTGCATCATTGAACGGCACGAGAGATCTTGCCGTTCACCTCTTGAATTCATCGTTAGACTCATCAATCGCCCCGATGGCAATCGGGGCCTACCGGACACTATCCATCGCCTTCAGAATCTGCAGCGTCCGCTCATCCGGCTTGCCGCCGAAGTACTTCTTGAGCACCGCCTGGCAGACGTCCTTCGATTTCCAGACCTGGGCGAACACGGACACGGCGGGTGACAGCACGAGCAAGGCAACTGCAACGATCGGAGTGCGGGTGCGCATGGCGGAGCCTCTCAGTCGCTCTGTCTCTGACCTGACGGTAGTCTTTAGCCTCGTAGGGGCCATTTGCCGACAGAGTCGGCTATTTGCGGGACGCCATTTGCCAACGAAGTTGGCCGGTTTGCTCTCCTCGCCTCTCCTCTCCCCTATCTCAGCCACTCCGACATCATCGCCAGCATTCCACCTAACGCGGCACCGGCGGCGACATCGGTGGGATAGTGCAGGCCGAGGATGACGCGGGAGGCGGCGACGAGCAGTGCGAAGGGAACGAGGACCACGGCTAGCGCGGGAAAGTGGGTGACGGCGATGCAGGTAAAGAGCACGGCGTGGAGCGTGTGGCCGGAGGGAAAGCTGTAGCGGTCGAGCGGCGGCATGGCGCACTCGATGCCGAGCAGGCCGATGAAGGGGCGTTCACGGACGAGCGTCTGCTTGAGCAGCTTGTACAGCGCGAGGCCGGCGAGGCCGGCGGCGAGCATTTGCGCTGCCGTGAGCAGGCCGTCGATGCCGAAGGCGATGGGCAGGATCGCCATCAGCGCGTACCAGAACACGCCGTCGCCCAAGCGACTCACGGTCTGGAAGAGCGTCCGCACGCCTTGCTGGCGTGCTGCTGCATTGGCGAACAGGCACAGGCGTCGTTCCACCTGGTCGACTCGCAGGAACAGAGTGTGGTCGCTCATGCGGCTCTCACCTCCGCAGCGACTGTGTCCGGCGTGATGGTCAATCCCTGGTAGACCCGCGCCATGCGCTCTGCGAGCGCGCGCGACGCCCACTTCAGCGCGTCCTGCTTTGCGCCGATGGAGAGTTCCGCACGCAAGGCCTTGTCCGTGAGCACGCGGGCGACCCCGCTCGCGAAGGTGGCTGCGTCCTCGGGCATGACGAGGCTGCCGGTCGTTCCCGCGAGCACATCGGCCGTGCCCATCACTGCAGTCGAGACGACCGGCGTGCCTTGCGCCATCGCTTCGAGCAGCACGAGGCCCTGCGTTTCGGTGCGCGAGGCGAACACGAAGGCATCGGCGGCACGGTAGCAGTCGAGCAACGTGGTCTTGCGATCGAGGTAGCCGATGAAGTGGACGTTGGGACTCAGGCCCTTCGACGCCACGAGCGACCGCAGATGGCTTTCTGCGGGCCCCTCGCCTGCGATCACCAGCAGGACGTTCGGGATCTGCTTGCGTAGCTGGTCGAGCATGTCCACCAGGAAGTCGATGTTCTTCTCGTGTGCCACGCGGCCGACGAACAGCGCGATGGGCCGCTTGGCGGACTCACCGAGTCGGGCACGGAAGAGGTCGCCATTGCCTTCGACGAAGCAGCTTGCAGGCAGGCCTGTCGGCAGGATCTCGATGGGGGTGTTGACGCCGTAGGCCTTCAGGGCCTCCGCCATCGGACGCGACGGCGAGATCACTGCATCGACCTGATGACACTGCGAGACGGTCCAGCGTCGTGCGAGGGCCTTCAGCCAGCTCGCAGGAACGAAGGGCATGTAGTGATGCAGGTAATGCTCGAAGTACGTGTGGTACGTCTCGACCACCGGCACGGCGAGCCGCTTCGCAAACTTGAGGCCCGCATAGTGCGCAGCGAACGGCGTCTGAATGTGCACGACATCGAAGTCGCCGGGCTGCAACTTCGCGCCCCATTCCTTGAGGCGGCGTCCTACGAACAGCCGGTCTTCGGGATCGAGCGGCACACCGCGTGAGGGAATGCGGACGATATCCGGATCGGAGTCCGGTGCTGCGCCGGGATAGTCAGGGGCAACGAGAACGCACTGATGGCCGAGGGACTGCAGGTCCGTGCGATACGTCTGGATCGACGTCGACACGCCGTTCACGCGGGGGAAGTAGACGTCCGACACCATCAGAATGCGCATCAAGTCTCCCATCAGAAACCTTCAGGCCTGCAAGGTTACGGGGAGAGTGTGACGGTTCGGGAGCGGTGGGATGACCGTTGCATGACGTAGAAAAAATCTTCTAAAACGGGGGCTTGGGTCGCAATTGGAGAGGAGGGCTTACGCCAAGTAGGGCGCTGCCAAGCCAGAGGTGAGAATCGGAATGAGAGAAAGCGGCTGACGCCAGACCAGAGGCCGAATCGGATCCTGATTTAAGTCTGCTCCGCTTCTGGCTTGGCGGAGCCCTGCTTGGCGGTAACCCTTCTCTTGGGCCGCTAAGTCCCCGCCATCGCCCTCAATATCGGGGCATGCAGCTTGCCGTTGGTCGCGAGCACGGTCGTCGTCTCGAGGCCGATGGGGCCGCCATCCAGTTGAGTGAATGTACCGCCGGCGGCTGCAACAATCACGGCGAGGGCGGCGATGTCCAGGATGTTCACGTCGGACTCGATGATCGCGTCGATCTTGCCGGCGGCGAGCAGGTGGTAGTGCAGGAAGTCGCCGTAGCCGCGGATGCGATGCACGCGCGAGACGATCTTGCCGTAGTTCGCCCACTGCGCGCCGGACGCGAGCGTCTTCAGGTTACCGGCGGACAGCGCGGCACCTTCAATCGTGTCGATGCCGCTCACCTTGATGGGCTTGCCTTCGAGCCACGCGCCCTGGCCGATTTCGCCATACGCGATCTCGCCGTACACGGGAGCGGAGGACACACCGAGGATCAACCTGCCCTTGTGCATCAGAGCGATCTGCGTGGAGAAGAACGGATACTCGCGCACGAACGCCTTGGTGCCGTCGATGGGATCGACGAGCCACAGGTATTCCGCATCGAGCGCGCTTTGACCAGTCTCCTCACCATAGAAGCCATGTGTCGGATGCCGAGCCGCGATGAGGCTACGAATCACCTGCTCCGTCTCGACGTCGGCTTGCGTGACCGGGGACTTGTCCGCCTTCACCGTCACGGCCAGGTTCTGCTGGTAGTAGCGACGGATCACCTCAGCCGCAGCGCGCGCCGCATCGAGGGCAGTGGTCAGGAATTCGGAAGCCATGGGCAAGAGCCGGACAAGATGGGGGGAGGAAGGATAGACGAAAGGCGGAGAGATTAGGAGCAACAGGCCGGCTCTGCCGGCAAACGGCCTGGCGGCGAATGGCCTAACGGCGAAAGGCCCGGACGGGCGGGCCAGATTGAGAGCCGATGGAGGGGCTCCGCCAAGTGGGGCGCTGCCAAGTTGGTCTCCGACAAGTGGGGCGACGCCAGGCCAGATGCAACCTGAGAGGGAATCAATCCTGGCTCCGTCTCTGGCTTGGTGGAACCCTACTTG
>Ga0114966_10003718_pt1 | contig 13293 bp, 13 predicted proteins | sample M_130207_XF_Meta_FD_87029 | JGI IMG/M metagenome (GOLD analysis project Ga0114966, IMG submission 87029) | Freshwater microbial communities from Lake Montjoie, Canada to study carbon cycling - M_130207_XF_MetaG | ecosystem: Environmental > Aquatic > Freshwater > Lake | place: Lake Montjoie... | reverse complement strand
TAGCGGCACCGGCATGGGCGCTGTTGCCGATACAGCACTGGCAGACCAAAAACGGCGCGCGCGTCTACTTTGTCGAGACGCGCAACCTGCCGATGCTCGATGTAAGCGTGGATTTTCCGGCCGGCTCGGCATACGACACGCGCGAAAAATCGGGTGTTGCAGCGCTCACGCAAAGCCTGCTCAAGCTCGGCGCCGGCGGCCTGTCGGAAGACGAGATTTCGCGGCGCATGGCGGACGCCGGCGCGCAGTTCGGCGGCCGGGTGGACAGCGATCGTTCCGGCATGTCGCTGCGCACGCTTTCCAGCCCCGATGAAATGAAGCAGTCGCTGGATATCCTGGCGCGCATGCTGCAACGCCCGGAGTTTCCGGCAACGGTGCTCGAGCGCGAGAAAAAACGCATCATCGACGCCATCAGGGAGGCGGATACCAAGCCGGAAACCATGGCCAGCAGGAATTTCAGCGAACTCGCGTATGGCAATCATCCGTACGGCTTGCGCGGTGTCGGCGAGGCGGCAACCGTGGCGCGCGTTACGCGTGATGACCTGGTTGCGTTTTACCGCCGTTACTACACTGCCGACCAGGCGGTGGTGGCGATCATCGGCGACCTCGCGCGGCCGGCAGCGGAGGCGCTCGCGGAGCAGTTGACTGCCGAATTGCCGCGCTCCGCGTCGGCGCCAACGATTTCGCCAGTGCCGTCTCTGGCAAAGGCCGAGATGCGCGTCATCGCGCACCCGGCTTCGCAAAGCCATTTGCTCATGGGCATGCCCGGTATCAAGCGCGATGATCCCGATTATTTTCCGCTGTTCGTCGGTAACTACATTCTCGGCGGCGGCGGATTTACCTCGCGCATCACCGAGGAGGTGCGCTCCAAGCGCGGCTTGGCGTATTCGGCATACAGCTATTTTGCGCCCATGCAGGAACGCGGGCCCTTCGTCATCGGCCTGCAGACGCGCAAGGACCAGGCTGGCGCGGCGCTTGCCGTGGTGCGAGCGACACTCAAGGATTTTCTCGACCAGGGTCCGACCGCCGAAGAATTGCTGCGGGCCAGGCAGAACCTCGTCGGCGGTTTTCCGCTGCGCATAGACAGCAATCGCAAGATCCTCGATTACCTCGCGGTTATCGGGTTTTACCACCTGCCGCTGAGCTATCTCGAAGATTTTGTGCCCAGCGTCGAGAAAGTCACGCTCGCCGACATACGCGCCGCGTTTGCGCGCCGCGTCGATCCCGCGCGCATGGTGACGGTGGTCATCGGTCCCGATGCGGCGACACTAGCCGCGGCGGCCGTCAAATAACGTCAGCCCGCGCTTGGCGCGCGATGACGGATTGCAGATGCCGGCGACCAAAAACAAGGTACGCATTATCGGCGGCGAATGGCGCAGCCGCATCATCACGTTCCCGTCGCAGGCCGATTTGCGCCCGACGCCCGACCGGGTGCGTGAGACACTCTTCAACTGGCTGGGCCAGGATATGACGGGCAAACGCTGCCTCGATCTGTTCGCGGGCAGCGGCGCGCTGGGGTTCGAAGCGGCATCACGCGGGGCCCGGCGCGTGGTGATGGTCGAGCGCGATCCCGCCGCGTGGCAGGCGCTGCAGGCGAACGCCGCAACGCTGGCAGCAACGACAGTGGAACTCAAGCGCGCGGATGCGTTAGAATTTCTACGCGCGGACGACGGCTGCTATGACGTCGTATTTCTCGATCCACCGTTTCGCGCGGATTATCTGGCACAAGTGCTGCCCGTGCTGGGGCTGCGGCTGGCAGCGGCCGCGCTGGTTCATGTCGAAGCGCCGGCGGCGCCTGCGCTGCCGCCGGGCTGGGAAATCTGGCGCAACGGCCGCGCGGGCGCGGTCACCCATCAACTGCTGAAATGGACTGGCCATGACGCTTAAAGCTGTATACCCGGGAACGTTCGATCCGATTACGCTCGGCCACCACGATCTGGTGCGCCGTGCCGCGGGCATGTTTGATGAAGTCATACTTGCGGTCGCCGACAGCCGCAGCAAGCGCCCGTTCTTTACCCTTGACGAGCGTGTCGAGATGGCGAAGCACACGGTTGCCGAATACAAAAACGTGAGCGTGACGGGATTTTCCGGTCTGCTCATGGATTTCGCGCAAAAACACGATGCCAGGATCGTGATGCGCGGCGTGCGCGCGGTCTCCGACTTTGATTATGAATTCCAACTCGCCGGCATGAACCGCAACCTGTTTCCGGACGTCGAATCGATATTTATGACGCCGTCCGCGCAGTTCATGTTCATCTCAGCGACTCTGGTGCGCGAGATTTCGGTGCTCGGCGGCAACGTCTCGAACTTCGTCACGCCGCACGTGGAGCAGTGCTTGAAAAAGAAGATGGCCTCCCTCGGCGGCAAGTCTTGAGACTTCTTGCATGGCGCTGATCATCACCGACGAATGCATCAATTGCGACGTCTGCGAGCCCGAGTGCCCGAATGGCGCGATCGCCGCCGGCGAGGAAATCTACGAGATCGATCCCAAGCTCTGCACCGAATGCGTGGGCCATTACGACACGCCGCAGTGCCGCATCGTGTGCCCGGTCGATTGCATCCCGAACGATCCGCGTAATGTGGAAACCCACGAGCAACTGCACGACAAGTACCTGCGCCTTACCAGCCAAACGGCTGGTAAGGGGTGAGGCGAGAGGGGAGAGGCGAGAGGGGAGAGGCGAGAGGGGTGAGGCGAGAGGGGAGAGGGGAGAGGGGAGAGGGGAGAGGCGGGAAATGCTTGGGGTTCTTACGCCTCTCCCCTCTCGCCTCTCTCTTCTCTTACCGCTGGCAGCGCGGGCAATAGAAAGTCGAGCGCTGGCCCTGCACCAGGCCGCGTATCGGCGTCTTGCATACAAGACAGGCTGCACCTTCGCGGCCGTAGACGAAAAAATTATTCTGGAAATATCCCGCCTCGCCCGCGGAGTTCACGTAGTCGCGCAAACTGGAACCCCCTGCTTCGATCGCCTCGGCGAGGGTCTCCCTGATTTTGTCGACCAGCACAGCATAGCGCGCGAGCCCGATTTTGCGCGCGGGCAGTTTGGGATTGATACGCGCGCGAAACAATGCTTCACTCGCGTAGATGTTGCCCACGCCGGCGATCAAATGACTGTCCATCAGCGCGTTCTTGATCGCGCCGCTGCGTGCGCGCGTTTCGTTATAGAGCCATTGCGCGCTGAGTGCGGCGGTGAGCGGTTCCGGGCCGATGTCGCGCAAGAGCTTGTGGGCGAGCGGGTCGCCCGCATGCCACAGCACGAGCCCGAAGCGGCGCGGATCGCGGAACCGCACGGTGCGGCCGTTGGCGAGCGCGAGATCGAAATGGTCGTGGGTTGCCGGCGGCGTGTCCGCGTCGACCACCCACAGGCGGCCCGACATGCCGAGGTGCACAATCAGCGTGCCGTCGCCGGCGCGGAACAGCAGGTATTTCGCCCGGCGTTCGAGTTCATCGATGCGGCGCCCTGTGAGTATGCCGGCAAGATTGCGCGTGACCGGCTGGCGCAGCGCGCGGTTGCGCACAACCACGGCGGCGACGGTCGCGCCGCGCACCAGCGGTTCAAGGCCACGCCGCGTGGTTTCGACTTCCGGCAGTTCCGGCATGACTACTTGGCGGGCGTGGGCGTGGGTGCGGCGGCCGGCGGCGCGAGCAGCCGTTTCGCCGCTTCTGCGGAAAGCTGGTATTCGTACGGCTGGTCGCTGCGCGCGACGACGAGTTGCGGCTCGCGTTGTAAAACCGCGACCGAGATTTCGTTGCCGGCTTTGAGCTTGATGCTGACCGTTGCCAGCGGCTTGCGTTTGCTGGCAGGCAGCATCGCAAGTGCCGTCGCCAGCCGCCATTCGTCGACCCAGCGGTTGATGTCGTCGGCGCTCAGATCGGCTGCCGGCGGCGTGAATTTCCACTTGCCGTCTTCCTGCGCGAGTTTGAAGTCAGTGAAGCCGAAGGCGATGGGTGCTTCGTCCGCCGCGAACAGTTGCCGGCCGACGAGCTGCATGACGCTTTTTGGCAGCAGGGTGCCGTAGCGCAACGAGACCGGGTAGATGCCGTCCTGCGTCAGCACGTACTGTTCGCGGCTCATCTCATTGATTGCGCCAAAGCCGAACGTCTGTTGATTGACGGTGACGCGCGCGTGCGGCTCGTTTAATTCGTAGCGCGCGAGCCCGCTCGCCGGATAACGGTCCTTGGTGGTCGCGTCGACGATTTCGAGCAGACGCAGCACCTGGAAGCTGTCGGCGCGCGCGGACAGTGGCGCCGTTATGTTCCATGCTGTCCCGGTGCGCGCGAGCACAATCGGCGGGCCACCGGCGATTTCGATCCTGATGGCGGTCGCATCTGCGGCCTTGATCGCCGACAGCTTGTGCGCGGGTTCGCTTTTTTGTGGCTTGTAATACGCGAAGGTCGCGAGCGCCACTACCACCAGCAGCAGCGCCAGGTTCAGCCGGGACCTGCCGTTCATGATTTTCGGCGCCGCCACCAGATCAATATGCCGGTGCTGACAAAAGCGAGCGGCAGGAAAATCAGGAAGCCGAACAGGATCACGTACTGCGCGCCGCGTCCGAGTTCGAGGCTGCTGTCGCGCGCCGGGCGCGGCTGGATCGTGATCAGCGCATCGTCGCCGGCGAGCCAGTTGATCGCGTTGGTGGCCAGCGCGAGATTGCCGCCATTGCCGAGAAACTCGTTGCTCACGAAATGGCCGTTGCCAATCACCACCACGCGCTGGCTGCGGTCGTTGGTGTTGCGCTCCAGCGCGACCGCGATGGTGACGGGGCCGGGCAGGTCGCGCGCTTTGTCGAAGGCGAGAGGGCCGTTGAGTTTGCCCATTTCCACCCAGCCGCGCGGCGCGACGTCGACCAGGCGCGCGATCTTCCAGTCGCCGCCTTCCGTCACGCCGATCTGGCGCGCGAACGGGAATATCGTATTGAGACGGAAACTGTCGGTAATGGCGTGGCGCCCGTAGCTGGCGGAGATCGCCACCGTCGGCGATGCATTCAGGCGCGCGGCGTCGGGGTCGACCACCGTGCCGGGTCCGAGGGTGAGCCCGAGCAGTTCAGCGACCGGCTGCAGGCCGCGCAGTGGTTCGGTGTCGATCAGCCACAGCAGGTTGCCGCCTTTTTGCAGGTACTGTTTGATCTTCTGCACCTCGGCGGGCTGCAAGTCGACTTGCGGGTTGGCGATCAGCAGCGTGCTGGTGTTTGCCGGAACTTCCTGCGCGACCGCCAGGTTCAGGCTGTTGGCCTTGATGCCCTTGGCCGCGAGCTGTTTGCCGAATTCGCCGAGATCATGGTTGGCCGGGCCGTTCAGCCGGCGCTCGCCATGGCCTTCGAGGTTCATCACCAGGCGCTCGCCCGAGCGCGCCAGCCGCATCAGCGCGTTGACCAGCGACTGCTCATTGTATTCGGCGGGCGCCAGGTTGGCTTTTTTTCCGCCGAACTCGACGATCGCTTCACCGTCGACGCGGATGCCCGCCGCCTGTGCGAGCTTGGGTTCTTCGCGCGGATCGACCAGCGTCACGGTAAAGTCCGGCTTCGCGCGCTGATACGGCGCAAAAAATTCCTGCACCGGTTTGCGCACGTCGTCCTGGCGCGTCGCAAACACTGTCACCTTGACCGGCGCGCCGAGCTTGGTCAGCGCATCGCGCGTTTGCTGCGACAGCGTATTGCGCGAATTCTGCGTGAGATCGTAGTCGCCGCGGTATTCGCGCGCGAAGAACGCGACGAGCGTCGCAAAAACCACCAGCAGCACGACGAACACGCCGTTCTGGATCAGCATGTGCGTGCGCAGTTTCGGGGTGACTTGCATGCGATTACCCTCGCAACCGCACGGCGTCGAGGCGGCGTATGGTGAGGACAAGGAAAACTGTGATCAGCAGCAGCATGCACACGATGTTGTAGCTGTCGAGCACGCCCTTGGCGAAAGACTCGAAATTCTTGAGCGGCGAGAGCACCTGTGCGAGTTCCGCCGGCACCGTCCAGCCGCGGCCGCGCAACCCGTCTGCCGCGGTCTCGCCGGCGAGCAGCATGCCGAGCAGCAGGCCGAAGGCGATGATCGCGGCGACGAACGGCTGCGCCGTGACGCTCGAAGCGTAGAGCGAGACCGCGGCAAAGCACGCGGCGAGCAGCGACAGGCCGAGGATGATGCTGGCGAGCAGGCCGAAATCGAGGCGTCCGCCCAGCAGCAGCGTCAGCGGCATCAGGGCAGCCAAGCCGACCAGCAGCCACAGGAAAGTCATCAGGCCGAGGAATTTACCGAGCGCGATTTCGGTCATCGAGATGGGTGCCGAGAGCAGTAGTACGAGGGTTTGATTGCGTCTCTCCTCGGCGATCAGCCGCATCGCGAGCAGCGGGATCGCGAACAGAAAAATGATCGCCAGCGTCGCAAACACGGGTGCTGCCACGAGTTCGGTGATGCCCGGCGGATTCGGCATCTGCACGAGACGCGGCTGGAACGCCATGAAGTCATCGATGCGCTTCAGAAAGCCGAACGCGAGCATGATCTGCACGAAGGTGAGCATCACCCAGGCGAGCGGCGACGCGAAAAGCAATTTCAGTTCCTTGCCTGCGATGGTAAAGATCATGGATTAACCGCCAGAATGTGAGGCTGAAACGAGAGGCGAGAGGCGAGAGGGGAGAGGCGAGAGCAGAGAGGCGACAGGCGAGAAGCGGAATGCCGGAAAATTGGTTTTCCGCCTCTCGCCTCTCGCCTATCTCTTCTCATGATTGTTCTTCCTTGCGCGTCAGGCTGCCGAATACGTCTTCGAGGCTGGCTTGCGCCGGGGTGAGCTGATACAGGCCCCACGATTTTTCCACCGCGCGCCGCACCAGTTCGTCGGTCGGGTCGGCGCCTTCCGCAAAGGCGACGCGCAGCAGACCGTCGGCCGCTTCGACGCGCGCCACGCCGTGTACAGATGCGATCTCGGCGTGTGGCGGCGGCCGCTTGAGGCCGAGGAGCATCATGCGGCCGCCCTGGAACTGTTTCAGCGCGGCAATCGAGTCGTTGAACACCGTGGCGCCGTGATGCAGGATCTGCACGCGGTCACACACGCTTTCGACTTCCGGCAGGATGTGCGTCGACAGGATCACGCTGCGGTCGCGGCCGAGTTCGCGGATCAGCTTGCGGATTTCGCGGATCTGGTTGGGGTCGAGCCCGACCGTCGGTTCGTCGAGTATCACGACGTCGGGGCGGTGCACGATCGCCTGCGCGATGCCGACGCGCTGCTGATAACCTTTGGACAGCGTGCCGATCAGTTTTTTGGCGACATCGGCAAGGCCGCAGCCCGCCAGCGCGTCGTTGACCGCTAAACGGCGCGCCGCTTTGGGCACGCGATGCAGCCGCGCGGCGAGGTCGACGTACTCACGCACCGTGAGTTCGCGATACAGCGGCGGCGTTTCCGGCAGGTAGCCGATGCGCGCTTTCGCCGCCGTCGGCCGCTCGATGAGATCGACGCCGCAGATGCTGATGGTGCCGAGCGATGGCGCGAGATTGCCGGTGAGCATCTGCATCGTGGTCGTCTTGCCGGCGCCATTAGGGCCGAGAAACCCGAGGATTTCGCCGCGCTTCAACTCGAGGCTCACGCCATCGACCACGGTATGCAGGCCGAACTTTCTGGAAAGCCCTTGGGCGGAAACAGTAATCTCGGCGGCTGATGGATTCATGACGGTTCTTTGCAAAGCGCGCACTCTGGCGGATAGCTTGTAGTGGGCGCTAAATATACCTAATATGTCACGGTTTATGAAGAACTTGCGAACTATAATTCGCTCTTACCTGTATTCCAGCATGACACTTCGAGCGTCGCCGCCCTTTCCATGAACATTTACCAGCCCGCCGCGTGGTTTTCGGTGCTCGCCCTTGTGGCCTGCGCCGAGCAGCCAACGCGGCCCGAAATCCAGACCGAATCGCCGCTGGCCACGGTGCCGATACAGAAACCGCGCGTAGTCGTGCGGCCGAACAGCGCGAAGCCGCCGGTGCTGCCGCCGCAGGCATTGAGCCAGGCCGTGCTGTTCAAGCTGCTGCTCGCCGAAATCGCGTTGCAGCGCGGCCAGAACAACGTCGCGGTGCAGTCGTTCGTCGAATTGACGCGCGAAACGCGCGATCCGCGCATCGCGCAGCGCGCCACCGAAGTCGCCTGGAATACGCGCTTCCTTGGCGCGGCGCTGGAAACTGCCGGCATCTGGCTGGCGGTCGATCCTGAATCGCAGCAGGCGCGCCAGATACTTGCCGCGCTGCTGGTCAACCAGGCCAAGCTCGCGGATGCGCAGCCGCATCTCGAAAAGTCGCTGGCTGCCGAGAAGGAAAACGTCGGCAACAGTTTCATGCAGTTGAACGCGCTGCTCGCGCGCCACCCGGACAAGGCGGCCGTGCTCGAGTTGACGCAAAATCTGGCGAAGCCGTATCCGGCGGTGCCGGAAGCGCACTACAGCATCGCGCAGGCGGCATGGGCGGCGGAGCAGAAGCCGCTTGCGCTCACCGAAATTCGCACGGCCCTGACGCTGCGTCCGGACTGGGAACAGGCGGCATTGTTCCAGGGCCAGGTCCTGCAGCGCTCGTCAAACACCGAAGCGCTCGCTTACTACCAGGGTTATCTGAAGAGTTTCCCGCGCGCGATGGATGTGCGCCTGAGCTATGCGCGGCTGTTGGTGACCGACAAAAAATATGTCGAAGCGCGCGCCGAGTTTCAGTCCCTGCTCAAGGAATTCCCGAATAACGCCGACGTCACGATGGCGGTCGCTTTGCTGTCACTGCAGTTGAGTGACTACGACATTGCGGAAACCCAGTTGCTGCACGCGCTCGAAACCGACTACAAAGACATGGATGCGGTGCGTTTCTATCTCGGCCAGGTCAACGAGGAACGCAAGCGTCCGGAAGACGCGCTGCGCTGGTACTCGAGCGTCAACGGCGGCGACCAGTACGTGCCGGCGCGCGCGCGTTACGCGGGCATACTCGCCAAGCAGGGCAAGCTCGGCGATGCGCGCAAGTATCTGCAGGAGGCGGGACGCAATGCGCCCGAAAAAGTGCAGTTTACCCAGGCCGAGGCGCAGCTCCTGCGCGACGCGAACGACTATCGCGCCGCCTTCGATCTTCTCGGGCAGGCGGTTTCGAAAAATCCGAATTCGCCTGAGCTCCTCTACGACCAGGCGATGGCCGCGGAAAAAATCGACCGCATCGACGTGCTGGAATCCAACCTGCGCAAAGTAATCCAGATGAAGCCCGATTACGCGCATGCCTACAACGCGCTCGGCTATACGCTGGCGGACCGCAACACACGGCTGAGCGAGGCGTATACGCTGGTCGAGCAGGCGCTGAAGCTGGCACCCGAAGACCCGTTCATCATGGACAGCATGGGCTGGGTGCTCTTTCGCATGAACCAGAACGACGCGGCGCTGACGTTTTTGAAGCGCGCGTTCGAGATCAGGCCGGATGCCGAAATCGCCGCGCACCTGGGCGAAGTGCTGTGGGCGATGGGCCGGCATGACGAGGCGAAGAAGGTGTGGGCAAGCGCCCTGAAGGAAAGTCCGGCCAACGAACTCCTGCTGGCGACGGTCAAGAAGTTTTCTCCGTAAATCCGGCGCTGCCGCGCCGCCTTGTTTATGAACTCCAGTTTTCGCTGCTGCGCGCTATTGTGCGCGGTGCTGTTGACAGCTTGTGCCGGCACGCCGCCGCGCCCGACGGCAAATGCGCCATCGTTTGAGCTCGCCGGACGCGTCGCCGTGCGTTATCAGGAGAAGGGATTTTCGAGTTCGCTGCGCTGGAAGCAGGCGGCCGGGCGCGATGAAATCTGGCTTACTGCGCCGCTCGGGCAAACGATTGCGTACCTGCAGGCCGACGCGGATGGTGCGACGATTACCGGCGCCGACCAGCGGCAATATCGCGCTGCTTCGATTGAAAGCCTGACCAAGAGCGCATTCGGCTGGCGTTTCCCGGTCGATGGCATGCGCTACTGGGTGTTCGGCGAAGCGGTCCCGGGCGCGCCGCCCGCCGCGATCGAGCGCGACGCCGCCGGTCGCATCGCGCGTCTCAAGCAGGACGACTGGCAGGTCGTGTTCAATTACGCAGCCGATGCGAAACGGCCGTCGCGGCTCGACATCGCGGGCAATGACGCGGAAATCCGGTTGGTGGTCGATAGCCTGGTGCGGGAAGCGCCGTGAGCGAGGGCGGTCGCGCGTATCCGGCGCCGGCCAAGCTGAACTTGTCATTGCGCGTGACCGGCCGGCGCGCTGACGGCTACCACCTGCTGCAGACAGTATTCCGCTTCATCGATTTCGGCGACACGCTGAGCTTCACAATGCGCGCTGACGGCGTCATCGCGCGGGTCAACGAACTGCCGGGGGTGGCGGAGGCTGACGACCTGACGCTGCGCGCCGCACGCTTGCTGCAAAAGGCGGGATCAGTGCGGCAGGGCGCCAATATCACGTTGAAAAAACGCCTGCCGCTGGGCGGCGGGCTGGGCGGCGGCAGCTCGGACGCGGCGACCACGCTGATCGTGCTGAACCGCCTGTGGGGCCTCAATTGGCCGCGCGCGCGCCTGCAGGAACTGGCGCTGGAACTGGGGGCGGACGTGCCGGTTTTCGTGTTCGGCGAGTCGGCGCTGGGGCTGGGCATAGGCGAAAAGCTGACCGCTTTGGAGCTGCCGCCGGCCTGGTATCTGGTGCTCATTCCCCCGGTTGGCGTGGCGACGGCGCAGGTGTTCCAAGACCCGGATTTGATTAGGGATTCGATTCCGACTAGAATACCGCCCTTTTCCGCTGCGTTAGCGGTCAACGATCTTGAACCGGTGGTTTGCCGGTTGTATCCGGTGGTGGCGCAGTATCTGGACTGGCTAAAGCAGTTCGGTCGCGCGCGCTTGACGGGATCCGGTGCCTGCGTGTTTGCCGAATTCAGTTCTGAAGCCGAAGCGCGCGCGGTGCTGGGCCGGTTGCCGGCGACGATGCGCGGAGTGGTCGCCGAAGGTTTGATGTGTCATCCATTGCGGGATGCTGTTGGTTGTTAGTTGCGCGATTAGGCGGTGAGCGCGTTGGCGCGCCGCGGGGTTTATCAGTGTTGGGGAGTCGCCAAGTGGTAAGGCACCGGATTTTGATTCCGGCATTCGTAGGTTCGATCCCTACCTCCCCAGCCATTTTTCTGGCCAGAGGGTTAACGTAGCAAAGCGCGCAGCAAGGCGCGAAGCGAAGGAAGGTGACCGTGCCGTACGACCGTTTAATGGTGTTTACCGGCAATGCGACGCCCAAGCTCGCGGCGGATGTGGTGCAGCATCTGAACATCCACCTCGGCAAGGCCAAGGTCGGGCGCTTCAGCGACGGCGAAGTCATGGTCGAGGTGTTGGAGAACGTGCGCGGCAAGGATGTTTTCGTGCTGCAGTCGATCTGCTCGCCGCCGAACGACAACCTGATGGAAGTGCTGGTGCTGGTCGATGCGTTAAAGCGCGCGTCCGCGGCGCGGGTGACGGCGGCGATCCCCTACATGGGATACGCGCGCCAGGACCGGCGGCCGAGTTCGGCGCGGGTAGCGATTACGGCAAAAGTGGTCGCCGACATGCTGGCGACGGTGGGCGTGAACCGGGTGTTGACGATGGATCTGCACTCGGAGCAGATCCAGGGATTTTTCGACATCCCGGTCGACAATATTTATTCGGCGCCGATTTTGCTCGGCGACATATGGAAGCACGACTTCAAGAACCTGGTCGTGGTGTCGCCGGACGTCGGCGGGGTGGTGCGGGCGAGGGCGCTGGCGAAACGGCTGGAAGCCGACCTCGCGATCATCGACAAACGGCGTCCGCGGCCCAACGTGGCGACGGTGATGAACATCATCGGCGAGATCGAAGGGCGCACCTGCGTGATCGTCGACGACATGGTCGACACGGCGAACACGCTGTGCGAGGCGGCGAAAGCGCTGAAAGACCGCGGTGCCGAGAAAGTGCTGGCGTATTGCACGCACCCGGTGCTGTCGGGCAAGGCGATCGAGCGGATCTCGGGCTCGGCGCTGGACGAATTGGTGGTGACAGACACGATACCGCTGTCGGCGGAAGCGGCGAAATGCAAACGCATACGCGTGTTGTCGATAGCGGGGCTGCTGGCGGAGACAATGTTGCGCATCAGCAACGAAGACTCGGTCAGTTCATTGTTTGTGGAGTAGCAGTAGAAGTACCGGTGCGGTTCGGCAGGCTGGGCCGGCGTGCGGCGCGAAATATTTTGCGCCTCACGCCTCACGCCTTACCGCTAATTTGAACCCGGGTCGTCTGGTCGCGGACAACCCGATTTTTGGAGATTGAAATGAAAATTGAATTTACCGTGTTTCCGCGGTCACTGCAGGGCACGGGTGCGAGCCGCCGTCTGCGTGGCGGCGGCAAGGTGCCGGGCATCGTGTACGGCGCCGATAAACCCGCACAGTCGATCGAGCTTGATCATCATGCGCTGTACCGCCATCTCAAGCTCGAGGCGTTTCATGCGTCCATTCTCGACATGACGTACGAAGGCGTGAAGCAGCAGGTGCTCCTGCGCGACGTGCAAATGCACCCGTTCCGGCAGCTCGTGCTGCACGTCGACTTTCAGCGCATCGACAAGAACAGGAAGATCCACATGAAAGTGCCGCTGCACTTCGTCAACGCCGATATCTGCCCGGGCGTGAAGGTGGGCGGCGGGGTGGTCAATCACATCATGAACGAAGTGAACGTGCAGTGTCTGCCGGACGATCTGCCCGAGTACATCGAGGTCAACCTCGACAAGCTCGAACTCGGACGCTCGCTGCACATCAACGAGATTCCGTTGCCGAAAGGCGTCGAACCCATTCCGCGCGTAAAGAAGGACAATCCCGTGGTCGTCACGGTGCACGTGCCGAAAGTGATCGTGGTCGAGCAAGATGTTGCGGCGCCGGTCACCCAGATCACCGGCCAGACCGAAGCCGAAGCAGCCGCTGCTGCCGCAGGCAAGGACGGCGACAAGAAGAAAGAAGCCGGCGGCGACAAGAAAGAAGGCGGCAAGAAGGCGTAGTCCGGGCTGCGTTGTCCGGAAACGGGCCCGCCATACTGGCGTTTGCGTGCAAGCGAACGGAAGTTGGCGGGCTTTTTTTGTTGCCTTGAATGGATTGAACCGCCAAGACCGCCAGGAAATTCGAATGCGAGACGGTGTGGGTATTCGGTGGGATGATCTTTAAAGTGTTACATATGACGTTTTATCTTTCGACTCTTTCTCTTGCAGTTCTTGGCGGCCTTGGCGGTTAATTTATGAAACTCATCATCGGGCTCGGCAATCCGGGCGAAAAATACGAACGCACGCGCCACAACGCAGGCTTCTGGCTGATCGAGCGTTTCG
>Ga0114966_10003717_pt1 | contig 13293 bp, 9 predicted proteins | sample M_130207_XF_Meta_FD_87029 | JGI IMG/M metagenome (GOLD analysis project Ga0114966, IMG submission 87029) | Freshwater microbial communities from Lake Montjoie, Canada to study carbon cycling - M_130207_XF_MetaG | ecosystem: Environmental > Aquatic > Freshwater > Lake | place: Lake Montjoie... | reverse complement strand
GCGGGCTCACGCTCGAACAGATCGAGGCGAACCTCTCCGGGCACTGAGCGGGCCGCGCATCGACGGGCATCGCCCGGTGCGCCCGCGTCGTTGCGCCCGCGGGCGGGGTTTGCTCATCTCCGGGCGTCCGTCGGGGCCCGCCGGCACCACCGTCAGGGCCTCGTCCAACCCTACAACAAGGAGCAGTCGAGCATGGGTCGCAAGGTCTACGTCGTCGGCGTCGGCATGACGAAGTTCGAGAAGCCGAATTCTAAGGAATGGGATTACCCGGACATGGCGAAGGAAGCCGGCGAGAAGGCGCTCGCCGACGCCGGGGTCGCCTACGACCTGATCGAGCAGGCCTGCGTGGGGTATTGCTACGGCGACTCGACCTGCGGACAGCGCGCCGTCTACACGCTCGGCCTCACCGGCATCCCGATCTACAACGTGAACAACAATTGCGCGACGGGCTCGTCGGCGCTGTTCATGGCGAAGCAGTTCATCGAGGGCGGGCTGGCCGACTGCGTGCTGGCGCTCGGCTTCGAGAAGATGGAAAAAGGCTCGCTCGGCTCGAAGTACACGGATCGCACCAATCCCATGGACAAGCAGTTCATGGTCATGAACGACCTGCGCGGCATCGGCGCCGCACCGGTCGCTCCGCAGTTCTTCGGCAACGCCGGGCGCGAGCACATGGAGCGCTACGGCACGACCGCGGAGCACTTCGCCAAGATCGGCTGGAAGAACCACAAGCACTCGGTGAACAACCCGTACTCCCAGTTCCAGGACGAGTACTCGCTCGAGCAGATCAAGGCGGCCCCGATGGTCTGGGACCCGCTCACCAAGCTGCAGTGCTGCCCGACCTCCGACGGCGCCGGCGCGGCGATCCTCGCGAGCGAGGACTTCGTGCGCAAGCACGGCCTGCAGGCCAAGGCGGTCGAGATCCTCGGCATGGCGATGGCGTCGGACTTCAAGAGCACCTTCGACGAGAAGAGCTCGATCAAGCTCGTCGGCTCGGACATGACGAAGGCGGCGGCGCGCAGGGTCTACGAGCAGTCGGGCTTCGGCCCGGAGAACGTCGACGTGGTCGAACTCCACGACTGCTTCTCGGCGAACGAGCTCATCACGTACGAGGCGCTCGGACTGTGCCCCGAGGGCAAGGCGGGCGAGTTCATCGACTCGGGCGCCAACACCTACGGCGGCAAGGTCGTGGTGAACCCCTCGGGCGGGCTCATCTCGAAGGGCCACCCCCTCGGCGCAACCGGTCTCGCGCAGTGCGCCGAACTCAACTGGCAGGTGCGTGGCCAGGCCGACAAGCGCCAGGTGAAGGACGCGAAGATCGCCCTCCAGCACAACCTCGGTCTCGGCGGCGTGGCCGTCGTGACGATGTACCGCAAGGCGAACCTGTCCTGATTCGCGCGCTCGGGGTGCGGGTCCGGGTGGCCCGCACCCCGAGCGGCGTTTCCCGGCCCGGCCGCCCGACTCCCCGGCGGCGAGGTCGCGGCGCGGCTCAGACCTTCGTCGCCTGTTCGCGCGCCCAGCGGTAGTCGGCCTTGCCGCTCGGGCTGCGCACGATCTCGTCGAGGAAGATGTAGGCCTTGGGCAGCTTGTAGCGGGCCAAGTGGCGCGAGCACTCCTCGGCGAGTTCGTCCTCGGAGGCTTGCGTGCCGTCGCGGAGCTTCACGAGGGCCACGACTTCCTGGCCCCACCGCTCGCTCGGGCGCCCGACGACCACCGCGTCCCAGATCGAGGGATGGTGCTTGAGGGCGTGCTCGACCTCCTCGGCGAAGACCTTCTCCCCGCCGGTGTTGATCGTCACCGAGTCGCGGCCGAGAAGCTCGACCGTGCCGTCCGCGCGCAGGCGGGCCCGGTCTCCGGGGAGCGAATAGCGCACGCCGCCGACCTCGGGGAAGGTGTCCCCGGTCTTGGCGCGATCGCCGAGGTAGCCGAGCGGCACGCGACCGTTCTTGGCGAGCCAGCCGATCTCGTCGCTGCCCGCCTCGAGGATCCGCGTCCGGTCCGCCGAGAGCACGCAGTTGTCGGGCGTCGGCTTGAAGGTGCCGCTCACCGCATCGGCGCCCGAGGTGCTCGCGACCTGGCCCTGGCGCCCGGTTTCGGAGGAGCCGACGGCGTCGAGCAGCGTGACCGTCGGCAGCAGCTCGTGCAGTTCGCGCTTCATCCCGAGGTTGAGCGGTGCGCCGCCGGAGATGAGCAGCCGCAGGCCGCCGAGCTCGTAGGAACCGCGGCGCAACTGGTCGATGAGCGGTCGTGCGAAGGCGTCGCCGACGATGATCATGGAGCCGACCTTCTCGCGCTCGACCGTGCGCCAGACGTCGTCGGGGTCGAGCCGGCGCACCTCGTTCTGGATGACGACGGTGCCGCCGGCGAACCAGGTCGTGAACGCGTTCCAGTGGGCTGCGCCGTGCATGAACGGCGGCGTCGGCAGGCCGCGGGCGCGACCGCGGGCGGCCTGCGCGACGAGCGCGTCGAGCGAATCCCACTCGCTCTCGTCGGCGCGACGTCCGCCGAGCGCGGTGACGAAGACGTCGGCTTGGCGCCACAGCACGCCCTTGGGCATGCCGGTCGTGCCCCCGGTGTAGATGCAGTAGAGGTCGTCCGGCGACCAGGCGAGGCCGGGTCGAGTCGGCGCGGCGGTGGCGAGCGCCTGCTCGTACTCGACCGCCCCGGGCAGGAGGGCGTGGCCCGACTCGTCGGGAACCTGCAGGAGGAGCTTCACCTCGGGCAGTTGCGGCAGCACCGCGGCGAGCAGTGGTGCGAAGGCCGCGTGGTAGACGACGCCACGCGCCCCGGCGTCGCGCAGCAGGTAGAGCAGCTCCTCGGCCACGTAACGGTAGTTCACGTTGAACGGCACGATGCGCGCCTTGAAGGCGGCGAGCATGGTCTCGAGGTACTCGTTGCCGTTGTGCAGGTAGACGGCGAGGTGGTCCTGTCCCGACTCCCAGCCGTGGAGGCCGGCGCGCTCCTGGCGCAGCTGCAGGCCGTGCGCGAGGAAGTGGTTCGCGAGCCGTCGGGAGCGGTCGGTCACCTCGGCCCAGGAGAGCCGTCGGTCGCGGAAGACGAGGCACTCCCGTTCCGGCACGGCACGGGCGATGGCCTCGTGGATCTCGGCGAGATTGAAGTCCATTGGAGTCCTTTCGGGGGAACCGGTAGTTATCGCCCCGCGCGTCCGCGCGAAAGCAGGAGGGTCCTTTTCATGCCGACATCGAACGCAGGCGATCCGCTGGCCACGGCTCGACGGGGACGCATGCGTCCCCGTTCCCTCGCGGGCCTCGTCGTCGCGTGCTGCCTCGCGCTGGCCGCCTGCGGCGGTGGCGGCAGCGGGAGTTCCAAGCCGGACCTGCTCGGGGTGGCCTGGGGCAACGACGTCTTCGTGGCCGTCGGCGCCGACGGGCGATCCTACGTTTCCTCCTCCGGCGGGCAGAACTGGGCGAGCTACGACGTCGGTCTCGTGGAGGGACTCAACGCGATCGCCTTCGGCAGCGGTCGCTTCGTCGCCGTCGGCAACGCCGGTGCGATCGCGACGAGTCCGGACGGCGTGGCCTGGAGTCCCGGCACCGCCCCGGGCGCAGCCGCGCTGCACGGCATCACCTTCGGTGCGGGCCAGTTCGTCGTCGTCGGCGAGGATGGCGCGATCCTCACCTCCCCCGACGGTGGAGCGTGGACCGCGCGTTCGAGCGGCACCCGCGTCGTGCTCGATGCCGTCGCGCGATCGAACGACGCCTTCTTCGCGGTCGGCGACGCGGGAACGATCCTGCGTTCGCCCGACGCGGCGACCTGGACGCCTCTCGCGTCGGGCTCCGACCTGAACCTGAACGGCATCGCGTGGCGCTCCCCGCTGCTCGTCGCGGTCGGCGACTTCGGTGAATTGCTGGTTTCCGACGACGGTCGCGGCTGGACGCACATCCCGACCAATCTCCAGCAGAACCTGCTGTCCGCCTACTATGCCCAGGGCACCGTGGTGGTGACCGGGCAGAAGGGCTTGATCCTCAGTTCGACCGACGGTCTCAAGTACTACCAGCGCGAGACCAACACGAAGCAGGACCTGCAGGCGACGACCTGGGGCGACGGTCTCTTCGTCATGGTCGGCTCGTCCTCGGACGGCCTCGTCTCGATCGACGGGGTGAGCTGGGCCAAGCGGAAGATCTGAACCGATGGCGCCGTGGCCCTAGGTGTCGGTCACGGGATGCGCCGCCGCCACTTCTGAGGCGCGGCCACCGCATCCGGGCGCTCCGGGCGCTCCGGGCGCGAGCCGAGACCGGCGCGCGCCCGGACTCTTTCAGGGGTTCTCGGCCCGGCTCGCGGAAGAGGCGCCGAGCGCGGCAAGCGCCGTCTCCTTCGCCCAGCGGTAATCGGGCTTGCCACTCGGGGCGCGCACGACCCGATCGACGAAGACGAAGGCCTTGGGCAGCTTGTACCGCGCGACGTGGCGTGCGGCCTCCTCGCGGAGCGCCTCCTCGTCGCGCGTCGCTCCGGGCCGCAGCACGACGAGCGCCGTCACCTGCTCCCCCCAGCGCTCGTTGGGAGTGCCGGTCACCACCGTGTCGTAGACCGCGGCATGGTGCTTGAGCGCCTGCTCGACCTCCTCGGCGAAGATCTTCTCCCCGCCCGAGTTGATGCAGACCGAGTCGCGACCGAAGACCAGCACCTCGCCGTCCTGTCCGAGCTGCGCGCGATCGCCCGGCACCGCGTAGCGTACGCCGTCGATCGACGGGTAGGTGCGGCGGGTCTTTGCCTCGTCGCCGAGATAGCCGAGCGGGACGTGGCCCTGGCGTGCGACCCAGCCGAGTGCGTCCTCGCCCGGTTCGAGCCGGCGGGTCAGCGCGTCGTCGAGCACGACCGTCTGCTCGTCCATCTTGAAGGACCCCTGCTTGCCCTCCATTCCAGCCATCGAGACGGTCGAGCCCTGGGCCCCGGTTTCCGAGGAGCCGAAGCCGTCGAAGATGATGGCGCCCGGCAGCGCCTCGAGGAAGGCGCGCTTGAGCGGCACCGAGAAGATCGCGCCACCCGAGCCGATCACCTTCAGGCTTGGGATGTCGTACTTGCCCCGCGCGAGTTCGTCGAGGAGCGGGCGGGCGAAGGCGTCGCCGACGATCGACAGCGTCACGACCTTCTCGCGCCCGATCGTCCGCCACACGTCGGCGGGGTCGAGAGAGCGTGGCTCGTCCTGGATGCAGACGGTGCCGCCCTGGTGCAGGATGATGAACGAGGCCCAGTGGGCCGCCCCGTGCATGAACGGCGGCGCCGGCAGCGTGCGCAGGTTCTCGCCGGCGGTGCGCGCGTTCGCGACCAGTTCCTCGACGCTGCCGACCGCGGCTCCGCCCATCAGGCGGCCGCCCATCGCGCCGAAAAAGATGTCCTCCTGTCGCCAGAGCACACCCTTGGGCATGCCGGTCGTGCCGCCGGTGTACAGGATGTAGAGGTCGTCGCCGGTCGGGGCGACGTCCGGTGCCGTGTCGCTCGCGCCGGCCAGCGCCCGTTCGTAGTCGACGGCCCCGGGCAGCAGCGCTTCGCCGCTGCCGTCGTCGACCTGGAGCAGGAGGGTCACGTCGGGCAGCTGCGGCAGCACCTCGCGCAGCAGGGGCGCGAAGCTCGCGTGGTAGAGCAGCGCGCGCGTGCCGGCGTCGCGCAGCACGTAGAGCAGCTCCTCGGCGACGTAGCGGTAATTGACGTTGAAGGGCGCGACCCGCGCCTTGTAGGCGCCGAGCATGCCCTCGAGGTACTCGTTGCCGTTGTAGAGGTAGAGGGCGAGGTGGTCCTGGCCCGACTCCCAGGGCCGCAGCTCAGAACGCTCCCGGTGGCAGCCGAGCCCGGCTCCGTGCAGGAGGTTCGCGAGCCTGCGGGTGCGGCTCGCAACCTCGCCCCACGAGAGCCGGCGATCGCGGAACACGATCATCTCCCGTTGGGGGAAGGCGGCGGCGAGCGCCTCCTGGATGGTGCCGATGTTCCACTGCGTCATCGCTACTCCCGTCTCACTCGTCGTCGACGAAGGTGCTCTCGGCCTCGCCGGTCAGCACCTGCTTCAGTACCTTGCCGGTCGCGTTGCGCGGCAGCGGCTCGTTGCGGATCTCCCAGAGGCTCGGCACCTTGTAGTAGGCGAGTCGCTCGGCGACGAAGGCGGCGAGGGCGCCCGCGTCGGGCGCGCGCCCGTCGCGCGGCACGACGACCGCCTTCACCTCCTGTCCGAGTTCGTCGTGCGGCGCACCGATCACGGCCGCCTCCGCGACGTCGGGATGCTCGACGAGCCGGTTCTCGATCTCGACCGGGTAGACGTTCTCGCCGGCGCGGATGATCATGTCGCGCTTGCGCGAGGCGAGGTAGAGGAGCCCTCCCTCGAGCCGACCGACGTCGCCCATGCGCAGCCAGCGCCCGGGCAGGAGCGTCTCGGCCGTCTCGCGCGTCCGCTCCCAGTAGCCGAGCATGAGCAGGGGACTGCGGATGCAGACCTCGCCCTCCACCCCGTCGGGAAGCGCGGGTCCGCCGGGGGCGAGGGGGTCGCGGATCTCCACCTCGACCGTCGGCAGCGGGCGTCCCACCGAGTCGGGATGCGCCGCCCACTCCTCGCCGCCGATCAGCGTCGCGAGCGCACCCGACTCGGTGCTGCCGTAGCCGTGGCCGAGTTGCCCGCCGGTGCGCATGCCGGGGTACTTCTCGCGCATCTGGCGCTGCAGTTCGGGTGGGGTCGGCGCACCGCCGCCGCCGATCTGGCGCAGGGAGGAGAGATCGTAGCTGCCGAAGTCGGGGTGGTTCAGCATGCGCCAGACGGTGGTGTTCATGGCGCCCCAACCGGTGCAGTGTTCGCGCTCGATCGCGCGCATGGCCTCCGACGGGTCGAAGCGCCCCTCGTTCCAGACCGTTCGCACGCCGGTCGCGAGTGACATGATCGCGGCGCTGTGCAGGCCCGAGACGTGGAACAGCGGATTCGTCACGAACACGCAGGGCGGAAAGAACTGCGCCTCGGGATGCGGCGGCGGGGCGAGCATCATGCCGCGCATGCCGCTCCACGAGGTCAGCATGACCATCGCGATCGCGCTGCGGTGGCTCTGCACGGCGCCCTTGGGGCGGCCGGTCGTGCCGCTCGTGTAGAGGATGATCGCCGGGTCGTCCTCGGCGATCGGCTGCCCGGGCAGTGCTGCGTCGGGGGCGTGCGCACGCAGCGCGGCCCAACCGCTCTCGATCTCGACCACCGGGACGCCCGGGTCGACTCCGCCGAGACGCGCCAGCCGCTTGCGGTCGGCGATCAGCAGCGCGGGCCGGCAGTCGCCGAGGCCAAAGCGGATCTCGTCGCCCGTCCACCAGCCGTTCAGGCCGACGGCGATCGCGCCCAGGCTCACCGTCGCCCAGAAGGCGACGATCCACTCCGGGCAGTTCGCGGCGAGGATCGCGACCCGGTCGCCGGGGCCGACGCCGTGGCGCTCGCGCAGGGCCGCGGCCACGGCCGCCACCTCGCGTGCGTGCGCGGCGAAACTCGTGCGGCGGTCGCCGAAGGAGAAATACTCGGCATCGCCGAAACCCGCCGAGCGCTCGACGAGTTCGCGCAGCGACCGCGCCCGGTTCGCGAACACCCGCATCGGGACGCCGAGCACCGGCTGCGTGGCGAGCTCGAACAGCCCGCCGGGGCCCAGCAACTGGGCGTCGACTTCCTGCACGGTCGGCATGGGTCCGGGTGCTACCCCGCGTCGGTCGGCGTCCGCAATCCCCCGCGTCTCAGCGGCCCAGTTGCACCAGGCGGTCGGGCTGGAACTCTTCGAGGCCGAGCTTGATGTCGATCGCGTTGTCCACCGGCTTCGGCATGACCTCGGCCGCGGTCGCGCGCTCGAGCTTGGTGTTCTCCGCGTAGGCGCCGCCCTGTCCGCCGCCGGTCAGGTTCACGAAGCGGTAGCCGTCGGGCGCCTTGCCGTAGGAGATGCCGCGGTTGAAGACGCCCACCGGCTGGCCCTTCCAGTCGTACTTGACGACGTTGCTCACCTTGTAGGTCTCGCGGTCGATCGCGATCAGGATCTTGCCGTAGAGGTAGTAGCGGTCCTTCGGCGTCGCCTCGAGCAGCCAGACCGGACGCGGCACGAGCACGCTCTGCACCGGGCACCAGGCGAAACCCTTGAAGTCGGGCAGCTTGTAGCCGTAGACGAATTCCGGCGAGGTCACGCCCCAGCCCTGGCCGTCGGGATACTGCGTGAACTGGATCTTGCCGTCGAGCGCCTCGGGCGCGAAAGACATGTACTGGTCCTTCTGGCCGACCAGTTTGTAGGTGAAGTCCTCCGGCTTCGCATCGAAGCCGTTGAAGCCGTCGTCCTGGGTCATCTCCGAGCCGAACACGCCGTCGGACCGGTTCGACGGGCTCGTCGCGCGCACGCGGCGCAGCGCCGGCACGTAGGCCCAGAGCTGGTCGCGTTTCGCCGGGTCCTTGTAGCGCCAGCCGAGCGAGGCGGTGCCGTTCGCGTCGGCCGGCTCGAGCAGGAGATTGCGGTCGAGCCGGCTGAACTGCTGCGGGTTGTCCATCTTGTGCCGGTTGCCCTCGTAGACCATCGCGAGCGACTGCAGCACCACCGCCCGCTCGGGCGTCTTGCTCGTGCCGTTCAGCCAGAGCAGCTTCGAGGTGATCTTGTTCGAGCCGTTGGACCAGTAGGCGTACTCGTAGTTCCAGAGGATCTTCTCGGCGACCTGCGGGTCCTTGGGGTCGATCTTCGGGAACGGAAGCCCGAAGCTGTACTCGGGTGTCTTCCCGGTCGCGGCCTCGACGAGCGAGCCCTCGGGGGAGATCCTGAACTTGCCCTCGTTGGCCTCCGAGGCGGCGAGAAAGGTCTCGTCGAGACGGTAGGGGGCCGAGATCTTCCCGACCGGCGAGCGGAACTTGCCGTCGCGGTAGTGGGCGAGGATCTCCTCGGGGAAGAGGTCCTCGGCCTCTTTCCAGGTGGTCTCGTCGAGGGTGCCGCCCGGGGCGACCCCGCGCGGGGGGGCATCGGCCCGGGCCTGCGGGCCGAGGGGCCAGACCAGGAACAGGACGGTCAGCAGAGCAGCTTTCATGTCGATCCCCTTCGACGGGAAGCCGCGCTGGCCCCCGTCTGCCGCGGTCACGGCAGCTATCCGCAGGCGTCGCGCGGAGTCAAACTCGCCGCGGGCCGGATTCCCGCCCTCGTCTACCGCTGGCGCTCGCCATGGCGCCCGCCCGGGACGCCCCGGACGCTTGTTCCGGACCCGACTTCACGCGGCGGCGCTTCCACGTTAAGACTCAGCGTCGCCGGAAGGACCCGGGGCTCCCCCGCACCGTCTGATTCAGTTCACGCAAACCCGAGGAAAACCGATGGACCAGGCCGAGATTCGAGCGAAGATCGCGAGCTTTCCGCGCTGGCACTACCAGTTCGATCTCGCCGGGAACCTGACCCCGATCTACCGCGAGAAGTGGATCATCCGCCACCGCGAGCGCAAGCGTTACTTCTTCGACCCGGTCGTCGACCTCTTCGGCGGCTCGCTCAAGGGCAAGCGCGTGCTCGACCTCGGGTGCAACGCCGGCTTCTGGTCGCTCAACGCGGCCGAGGCGGGCGCCGACTTCGTTCTCGGCGTCGACGGCCGCCAGATGCACGCCGACCAGGCGAACTTCGTCTTCGAGGTGAAGGGGATCGACAAGGGCCGCTACCAGTTCGTCGTCGGCAACCTCTACGACGCGGATCTCGCGAAGTACGGCCCGTTCGACGTCGTCTTCTGCTTCGGCCTGATGTACCACATCGCGAAGCCGGTGAACCTGATCGAGCTGATCTCGAAGGTGAACAGCGACGTCCTGGTCATCGACACCGGTATCATCCGCCTGCCGGGCTCCTTCCTCCGCTACCGGCGCGAGTCGACCGACGATCCGCGGGCGACCATGGAGTACGAACTCGTGAGTTCGCCCACCAAGGAGGCGATCCGCGACATGATCCAGAACTTCGGCTACCAGGGCGTCGTCCTGAAGCCGCAGTTCTCCGACTACGTCGGCTCCAAGCGCTACGAGATCGGGCTGCGCCGCGCCTTCCTGTGCGCCAAGAAGGCCGACCTCTCCAAGGTGCGCGCGCCGATCGAGCCCTGGGACGGCCCGACGCGCTGGTTCCACGCCCCGATCTGGTGGGGCTACAAGGCGGTGCAGGCCGCGCGTCGCGCGAACCTGCCGCTGCTGCGCAGCCCGGGCACCTGAACCGGGCGACGGACCCGCCCGAACGGGGTGAGTCCGCCCGACCGGCTTGTTAAGCCAGCCAGCGATCGAGATCCCATGAGACGGGGGCAGGGCGGCAACCGGGCCGCTCCCCGTCGCCGCGATGGCGCCCAGCGCGCTCGAGGACGGTCTGCCCCATGGATGAAAAACCAACGTTCCGCGAATCGGTGATGACCTTCCTCCACCAGTTCGGCGAGGTGATGGGCAATCTGGTGCTGGGTGCGCTCTACTACGTCCTGCTCGGGCCGGTCGCGCTGGTCGGCCGGCTGTTCGCCGACCCGCTGCGCATGCGTCGTCCGGCCGACTCGTCCTTCCTGCCGTGGCAGGAGGAGAACGACACGCTGCCGGAGGCGCACCGCCAGGGCTAAGCGCTTGCCGGTCCCGCACCGGCCCGCTCCACCTCTCGCACGGGAGAGATCTTGAACCGAATCCATCAGATCATCGCCTTTCTGGTCTCGCTGCTCATCCTGCTCCTCGTCTTCGAGGGCGGGTTGCGGCTGATCGGCTTCGCGCCCAAGTCGACCATGAATCGCTTCGACTCGGCGCTCGGCTGGGCGAAGACCCCGTCGACCGCGATCCGCCGACACACCGGCGAATTCGACGTGACGTTCGCGACCAACTCGCGCGGACTGCGCGAGGACGAGTCGGTCGGCTACGAGAAGCCCGGGGGGACGCAGCGGGTGCTGGTGGTCGGCGACTCCTTCACGCTCGGCTACACGGTCGATCGGCCCGAAACGATCACGCAGCTGCTGCAGGACGAGCTGCGCGCCCAGGGCCGCTCGGTGCAGGTCGTGAACGCCGGCACCGAGGGCTACTCGACCGACCAGGAAGTGCTCTGGCTCGCCCGCGAGGGGGCGAAGTACGATCCCGACGTCGTCGTCCTGCAGATGTACGAGAACGACATCTTCTGGAACTCGCAGGACCACTACCTCCGCTATCCGAAGCCGCATCTCCGCGGTGACGGCGATCCGTCCGCGTCGCTCGACGCGCTGCCCGAGCTCGCTGATCCGGGCCGCGAGCCCTGGCTGCAGCGCTCGACCGCCCTGGGCACGATGCTCGGCGGATTCGCCGGTGGCCCCGCGATGCCGATGCTCGACGGCCCGCGACCGCTGCCCGCCGAGTGGGGCGTCCGCCTGCGCGACGACGCGTCGGGCTGGAGCGAGACCCGCGCCGCGCTGCGCGCCTTCCGTGCGGTCGCGCGGAAGATCGGCGCGAAGCCGGTCGTGCTGGTCATCCCCGACAAGGCGCAGGTCGATCCCGCCTCGCGCGCCGCGATGACGCAGCAGATCGACGCCTCCACCTACGACCCGGATCGCCCCTACCGCGGCATGGTCGACGCGGCGAAGGCCGCGGGCCTGCCGGTCATCGAGGCCCTGCCGGCGATGAAGTCGGCCTCCGAGAACGGTTCGCGCGCGCTCTACTTCGCGCGCGACTGGCACACCAACCCGGCGGGAAATCGCGTGCTCGCGAACCTGCTCACCACGGCGCTCGGGCAGTCGGAGCTGCTCGGCGCGGCCCCGCTCGAGGCGAAGCCGCTCGCGTTGCCCAAAGCGGGTGCGGAGGGCACCGGTCACCGGCTGCGCAGCCTAGGAATCCTCGGCGCCCTCTGGGCGCTGCTCGGCACGCTCTTCCTGAAGCGCTTCCCGAAGCAGGGCGCCGGCTATGCCTACGGCTGGGTCGCGGCGCTCCTCGGAACGGTCGCTGCGAGCTTCGCGGGCATGGACCTGCTGACGTGGATCCTGCCGCCGTGGCTCGCACGCTGGGTGTCCACCGCGGTGGTGGTCGGCGTCCTCGGCGCGGTTCTCTGGTACCTGCGCGAGCGGCTGCCGGTCATGGGCGAACTCTTCGGATCGTTCGTCCGCCGCGGCCAGTGGTACCTGCTGCCGGTGCTCGTCGGCCTGATGTCGATCGGGGCTCTGCTCGTCGTCGCGGCCTCGTCGCCGTGGCTCGCGCCGTTCATCTACACGCTGTTCTGACCCGGGGCGGTCGAGTCCGTCGCACCGGCCGGGCGCGGCGGCAGCGCCAGGATCTTCGCGGCGAGGAGTTCGGCCGCGAGGCGGTGGCCGCCGGGGTTCCAGTGGTTGTCGACGACGTAGTAGAGGCGCTCGCCGCGCGCCCGCCCGGCCTCGGCGGCTCGCTGGAACTCGGCGGTCGGCTCGATGCAGTCGAGCTTCTCGGCCGTGCAGATGCCGGCGAAGCGGTCGCGCACGCGATTCGGGTCGAGCTGGTCGACGGGAATGCCGAGCTTCGCGAGAGTCGGGGCCCAGCTCTCCGGGTAGACGGTACCCTTGAGGGGAATGTGGAAGGCGACGAAGGAGGCTCGTGCGGCCTTCGAGACGCGGTCCATCTCCGCGAGCAGGGCTCCGGTCATCGTCCAGCCGTTCTCGGTCGCCGCCGGCGGGTTCTTCTGGAACACGCTCAATTCGTCGGAGACATGCGGCCCGCCATTCTCCTCGTCGTCCTCTCGCGGCGACACGAGTCCGAGGCGGGAAGCCGCGTTGCGCAGGCCGGGCGAGTTCTCGAGCGCCTTCTGCACGAGCGCCCACACCTTCGAGCGCGAGCGGAGCCAGTGGCCGATTCCGCCGCTCTCCTTCTTCGGCTTCTTCTTCTCCCCGGCCGGCCGCGTGTCGGGGACGGGTACGTTGGTGAGGCGCAGCTTCGAGCCGTCGAGCACGAAGGCGGGCTTCTCGCCGCGCCAATACTTCGACTGGCCGTTGAACCAGACGTCGTTCATGTAGAACATGTCCACCACGACGTCGGGCGCGTACTTGAGACCCTCGGACTCGAGCCAGAGCAGTTCCTGGTCGGTCGAGTAGCCGGCGGTGCCGAGTGCGATCACCTCCCAGCGCCGCTCCGGGTCGCGCTGCGCGAGCAGGCCTTCGAGGACCTCGGAGACGCGCTTCTCGCGCGCTACAGAGTAGCCCTCGATGAAGGAGTCGCCGAGGACGACGACGCGGCGGACGCCCGCCGGCTTCTCGTAGGCCCGCTCCGGTCCGCGGATCCCGCGGGAATTGTACTGGAGGTGGACGTCGTACGCGTCGGTGGAGAAGTCGCCCTCGGCCCCGGGTACGTTGCGCCAGCCGCGGTCGGCATCGTACTCGACGAAGATGCGTTGG
>Ga0114966_10003716_pt1 | contig 13293 bp, 10 predicted proteins | sample M_130207_XF_Meta_FD_87029 | JGI IMG/M metagenome (GOLD analysis project Ga0114966, IMG submission 87029) | Freshwater microbial communities from Lake Montjoie, Canada to study carbon cycling - M_130207_XF_MetaG | ecosystem: Environmental > Aquatic > Freshwater > Lake | place: Lake Montjoie... | reverse complement strand
AGTTTGTCTTAATTGCACCAGCAACTAAGACCACCACCTCTTTTAATAATTATTTTGATTTAATGCGATTAAGTGAAGTCATAAAAACCGCATTTATAACCTATGCGGCAACTTTAACAACACATCCGATTACCCACTTTGAAGCAGATCGGGCCATTGAAAATTACACCGGTCCCGTTCTTTGGGTACATGATGCCGAGGATAAGGTTTGTCCTTATAAAGATTTAATTAATTTTCAAGAAAAAGCTCCAAAAAACATTAATTTCTTGATAACCAAAGGATTAGGACATAATAAAGTATATAAAACGCAAGCGGTTATTGATAAAATAATGGCATTTTTAGCCCCTGAAGACTAGGTAATTTTTATTTTTTCAGTGAAAGCTCTAATATTGCATCGCGAGAAAAGAATATGGGATTGGCATTCAATGCCAATTTCATTAAACATAAATAGTTGATTTTCAATTTATAAACACCCAAAGATCGTATGGCAAAGAACCTATTAATCGTGGAGTCCCCTGCAAAGGCAAAGACCATTGAGAAAATTTTGGGAGAAGATTTTGAAGTAAGAAGTTGCTATGGTCATATCCGAGATTTAGAGAAAAGCGAGATGGGAATTGACCTTAAAAATAAATTTTCACCAAGATACGCAGTACCATCGGACAAGGAAAAAGTAGTAAAAGATTTAAAATCCATGGCAAAGAAAGCCAAGGAGGTTTGGCTAGCATCGGATGAGGACCGTGAGGGAGAAAGTATCAGTTGGCATCTAGCAGAAGTACTTGGTTTAGATCCTAAAAAAACAAAGCGTATCGTATTTCATGAGATTACTGCACCAGCAATTAAAAAAGCAGTTGACAATCCAAGGTTCATCAATATGGATTTAGTAGATGCGCAACAAGCACGCCGTATTTTAGATAGAATTGTTGGTTTTGAATTAAGCCCAGTACTTTGGCGTAAGATTGGTATGCAAAAAAGTTTAAGCGCGGGTCGTGTGCAAAGTGTCGCAGTAAGATTAATTGCCGAGCGGGAAAGAGAAATCAACCAATTTTTACCGGAGAGTGTTTTTAAAATATCTGCCCTATTTACTGCACCAGACATCAATAAGAAAAAAGTAAAATTCAAAGCAGAGGGACCACAAAAATTAGCCACAGGATCGGCTGCTGAAAAGTTTTTAAATGAATGCAAGGGTGCAAAATATACTGTAAAAGACATTAGTGTTAAAGACGGGAAACGCACGCCATCAGCACCTTTCACTACTTCCACATTACAACAAGAAGCATCAAGAAAATTAGGATATAGCGTAAGTAAAACAATGTTACTTGCACAAAAATTATACGAGAGTGGTAAAATCACTTACATGAGAACTGATAGTATCAGTTTGAGTGAAACTGCAGTGGATGCCATTAAAGCGGAAATCAATTCAAGCTTTGGTGCAAAATATTACCAGCCGCGTAAGTTTAAAAATAAAAACGAAAATGCACAGGAAGCGCACGAAGCAATTCGACCTACCTACATGAATGAAAGCAAGGTAGACGACGCAGACTTAAATAGATTATATGAATTAATTTGGAAGCGAACTATTGCTTCTCAAATGAGTGACGCACAATTTGAAAAAACGGTGGCAAAAATTGAAGTATCTACGAATAAAGAAACCCTATCTGCTTCAGGTGAAGTGATGAAATTTGATGGTTTCTTAAAAGTATATTTAGAAAGTAATGATGACGAGGATGAAGAGACAACAGCAGGGGAAGGAGAAGAAAGCATACTACCGCCTTTAGCAGTGGGTCAAGTTCTTGACTTTATTGAAATGACAGGGCTTGAGCGTTTCAGCAGACCTAGTGCAAGATATACAGAAGCTTCATTGGTAAAAAAATTAGAAGAATTAGGTATTGGTCGTCCCTCTACCTATGCGCCTACTATTTCCACCATCATGAAGCGTAATTATGTTGAGAAAAGAGAAAAAGAAGGTAACAAAAGGAACTTTCAAATTCTATCTTTAAATAATAAGGATGAAATAACTACCGTGACTTCTTCAGAAATAACGGGTGCTGAAAAAAATAAATTATCCCCTACTGATTTAGGTTTGGTGGTGACTGACTTTTTAAAATTACACTTTTCAAAAGTCATGGATTTTAACTTTACTGCTAAAATTGAAGGCGAATTTGATGAAATTGCTGCAGGAAAACTATTATGGAGCGACATGCTTGCCTCTTTTTACGAACCCTTCCACACCACTATTGAACATACCTTAGAAAACGCAGAAAGAGCCAAAGGGGAAAGAGAATTAGGCTTCGACCCTGTAAGTGGCAAAAAATTGATCACCAGAATGGGGCGTTATGGCCCAATGGTTCAAATAGGACATCAGGATGAAGAAGAAAAACCAAGATTTGCAAAATTGAAGGCATCTCAAAGTATTGAAACCATCAGTTTTGAGGAAGCTTTGGAATTATTTAAACTACCCCGTACTTTAGGACAATTTGAAGACGAGGATGTAGCTGTTAATATTGGTCGATTTGGCCCCTATGCGGCCCATGCGAAGAAGTTTTACTCCCTGAATAAGGAAATGGACCCCTACACCGTTACTCTGGAGGAATTAACTCCTATGATTGCAGAAAAGCGCAAAGCCAAGGATGAGCGTACCATTAAAGTATTTGAAAAAGAGAAAATTCAATTATTACGCGGACCTTATGGACCTTATATCAAACAAGGATTAAGAAACTATAAGTTAAATAAGGAACAACAAGAAAAAGTAGAAACCTTAACCATTGAAGAAGTGAATGCCATCATCGCTGAATTAAAAGCGAATCCTCCACGCAAAGTAGCAAGAAGAAAGAAAGCATCTTAAGTAAATGGATTGCTGAATCACATTACAAAGATAAAACTGAAATAAAACAAAAAGGACGCCGATACATCGGCGTCCTTTTTGTTTACACAATAACTGCGTAATATAAGATTAAGCGAAGCTGGGCTTACTTAATGATTTAAGATGTAATACATGCGCGCGAATTGCACTTAATACCGTAGGGTATTCATTGTATTTTAATTTAAAATCAGCACAGGTGTCTTTAACAATTTTTGAAATTGCAGGATAATGTACATGTGATATTTTAGGAAACAAATGATGCTCAATTTGGAAATTCAATCCACCTACCAACCAGCTTACCAATTTGCTTTTAGTTGCAAAATTAGCAGTGGTCATTATTTGATGTGCTGCAAATTCATCAGGCATCACATTTTCAGGCTGAATGGCAACAGGAAACTCAGTTTCTGTAACAGTGTGCGCCAATTGAAATACAATACTTAAAATAAAGCCTGCAAAACAACCAGTCACAAAAAATCCGACTAACCAACTTACCCATCCCACCATATATACTGGTATAATAATAAATACAGCAGCATGGTAAAGTTTAACAATCCAAAATTCTAAATGATCTGCAATACTCATTTTTTTCAATGGCACAGACCCGATTTTTTTTGAAAAATATTTTTTATAATCGGTATAGAAAATCCAGAAAATATACAATAACATATATAAAACCCAAAAATAAATATGTTGAAAACGATGCAATATATAATGTTTTTGATTCGGTGCCATACGCATTAAAGCGCCCACTTCAATATCATCGTCTACTCCTTCAATATTGGTAAAAGTATGGTGTATCGTTACATGTTTTGATGCCCACATAAAACGACTCGCTCCTAATACACTTATAGAAGAAGAGGCTAATTTATTTAACCAGTTGTACTTACTAAAACTACCATGGCTTCCATCATGCATCACATTAAAACCAATAGCGGCAATTAAACCACCAAAAAGGACACATTCCAATATTGCATAAAAAGTGGGTGGTGTAAAAAATACCAAATGTATATAGGTAACAACAAATAAACTTAATAAAATAATTGCTTTCGAAAATAACTTGTAATTACCAGTTGCTGTAACTGAATGTTCCTCTAAATATAAATTAACGCGACGCTTTAATTCGGCATGTAATGATTTTGCCATTACAGGAAATTTGGGGGTCGCAGTAGTTTCGTTTGACATATGAAATAGTATATCTACAAAGAAAAGACAATTAATAATAAGATAACGCAGAAATTGAGAATATTTACTCGAACGAATAATAATTCTATTTATTATGTAAACTATTGTTAAATATATCCACACCATTGGGATAACTAAAATGAACAATTCACCATATTTTACGTCAATTTGAATATTGAAAAAACTAAGTATTTGCTAAATATGCCAAACGCATCCGAAATTACTGCCTTATTCCAACTGATTGACGACCCAGATGAGGAAGTATTTAATACCATTTCAGACAGGTTATTAGACTATGGATCACCCATCATTCCTGATTTAGAAAATCTTTGGGAAAACACATTGGATGAAAATACTTTAGAGCGTATTGAAAGGATGATATATAAATTACGCCTTCATGATTTAAAAGAAGCATTTACGCAGTGGAAATCAAAACCTGCGCCCTCTTTACTCGAAGGATCATTGCTTGTCACAAAATTTCAATATCCCGAGTTAGCTACTGACACCCTAAGACATCAATTAGAAAAAATTAGACGAAACATATGGTTAGAGTTAAATAATTATTTAACGCCATTAGAGCAAGCCAATGTGATCAAAAATATTTTATATAATTATTATCAAATCAAAGGGGTTGAAATTAATTATAATAAACCAGATGAATTTTTAATGTCCGGTCCTTTGCAAGCTAAAAAAGGTAATGCATTTGCCAATACCATTTTGTATGCGGAGCTTTGCGCACAACTAGAAATTGATGCTGAATTCATCAACATCCCTAAGCAATGTATTATTGCATTTTATTCCTCCGACTGGGATGATACTGAGGTTTATCCTAATCCACAAGAATTTATTCAATTCTATGTTGAAGGAACTACGGGACATGCTTTTTCACAAAAGGATTTGGACCAATATTTTTTAAGATCCAATATTGAACCAAAGAACATGTATTATAAAAAATTATCCAACATCAGAATAATAAAGAAACTTTTAATAGAATTTTCAAAATGTTTCCAAAGCCCCACATTACAATACAAGCAAAAAGATTTAAACGACTTAGCTGATTTATTGGATTAAATACAATGCATGCACTGCCCAAAAATTGAACAATGATACAATGGGATGATTTTACAAAGGTGGATATTAGATGCGGCACAATCATTAGTGCTGAAGTATTTCCAAACGCTAAAAAACCCGCATTCCAATTGCAGATTGATTTTGGTGCATTAGGAATTAAAAAGTCATCGGCTCAGATAACGACACATTATACCAAGGATCAATTAGTTGGCATGCAAATTACTGCGGTGGTGAATTTTCCTCCAAAACAAATCGCTAACTTTATGAGCGAATGTTTGGTGTTGGGTGTTTATGACTTGCAACACCAAGTAGTTTTACTCACCCCGACACATGCCGTAGATAACGGCCAACCCATTGGTTAATGCAAAATAGCTTTGTTCACTTTTACCATAGCCCCATTGGCGCCATAAAAATGGTTTCGTCAGAACATTGCATTCAACAACTCACTTTTATTGATCACCCCGAATTAGAAGATAACGAAACGGAACAAATAATGCCAGCCGTAATACATCAGTGCATGGAGGAACTCATTGAATATTTTGCTGGCAAAAGACGCAGCTTTACCGTCCCCATTGATCAAGAGGGTACTGAATTTCAACAAAAGGTTTGGAAAGAATTATATGAACTCCCTTTTGGAAAAACATTAAGCTATGGGGACTTAGCAAAAAAAATGGGTGACCCAAATTTAGTGAGGGCTGCGGCCTCCGCCAATGCAAAAAATAAAGTAGCTATTTTAATTCCATGTCACCGTATAATTGGATCAGACCGATCCTTGGTTGGTTACGCCTGGGGAAAAACCAGAAAAAAATGGTTATTACAACATGAATTCAGATTAGCGCTCGGCGTACAAACCTTGTTTTAACTTATTTCAAAATTGCCCCATCAAACCCAAAAGGCAATAAATTTTTAGCTGCTGCTACGACCATTATTAGCCCCGTTTTACCTGCTAATATTATCTTGATGGGTGACTGATATCGAGTTTCAAAATCAAGCAAGGATTGCCTACACATGCCACAAGGCGAAATGGGGGTATCACAGGCGGCTTTATCCGTATCATAGCTAATTGCCATGGCAAGGATGGTTTCGCTTGAAAATTGGCTCCCAATGCTATTTAATAAAGTTCTTTCTGCACAAATACCCACTGGATAACTGGCACTTTCTTGATTGGACCCAATAACAATTTGACCATTGGATAACAAGGCAGCAGCGCCCACTTTGAATTTGGAATAAGGTGCAAATGCTGTTTTAGTTGCATTTCGCGCAGCAATGAGTAATGAAGCATCTGTTTCAGTTAATGATTCTATCTGCTCAAAATGCTCAAATTCAAACTCGAATTTTTGTTTCATACACCTTTGTTTAATAAAAAACCTCACATGCTGTGAGGTTTAAAAATAATCTATTTTATTTGGCTGAACAATCTATTCCATCTAATGGACTTACTGTAACTAAACCAAATTAATGCTGCGCGTCCAACAATATGCGTCTCAGGAACATAGCCCCAATACCTACTGTCTTGACTACGGTGACGATTATCCCCCATCATCCAATAATAGTTTTGTTTGACTGTATAAGTAGTGACTTGAACGCCATTTATATAATACTTGCCTTCTTTTTCTTCTAAATTATTATGCTCGTAATTTGAAATTATACGACGATATAATTCAATGGTGCTATCATTTAATTGTACCACATCTCCTTGCTTTGGAATTCGTATAGGACCATAATTATCTACCGACCAAGGGAAATGGGACATATCGTAAGGGAAAGTATACCCAACTGTATTCTCGTCAAAATTAGTAACAGACAAAACCTGTGGTAATTTTTTCAAATTTTCCGCAGCATTTGCAGTCATGTTAATTTTAAATGTATTGGTACTGCCTTCCATGATTTGGAAATCGGAACTGGCATCATTAATATTAATGCCTAAACTGTCTTGAATATAATCTTCAGGGATTGGTTGGCCATTGGTTTGCACAATAAATTCAGTTTGCGAATATGGCGCATCAAATGCCGGAGCACCATTCACCCATAAATGACTGCCCTTCACTTGAATAATATCACCAGGAATACCAACACATCTTTTGATATAATTATCCGTCTTATCCACTGGATGCACTAAAATGGGATAATCATTCAATAATTTTTCGCGGTTATTTGCATACTCAGGGCTTCTTAACATGTCATAATAAGGTATTTTACTACCAAATTCGGGCAGATTAATAATGGTATCCCCAGCAGGAAAATTAAAAACCACCACATCATTTCGATCAATCCCCCTCAATTTTGGCAATCTGGTATAATCCACTTGTACCCACTTGATATAAGATGGCGTAGTTGGTGCCATGGGTAAAGTATTATGAACAAATGGGAAACTTACGGGAGTTTGAGGAATACGCGCGCCGTAAGTAATTTTATCCACAAATAAAAAGTCATTTACTAATAAAGTTTTTTCCATACTCTCGGTAGGAATCACATATGCTTCAAAAATAAAAGTACGAATTAAAGTAGCCGCTACAATAGCAAAAACAGCCGCATCAACCCACTCTCTTGATGCTGATTTGTGGTAATGCTGTAATGCTTCTTTACCATGCCATCGCTCATTTGAAGAAAGCCCTAAATAGGGTAAATAAATAAAAGGTACCAAAATAGTTAATGTATGCTGCAGCATCCCCACTCTTTTAAAATGCATCACAAATATGATGGATATCCATAAGGTTACAAATTGTCCAAGAATTGGAATGAGTTGTATCCAAAACCAAACTTTTGAAATACCACAAAGTTTTACCACCTCCCATGTATTATAAATTGGGATAATGGCCTTTGCGCTTGCCACCCCTGCTTTTTTTAACATTAAGTAAATACCAATATGCCATCCTAACCAAAATAAAATCAATAAAATATAGCCCATAAAATGAAGTTGAATTATACATAACAAAAATATCCCTTTGTGAGGGATATTGATAATTTTATTTTTAAAGTGTCCAAGTATTCTTATAAGTGGTTTAAATAAAGGATAATGATAACAACCCTATTTAACCGGCTACTAGCAAGGATATTGCTTTTATTTATACTGTTGCATCAGTTCCTTCACCAATGTTACGGACCTAGCCACATCAGGGATGGCTAAGGCAGCTAAATTAGGTGCATAGTGCATCGGTGCATCTGCACTGGTGATACGACGAATAGGTGCATCTAAATAGTCAAAGCCTTCTTTTTGGATGCGATAAGATAATTCTGAAGAGACAGAAGCAAATGGCCATTGCTCTTCAATAATCACCAGACGATTGGTTTTTTTAACACTTTCCAAAACGGTCATCCAATCCAAAGGGCGAATGGTACGTAAATCAACCACTTCCGCACTGATGCCTTCTTTTTCTAATTCTGCTGCAGCACCCAATGCTACTTTCATCATTTTATTATAAGAAACAATGGTAATGTCACGACCAACTTTTTTAACATCTGCTTTGCCTAATGGGATATAATATTCATCATCAGGAATATCACATTTATCGCCATACATCACTTCACTTTCCAAAAACATCACTGGATCCTCTTCATAACGAATGGCTTGTTTTAATAGCCCTTTTGCATCGTAACCATTGGAAGGAGAAACCACTTTAATACCAGGAATATTAGCCAAATAACTTTCAAAAGCGGTGGAATGTTGTGCCCCTAATTGACCTGCACTACCATTTGGCCCCCTCATTACAATAGGACAACCAATTTGGCCGCCACTCATCGCTAGCATCTTACTGGCCGTATTTAAAATTTGATCCAAAGGAAGTACCGCAAAATTCCAAGTCATGAATTCGACAATGGGTCTTAATCCATTTTGTGCAGCGCCTACCGCTACCGCAGTAAAACCAAGTTCAGAAATAGGGGTATCAATAACTCGTTTTGCGCCAAACTCTGCCAACATCCCTTGGCTTACTTTATAAGCGCCATTGTACTCGGCTACTTCCTCTCCCATCAATAATACTCGGTCGTCTCTGCGCATTTCCTCGTTCATCGCTTCCCGAAGTGCTTCTCTAAATGGTATTGAACGCATGTTGCTATTTTAATTTGAGTGGCAAAAATAAAGCTTTATACAGGAAAAAAATAATTCTTACGCATAAAAAAATCCCCTCCCGATAAATCGAGAAGGGACTCTTAGGACTAACCCATCCTAATATACTAAAATACGTTATAACCAAAACTAACATAGTACAATCCACCAATTTGAGGACTACCATATGCAGTTCTATAATATTTATTAAATATGTTGGTACCGCCCGCTTTGATCAATGATCTGTACGAAGGCAGTTTGAATGTTAATACCGCATCCACCGTTTGGTAAGCACTAAGCTTACCTACAGCAAATGTACTTTCGTAGTTAAATCCGTCTTGGTAATGCATGTTTGCACTGAATCCTAAACGATTGTTAAATAAGAAACCGCTGTTGTTTAATGCGATATTAGCTCTGATTTTTGGACTATTGAAGTAAGGAACTACCCCTGGAGCAACCTCCCCAATTTCATCAGAGAAAATGCTACCAGAAACGCTGAAGTTTCTAGGCAATAAATAATCTAATGACAATCCCCAACCTTTTGTTTTTACATCACCATCAGAATTAGTAGAAATACTATAAGCCATACGCTTACTTGCATCTAATACATCTAAAGGACTAGGTGCTGCACCATTACGAGATTGTAAAACAGTTACACCACCAATGAAATTTGTATAGGTACCTGCGTACACATAAAAATCAACTAATAATTTTTTAGCCCATAGCGCCTTATAACCTAATTCCATTGAACTCATTGACTCAGGCTTAAATTCATTAAATACCGCTTGCTTTAATAATGCTGGATTTGGAGCTCCTGCTAAAGCACTTGCACCAAATGCATTCACACTAGCTAAAGTATAAGCAGGGTTGGTGCTGAATTTGTAATGTTCTCTTAAAGCAGGTAAACCACCCATTAAACGTGTACCACCACCCACTAACAAGTTGATCCATTGGTTTTGAGTCGTTGGAAAACGATAAGCTGTTTGGTAAGATAAGCGGATATTGTTATCCTGTGCTAATTTAAATACCATGGAAACTCTTGGTGTAAAACGACCATCAAAATTGGTGCTCTTGTCATAACGACCAGAAGCAGATACTTTTAATAAATCACCAAAGAATTTTTTAGACAACTGTGCATAGGCACCAGACTCATTGATATTAATTTTACCTGCTGTGTCAGCAAATACGGTTCCTTGAGAATTTAAAATATATTGTTTCATAATACCACCCACTAATAAATCAGCACCCATTTTATCTAAACCTAAAGCATTTGAAAAATTATATTGACCTTCATATACGTTTAAGTTTGTTTTATCTAAGAGCAATGCACCTCCTTGAGAGATTGGCGTATTTGTGATATTTTGAAACATGGTGTTCAATCTAATATTTCCAGTTGGACGATTTGCATCCGCAATCGCACGAGCAGCAACCACTGCGTTTGCATTAGGTAAACCTGCATCTCTGTAAGAAGTTAACGCAGTCATATAAGTTGGGAACCAAGTAGTACTTGGGCTCCAAGCTTCATTAAAATAACGAGCAGCAATCGTTGCGTTATAAGAAGAACCAGCGTCTTCACGCGTAGTGTAAGCTCTAACTAACCAATTGGTAGATTTGATTTCTAATTTGTACTGACCCATTCTCAACCCTCTAAAAGCATATCGGTCACTACCTGTATAAACTGTATTACCAGTTCCATTATAAAAACTAAAAGAAGCTTCTGTGTTGTCTGATAATTTATAGTTTAAAGATCCTGTGAATTTTACATTCAATGTTGTTGGATCAACCACATCTTTTTCAGCATATCCTGTTCTTGAAACATCTCCAGCAAAATAACCTTTAGCATTACCATATAAGAAAGGTGCATAAGGGGCTAATGCCGCATTTTGAGATCTTAAGAAAGCAGAATAGGTAGCTAAATTTGGAAATGAACCAACCGCACCATATAATTGATTAAATGCAGCATTTGCATAAGTTCCAGCTAAAGGACCGTAAGGCGCATAAGCAGCAGTCAAACTTCCAATGATTCCGTTTTTAACGGAACCATACACAGAACTTAATGAGGTAGTTGTTTCATCACCATAAAAGTTTACACCATCATAATTAGGATCTGAATCACGCGTACCACTAATGGTTTGACCATTTGGTGTTCCAGTAGAACGAGAATAGTTAGTAGCATCATTACCTAACCAATCTTGTGCTTCAACAAATTGTGCCGCGATTTTATAAGCAAAACGATCGTTTACTTTTTGTGCCCATCTTACTGACCAATCCTTATAAGGAGACAAAGGACGTTGGTAATTATCAACATCTTTGATACCATTTTTCACTTGGAAACTTAAGCCTTGGTATTTAAAAGGATTTTTAGAGTTAATTAAAACCGTACCATTCATACCACCAGAACCATACAATGCAGAAGATGCACCAGGTAATAATTCAATATTATCAACATCTAATTCAGTTAAACCAATTACGCTACCTACAGAGAAGTTTAATCCAGGCGCTTGGTTATCCATTCCATCAATTAATTGATTTAAACGGGTATTACCACTCACATTGAATCCTCTTGTTCCAACACTTTTGAAGGTTAAACTTGCAGCGATTATGTCCACTCCTTTTAAAGTACCTAGGATATCGTAATAGTTAGAAGCTGGCGAATTTCTTATAGTTGCATTGCTAATTCTTTCAATTGAAACAGGCGATTCTAAAATACGCTCTGCCACTCTTGAAGCCGCAACAACTACCTCAGAACCCAATACAAATGAAGGACTTAAGCTTACTTCTAACTTTGGCGTTATGGAAGCAATGACAACTTCTTTGTCTGAGTAACCTACTGAAGAAAAGATCAAGGTAACGGGTGTTTTAGCCACATTAATCCTGAAACCTCCTTTGTCATCTGTGAAGGTACCATTGGTTGTTCCCTTTACAGTAACTGAAACAGCAGATAAGCTTTCGGCTGTATTTGAATTTTTAACAGTACCATTTACAGTACTTGCATTTTGTGCTTTTAATGAAACTACCGATAAGGCTAGTAAACTTAAAAGGCTAAAATGACGTAAAAATTTTCTCATATTTTATTTGTTTTTAAGATGAATCGTAGTTAAAAATACTGAATTGTTGCCACTTGAGAAAAAATTATCAAAATTGTGTTAAAACTTTTAATTTAGTGGCATGAAATCCACACCCTTCCCAGGCCAATTAGATACTTACCATGGCAAAGTAAGAGATGTATATTACATTGAAAATGAACTACTTGTGATGATTGCAAGTGACCGAATTTCGGCTTTTGATGTAATTTTACCGAATCCTATCCCATTTAAAGGGCAGGTTTTAAATCAAATTGCTGCCTATATGCTAAAGGCAACTATTGATATTTGCCCCAATTGGCTGTTGGATACCCCTGCCCCGAATGTGGCCATTGGGAAAAAATGCACCCCTTTTAAGATTGAAATGGTGGTTAGAGGAAACTTAGTGGGCCATGCTTGGCGAACTTACCATGCTGGTGGACGTATTTTATGTGGCGTTCCATTACCAGAAGGGCTTAATGAAAATGACTATTTCCCAACCCCCATCATTACGCCTTCCACCAAAGCAAGTGAAGGACATGATGAAGATATTTCCAAAGAAAACATCATTGCGCAAGGTTTGGCCTCCGCGGAAGATTGGGCGATATTAGAAAAATATGCATTGGCCTTATTTCAAAGAGGAAAAGAAATTGCAGCTAAGCAAGGTTTGATTTTAGTGGATACCAAATATGAGTTTGGAAAAATTGGTGACACCATTTATTTGATGGATGAAATTCATACCCCTGATTCTTCACGTTATTTTTATGCAGATGGTTTTGAAAAAAGACAAATAAAAAAAGAAAAGCAAAAACAACTCAGTAAGGAATTTGTGCGCGAGTGGTTGATTGAAAATAATTTCATGGGAAAGGAAGGACAAACAGTTCCGCACATGTCCGAAGAATGGATTGACACTATTTCAAAAAGATATATTGAATTGTATGAGCAAGTGATTGGTGAAAAATTCAATCCGCAAAAATTAACTGACGAAGCAACCTTTGACTTGGTTTCAGCTTCATTAGTAAAGTTGCGTTAAGTATCTATCCCTAATCTTGGGCGTAGTCGTTGTTTGCTTT
>Ga0114966_10003713_pt1 | contig 13303 bp, 7 predicted proteins | sample M_130207_XF_Meta_FD_87029 | JGI IMG/M metagenome (GOLD analysis project Ga0114966, IMG submission 87029) | Freshwater microbial communities from Lake Montjoie, Canada to study carbon cycling - M_130207_XF_MetaG | ecosystem: Environmental > Aquatic > Freshwater > Lake | place: Lake Montjoie... | reverse complement strand
GAAACTACTTGTGGTATTCGCAATATAATGATTGATGTTAGAGAAGCAACACTTAAAATACTATCTAAAACTAGCCTGGAGGATATATTAATAAGTGAAGCAAAATTAATTTTATTGAAAAAAAACATGAAATTCAAACAAAATAAAAAATAAATGATATTATTCTAGTAAATTAGTAGAATATATGTATATTTGTACCGCAATAATAAAATAAAGTATTTTTATACGACCAAATGATTACAGTAAATCCTATATATAATAATCCTTTCAGAGAGATCCTATCCATACATTGTTGTATGTGCCTTTGGGCATTCTATATTTAATTTGAAGCAGTTTTTTTATAAATTAAACCTTCAGCAACAAAAAAAATCAAATTCTTTTTAAAAAAAATAAAAATAAATAATAAAATAGAAATATTTTTTTTATCAAGTAATTGTCAAATATTAAAAAATAAATTATTTAAAACAAACAAATTTAAAACCTAAAAATATGAGCACTATAATAATTGAAAAGTCAGAATTAATTAAAAAAAGTATTAAAGATACTTCGGAAAAATCAAAAGAAACTATCCGTGAAATAATTGAATCCAATAGTAAATACATAGATTCTGCATTAGATTCTAATAAACAAATTGTAGATTCTATTAAAAAGAAACTGGAGCAGAGAGATATAAAAGATTCTGTAACCGATTCCTTGAAACAAACTTTTAAAAAATCTGTGGAATTAACAGAGGATGCTATCGACAGCATCATTAATGCATATTCCAATCAGGTTGAACTAAATGTTGATTTTAATACAAAATTAATAGACGTTATAAAAGAGACTAAAGGACAAAATCCAGAGAAAGTACTTGATTTTATTTATGAAAATTTTGAAGTTTCACGTCAATTAACCATAAAGAATACGAAAGAAATTCTATACTATTATAATCAACAAACTAACCTTGCTGTTAATTTCAATAAAAAAATTGAGGAGAATATTAATAATCAAGTGGAGATTTTAGCTGATATACAAAGTAAAGGACTTAATAAGTTCACTGAGTGGGCATCAGACTGGTGGAAAGAAAACGAAAAAGTAATAAAATATTAATTATTAATCATAGAGCCTCTATATTTTTTTATGGAGGCTCTTATAAAAACTTATAAAAACATGGCAATACGACTAGGCGATATAGCACCAGACTTTAAAGCTATTACAACAGAGGGTGAAATAAATTTTCACGAATGGTTAGGTAATAGCTGGGGAATATTATTTTCTCATCCTGCAGATTTTACTCCAGTATGCACTACAGAATTAGGAACTGTTTCAAAACTTCAAAATGAGTTTAAAAACAGAAATGTAAAAACAATAGCATTGAGTGTTGATTCTTTGGAGTCGCATCATAATTGGGTAAAAGACATTAATGAAACACAAAATACTGTAGTTAATTTCCCCATTATTGCAGATCCTATTTTTGAAGTATCCAAGCTTTATGATATGATTCATCCCAACGCATCCGATAAATTTACCGTTCGTTCTGTATTTATTATTGGTGCCGACAAAAAAGTGAAATTAACACTTACTTATCCGGCATCCACAGGTAGAAATTTTGATGAAATATTGCGAGTGATTGATTCCTTGCAACTAACAGCCAATTACAGTGTAGCAACGCCAGCCAATTGGAAAAATGGTGATGATGTAGTAATTGCTCCATCAATTAAAGATGAAGAAATTGCAGCGAAATTTCCAAAAGGATATTCCCGAATAAAACCTTATTTGCGTTTAACACCACAGCCAAATTTGTAATATTTGATCATTTAATAAAAGATTTCTTCTTATCAGCAATTCCTTCAGGAGGTATTGTAAATTTTGAAATTGAGTAGGATTTGGATAAAGTGGCTATATTTCCTGAATCAAAAAAGATTTAGGATGATTTAATCGTCTTCTTCAATTTGAAAAAAAACCTAACAGTAGAAATTAATTCACATACCGATGAGCGTAGAAGTGATAAATACAATTTAAAATTATCAGAAGATAGAGCGAAATCATGTGTTGACTATTTAATTTCAGAAGGAATTGCACCTTGATTATTATTACCTCAAGGATATGGTGAAAGCAAATTGCTCATTATAAATGCTACAACTTAGGAAGAATATCAGAAGAAGAGAAGAAAAGCTTTCCATCAAATCAATGAAAGTGATATCAGAACTACTAAATAATAATAAAAACCCAAATAGAAATGTTTGGGTTTTTTGTTGTAAAATAATTCTTGGAAATTTCTTATTAATTTTCTTGCAACTACTCCTTTACTAACAATTTTATTTCCAACAAAATTTATTTTTCAAGGAGTAAAAAAAAGGGCGTAAAAATCAAAATAATTATTTTTTTAATTCTTTTTTAATAATCTAAAATCCTAATTTAAACATTGATTTATGAGTAAAATTTGAGAAAAATAATTACGCAAAAAAATACTTTTTTTCATACGCTAGTTTAACATTATTATAGCCCATACTCGGAGCAAATTTATGTACGCTTCTTTTTCTAACTCTGTGGTCACGTCTTGAACCGCAACCTGGTTTAGAAGCGCAGCCCATCTCGGAAAATACAATTACACTTGCAATAAAAAAGAAGGTCAAACGCAGCATTGAAATTTTGGGAAGAAAGAGAAAATGTTTCATGTTTTGTAAATTAAATATAATGAAATTAAAATATTAAATTAAGTATATAAAAAAACATTATAGCAATATAAAAGTATAAAAAACATTTTATTAGTGCAATTTTATTTGATTATCAGTTATTTAATTTTCAGTTTTTGCGTTTTTTTTAATTAATACCCCTAGAATAAATCACATAGTAAATGAGTTTTCCACATTATTAAAAAAATGTTTTTTTTCAATTAAAACTTCTTATCCGTTTTTACCTATAAAATTAACTACCTTTGCAAACTAATTTTTTAAAAAATGATTTCAGTTAATTCAGTAACAGTATCTTTCGGAGGATTTGATTTATTTGACAATGTTAGTTTTTTAATAAACCCAAAAGATAGAATTGGGCTTGCAGGGAAAAATGGTGCTGGTAAATCTACTTTGCTTAAATTACTTGCGGGGCAGCAGAACCCTAGTAAAGGTGAAATTTCTAAGCCCAATGATTGTAAAATTGGATATTTGCCTCAAGACATGATTCATCAGCATGGGCGCACTGTTTATGAGGAAACAGCTACAGCTTACGAGGAGATTCAAAGGCTTGAAGACCGTTTGGAGCTGATTAATAATGAATTAACTACCCGAACAGATTATGAGAGCGATTCCTACATGAATTTAATTCATGAACTTACTGAAATTAATACCCGGTTAGATTACATTGGCGCAGGAAACAGAGAAGAAGAGATAGAAAAAATATTAAAAGGACTAGGTTTTGAACGCGCTGATTTTAATAGGCAAACATCAGAATTTAGTGGTGGCTGGCGCATGCGGATTGAATTAGGTAAGATACTATTACAGAAACCAGATATTCTTTTATTGGATGAGCCTACCAACCACCTTGACATAGAGTCGATACAATGGTTAGAAGAAACGCTAGAAACTTTTGCAGGCTCGGTAATGCTAATAAGCCATGACAAACAGTTTTTGGATACCGTAACATCCCGTACCATAGAAATTTCCAATCAAAAAATATACGATTATAAAACTAATTACTCACGTTATTTGATCCTACGCCAAGAGCGTAAAGAACAGCAAGAATCAGTAGCAAAAAACCAACAAAAAGTAATTGACCAAACCGAAGCTCTAATAAATAAGTACCGCGCAAAAGCTAGCAAAGCTGCCTTTGCGCAATCGCTTATTAAAAAGTTAGATAGAATGGAAATTGTAGAAGTTGAGGAAAGCGATACCAATACTATGAAATTTCGTTTCCCACCACCAGCACTTTGCGGAAAGATAGTATTAACAGTAGAAAATGCTGGGAAAGCATATGGTAATAAACGAATTTTTGAAAATGCTAATTTTATATTAACAAAGGGTGAAAAAATTGCATTGGTAGGAAGAAATGGTGAAGGGAAAAGCACCATCATGAAGATGATTGCCAAACAAATAGATTTTGAAGGTACAATTCAAATAGGCCATAACGTGAAGATGGGTTATTTTGCTCAGGATCAGGCTGAAAAATTAGACCAGAACAAAACTGTTTTTGAAACCATTGATGATCTTGCTGTAGGTGATATACGTAAAAATGTAAGAACACTTTTAGGCTCTTTTTTATTTGGTGGTGAGGATATTGATAAAAAGGTGAAAGTATTAAGTGGAGGGGAACGAGGAAGATTAGCGCTCTGTAAATTACTATTGGAGCCTTATAATTTATTAGTTCTTGATGAGCCTACAAACCACTTGGATATAAGAAGTAAAGAAGTATTAAAACGTGCTTTGGTAGCCTATGAAGGTACAGCAATAATTGTTTCCCATGATAGGGATTTTTTGGCTGACTTAACTGAAAAAATGTATGAATTTCGTAATGGGGAAGTAAAGGAACACCTTGGCGGAATTGTTGAATTTATGCGTAAATTAAAGATGCAACGTTTAAATGAAATGAATACAAATACTAAAAGCCCTTTTGTGAAATCTTTAAATAAAATAGATGCAGAGAACCGTTCCGTATCAAATTTAGCAACAAAGGATGGAAAAGGGGAAATAAACATAGCCAGCACATTGCCTTCAAATTCCGATGCACAATTAAAAATAGAACGTGAAAAAGAATTAAAACAAATTAAAAGTCAGGTTTCAAAAGCCGAAATTGAAATTAGCAGATTAGAAAATGAAATAAAAACTATTGATGAGCTGCTTTCCGACCCTACAACCTACCAATCAATTATAAATGATAAGGTAACTTTTGCTAAATATGAGCAAATGAAGAAACAATTGGATACGGAAATGACTAACTGGGAGGCATTAAATACTAAATTAGAAAAGCTCTAATATTTATTAAAAAAAAATCTTTTTTAATAAGTGTTGTACAATAATTTAAAGATTTTATACAGAGGGTATAATAGAAAAAAAATCTGCGATTAAATAGTGTCTTTATCTGGTTAAAAGGAGAGATCCTGTTTTTTTAACTATATTTTTGTCTTTATCGATTGCGGTAAAAACATAAAAATAAATACCATTTGATGCAGGCATACCACTTGTAGTTCTGCCATCCCAACCTGCAAAAGGAGCCATCCATTCAAACATTTTTTCTCCCCATCGGTTATATATTATTGCAGATTGAAGTGTTATATTTCCTATCCCAAATTTAAAAATATCATTTACATTATCCCCATTAGGAGTAAAAATATTTGGATAGGTATTAATATTAGTTGGGTCGGTAAATATTGAAGAGATAGCCGTATCAATACATCCATTGGTATCTGTTGCTACTAATCTAACTATAAAACTAAAAGAAGTATCAGATAAATTATGAAATATATGGTTAGGGTTTTCGATATTTGATACACCATTATCACCAAAATACCATTGGTAGCTAAGTCCGAAACCAAGACTTTGATTTGTAAATTGAACAAAAAGCGGTTCAATACCTTGCAGTGGGTCTGCAACAAAACTTGCGGTAAGTCCTGTCCCTAATATATTTACAAAAGTAGAGTCTAAATCTTTACAGCCGTTAGCATCAGTAACTGTGAGGTAATAAATTGTATTGGTAGTTGCGGAAGAAACTGTTGGATTTGATAATATACTATTATTTAATCCTGCTGATGGTAGCCAATTGTATGAATAAGGAGCTAAACCACCAATAGCAGATAGCGAGTCGCCAAGAATAAAAGGGTAATTATAACAGAGCGCGTTATTACCAAAACCAGCATGAGCAAATGGGCCAGTGTTACTGTGTGTAACAATTACCGAATCAATATCCATGCAGCCAACAGAATCTGTTAAAAAAAGTATAAAAGTAGTTGTGGTATTTATTGTGGCTAAAGGATTTGCGATGCTAGTATCGTTTAAACTGCTATTAAATAACCAGGAATATACATAAGGCGCAGTACCTCCAAAAGCCGTTGGGGTGCCACCCAATAATATTGTTCCTCCAGAACATAATGTATTATTTCCAAAACCTGCATCGGCAAAAGGTCCCGAGGGCGTGTAAATAAGAGAAATGGAATCAATATTCTGACATCCTTGATTATCAGAAACAATAAGGGCATAAGATGCATTTTGGGTGATGGTAGCTGTAGGATTAGATGCAAAAATATTACTAATCCCAGCAGAAGGAGTCCATAAGTAGGAATAAGGAGGCATTCCACCTGCAGCAGAGGGCGCTCCTCCTATAAGCAGGGTGCCGCCGGTACAAAAAGACATATTATTAAAACCTGCATTGGCAATGGGTCCCGCAGCATTATAAATAACAAAAGCAGTATCCAAATTTTGGCATCCATTGGCATCAGTAATATAAAGCACATAAAAATTATTATTGCTAACAACAGCGGTGGGGTTAGCAACAGAAGTATTGGTTAATCCTGCCGCGGGCAGCCAGTTATATGTATAAGGAGGAGTACCACCAGCAGCGGTAGGTGCGCCTCCTAATAAAATAGAACCACTGGTGCAGGAGGTATCATTTCCAAATCCTGCATCAGCAAAAGGTCCAGAAGGATTAAATAATAAATTTACAGAATCAATATTCTGACAAGCATTATTATCCGTAATTGTAAGTTTATAGGTGGTATTTCCTATAATATTAGCTGTAGGATTCGCAGTCAAATTATTGCTTAAACCAGCTGCTGGCAGCCAAGAGTATGCATAAGGAGCAGCGCCTCCAGAAGCTGTAGGAGCGCCTCCTAGCAATGAAATGCCTCCAGTGCAAATTGAATTGGTTCCAAAGCCGGCATCTACAAAAGGGCCAGCGGGATTAAATGAAACAAATGCAGAATCAACAGCCTTACAACCTACGGAATCAGTTACTATAAGCAAAATGGATGTATTAGCAAGGATGGTTGCTATAGGGTTGCTAATAGTTGAATCACTTAAACTGGCAACAGTGGACCACAGGTAGGTATATGGGGATACTCCACCAGTTGCAGTGGTATTTCCACCCAATAAAATCATTCCGCCACTGCATAAGGTGTCGGTTCCAAATGCTGCTGTAGCCGAAATTGCTGCACTTATGGTAATATTAATTGTTATGGAATCGCTACAAGCCTGATCTGAAAAAGCAATGAGTTTTACACTGTAATTTCCTGCTGCGTTATAATAATGATAAGGGTTTTGGCTAGTGCTTAATGGGGAGCCATCGCCGAAATTCCATAGCCATGATTGAATGGTGCCGGGCGATGCAATAGAAGATAAATTATTGAATTGAACAGTGTCGCCCTTACAAACCAATATTGTATCAAATAGTACAATTGGTAAAGGATGAATAATTATATTTTGCGTGGAAGTATCTATGCAACCATGGATGTTTTCTACTGTTAGCAAAACATTATAGGAGCCAGCAGCAGGGTAAATGTATTCAGGATTTTGATTATTATTAATAGCGCTGCCGTTACCGAAATCCCATGTCCAATTGCTAATATTGCCAGAAGTATTAATTGAATTATCAATAAACAGGGTAGTATCCCCCTTGCATGCGGAATTGTTATTAAATGAGGCTACAGGTGCATTAAATGCCGATACATCAATGGAAATGGTACTAGTATCGGTAGCGCTACCACAATATGCTACCAATTGAATATTTTGTATTCCTTGGGCAGTAAATGTCATTGATAATGTATCCTGAAATCCCTGAGTAGATCCATTGATATACCATTGGGTGCATTTACCGCCTGTGGTAGTTGTATTATAAAAACTGATGGTATTGCCAATGCAATAAGAGGTATTACTAATAGTAAAGGTAGGTACAGTAGAACACTGTAAACATAAAAAAACATCAGTGGGGAAGTAATTATTAGTTATTATAGCAGCCGAAGAAACGGTAGCAGGGGCCGCCATTTGATTAGCTCCAGAACCAACAGAAGGGTTTGCTGTATTTACTATTGTAGCGCAATTAACCTCATTACATCCAACTACACCCAAGCTATCTGTTTTCATAAATAGCGCATCGAAATATACTGCCCCAAAGCTAGAAGTTACAATAGACAATGCATAGCCACCATCAGGCGTCTGTTTAACCATAGAACCTCTATCCGAGCCTGTACCACCATATGCCTTCGACCATTGAAGATTACCATTATTATCGGTTTTTATCAAATAAGTATCCAGGTCACCGGCACCAAAACTAGTTGTAGAACCAATAATAATAAAGCCTCCATCGGATGTTTGTTCAGCGAAACGTGGTTGATCATCGCCTGTTCCGCCATATGTTTTAGACCATTGCAAAGATCCTAAAGAATCAGTTTTTATTAATAGTACATCATTATCTCCTGCACCATAACTTTTTGTATTAGCGCAAAATAAAAAACTACCATCAGAAGTTACTGTACCAGTAATACCCCATTGACTACTGCCATCTTCTCCACTACCTCCATATGTTTTAGACCATATTATGTTACCTGTTGCATCTAATTTTATTACGTATATATCGTAACTTCCGGCACCGAAGCTAGTAGTATATCCAGTTAATAAATATCCACCATCACTAGTTTGTTCAACAATATCACCCCAATCGGAGCCTGCACCACCATATAATTTCATCCATAACAGATTCCCATTTGTATCAGTTTTTATTAATACAGCATCTTCTCCCCCAAATCCTAAGCCTGTAAAAAATCCTGTTAAAATATAACCTCCATCTGCTGTTTGTTGCGCATGTAAGCCATAGTCACTACCTCCCCCACCAAAAACTTTGGTCCATTGCACATTTCCTAAAGCATCAATTTTTAAAAGTGTTATATCATAGCCCCCGGCACCAAAGTGCGAAAGCCCTGCAACAATATAACCACCATCCGCAGTTTGTTGTATAGATCTGCCGCCATCTTCTGCAGTACTTCCATATGTTTTAAACCATTCTGGATTACCACAATCATCAACCTTATAAACATATATATCACAACTTCCTGCTCCAGAAGTTTCGTGTTGTCCTGTACCTGCAAATCCACCATCGGAAGTTTCCACTAAAGCCAAACCACCATTCATCCCTGCCGCTTTAAAAGTGCGCATAAAGCTGGTAGCAGACTGTGCAAAAGATATATTTACTAAATCTGTCCCTATTGGAAGAAAATAGAATCCAAATATTAATAATAAATATTTAATGAAATAATTCACTTTAAATAAATTTTAATAATCGTAATTTAATTTTTTTTTATTTCACATTATTAAAAGTACTAAATACTATGCATTTAATTAGGTTTCAATTTTTATTATTATCCTTGGATATTTTTTTTTATTGAAAATTAATAGAATAATTCATTTTGAATTTATATTTCAATATACAACTAAACTTAACACTAAATTAAGTCAAAAAAGAGCTTGGAAATGTATGTCGTCAAAGCAAATTAAACTTTTCACTAAGGAGTGATGTCATCAAAATGTAGCCTGTAGCCCTTTATCTACTATACTTTTACACCCATTACTAGTATATCGTCTATTTGTTCTAGTCCTTTTTTGAATTCAGTAATGAACTTGTCTAATTCAATACCTTGTTCTTCTAATGATTTATTTTGAAGAGTTAAAATTAAATCTTTAAAACCTTTTTTTGTTAATTTCTTTTGTTGTTTGGCACCACTAAACTGGTCTGCAAAACCGTCTGTAAAAAGGTAGATTGTGTCTCCGTTATTTAAAGTGAATGTATGATTTGTAAATGGTTTTATATACATATTTATTCCTATGGATTGCTTGTCTGCTTTGGTTTCTACAAGTTCTCCATTCTGCAAAAACCATAAAGGATTATTAGCTCCTGCCCATTGCAATTTTTTAGTTTTAAAATTATAAGCGCAAAGCGAAATATCCATTCCGTCCTTAATATCTTCTTGGTCATTTTTAAAATTTCCAATTACTATTTCTGCTGTTTTATTAAGAATGGCTGCTGGTTGTGTTAAACAAAATTCTTTTACAGCCCTATTAAGTGCATTATGACAAACTAACGAAACCATAGCGCCTGGAACTCCATGGCCAGTAGCATCGCATGCTGCAAATAAAACTAAATCATTAACTACTTCCATCCAATAAAAATCTCCTGATACTATATCTTTTGGTTTGTAAAGTATAAATGTGTTTTCGAGATATTGCTTAACTAAGTTGGGAGCAGGAAGGATTGCAGCTTGAATTTTTTTTGCATAATTTATACTATCTGTTATTTCTTTATTTTTAATTTTTATTTCCTCAAAAGCATTTTTCAATTCGATATTTTTTAATCGATTTATCTCCAATTCCTGATGAGCATTTTCAATTTTTGAAAGATACAGAATCGTTTTTGCTTTCAAAACAGCATTTCTATTTGATATTTCTTCGTTAATGTTGTGGAATTGCTTATAATTCTTCAGAGCATTTTCAAAATCACCTTTCGACAGATATATATCATAGAGTGCAAAATAAGCAGGTACTAATACCAATTTCAAATTAATACTTTCGGCTATGGCCAATGCTTCATTAATAATTTTTTCGGCCTCAATTATATTATTTTGATGGAAATAAATTTTACCAAGGTCGAGCATAAATCGGGAAATCCCCATTTTGTCGCCAAGCTTGGTACATAGTTTAATTCCTTTTATAGAAATTTCTTTAGCTTCTTCAAATTGTTGTGTTTCAATGCAAAGTATCATATAGGCGTTCATTGCTGCAGCATAGCCTCTCCAATCATTTATTTGTTTACGGATGGCCATACTTTCTAGAAGATATGTACGGCTTTGATCATATTCTTTTAAGTTAAGATAAACCTGCCCGAGTCCCATTATTGATGAAGCTTCGGATGCTTTATTATTAGTTTCTCGACTAAGATCAATACCAAGTTTGAAATATTCTATTCCACTTGTGCAGTCGTTTAACGAATTATATAAAAAACCCATTTGAAAATAACAACGAGCCATTTCGTTTTTATGGTTATTTTTTTGATAATAAGAAAGTGCTTTTGTGGTGCTATCTATGCCATTATTAAAATCGCTAAGTCGAAAATAAACTAGAGAAAGATTATAATTAACCTGAGCAATTCCTAGTTCATTTTTCTGCACTTCAAAAATCTTTAATGCTTCAAATAATTTTTCAAGAGCAAGTTCATAATTTGTTATTTGAACATAACAGAAACCTTCATTGCTTAAAGCAGTAGCTATTCCGTTTAAATAGTTTAAAATAGTTGAAATTTCTTTAGCTTCTTTGCTAAGTATTATTGCACGTTGAGTATCAGTATTGCGTATTTCGAATGCAAGATCATTAATTACATCTACTTTCTCTATAGATGCAGATAGTAAAGAAAGCTTTGTTTTCAGTAATGTAATTTTATTATTTACCATTTATTTTTGTCAAAATTTCCCCCAAAACTGTTATTCTGTATTCGCATTTTTTACTTTTAAATATTGACTTTAGGGCTATTGCGATCAGCATAAAGTTAATTATTTTCACAATTTTAAAAAACTAATAACAAAAAAGATACAGCTATGAAAGATTTTTGCCTGGTAGAAGTATTAATAAAAATGCAGTACTTAATTTTGATTTTTTTGTTGCATTTTCGGACTCCTTATTAACCCAAATTGCAACTTGCAATGTTAGGTTAAGCATGTTTTTTATAGATGTAATTAAACCTTATTTTATTATATGATTATTCTTAAATACAAGCACATGATTCATGAAAGCAATATTCTGCTTGATATTTATCTTATTTTTTTTATTTTATTTTATTAATCAAACTTTGGTTATTAAAAAAAATTGTTATAAGAAATGACTGAAAAAAAATATTTTTTTTTAAAACAATAAGTGAAATAAAAAATTAATACGTTCCTACCGAATAAATTAATGGTAAAAAGTTTTCACTTCCTTTACCTCTCAAGTAAAATGGAACCTAATTTCTGAGTACTTTTTTTATCCTTATCCATAATGGTTAAAATATAAAAATAAACCCCACTTGCTGCAGGTTCAGCGCTGGCTGTTCGTCCATCCCATCCACCTAAAGGAGTATTCCATTCAAGAATTTTTTGGCCCCATCTGTTAAAAATAACTGCCGACACAAGAGAAACGTTACCTAAATCGAATTTAAAAACATCATTAACACCATCATCATTAGGTGTAAATACATTTGGAAAAGTATTTATATTGGTTGGATCAACTAGCAGTGCTTTTAACAATGCTGTGTCTATGCAACCGTTTGTATCCGTTGCGATAAGTGTTATTAAAAAATTAAAAGCAGTATCAGAAGAATTATAAAATATATGGTAAGGGTTTTCTGTTGTAGAAGTTCCATTATCACCAAAGTTCCATTGATAGGAAAGTCCACTACCAATACTTTGATTAGTAAATTGTACAACCAAAGGTTCGATACCTTGGTTAGGTGTAGCAATAAAATTTGCTATAATGCCTGTACCTAATATAGCAACAGAAGTTGAATCTAAATCAGAACATCCTAAGGCATCCGTTACTGTTAAATAATAAATGGTATTTGAAGTTCCAATAGTATCCGTGGGGTTGGAGATAATATTACTATTTAAACCTGCCGCAGGCAACCAAAAGTAAGTATAAGGGCTTATGCCTGCACTAGCCGAAGGTGTACCACCTAGTACTATAGGATAACCATAACATAGTGCTGGATTTCCAATACCAGCATCGGCAAATGGACCTGATGGGTGGTAGCTAATGGCAACAGAATCTATATCTTGACAACCCGTTACGTCGGTAATTATAATTACATAAACAATATCTGCTGTTAGGGTTGCCAGCGGGTTGGCAATGGAAGCATTATTTAACCCTGTTGCAGGTAACCAGGTAAATGAATAGGGTGCTATACCCCCTACCACCGTTGGGGAGCCTCCAAGTAAGATGGTTCCTCCAGTGCATAAATTGTTATTTCCAAATCCCGCTTCAGCCACAGGTCCATTGGAATTATACGTTACAGCAACAGTATCAATATTCTGGCAACCATCACTATCGGTAACAATAACAACATAATTAGAATTTGCATTAACTGTAGCTACAGGGTTGGATAAAGTTGATCCGTTTAAACCAGCTGCAGGTAACCATAAAAAAGTATAGGGGGATGCCCCTCCCGAACCCGTTGGTGTTCCTCCTAGCAAAAGAGAACCACCTGTACATAAGGAATTATTTCCAAAGCCTGCATCGGCAAAAGGGCCGTTAGCATTATATGTTAAAGAAACAGAATCGATATTTTGACACCCTGTGGCATCAGAAACAATAAGTACATAAGTGCT
>Ga0114966_10003710_pt1 | contig 13308 bp, 6 predicted proteins | sample M_130207_XF_Meta_FD_87029 | JGI IMG/M metagenome (GOLD analysis project Ga0114966, IMG submission 87029) | Freshwater microbial communities from Lake Montjoie, Canada to study carbon cycling - M_130207_XF_MetaG | ecosystem: Environmental > Aquatic > Freshwater > Lake | place: Lake Montjoie... | reverse complement strand
TTTTTTATTTTTTATTTTTTATATTTTATTTTTTATATTTATTATTTATGCGTATATTTATTACATAATTTTTTTTAAAAAAAATATATATATAAAGACGTATATATAAATATGTATATGTATTTGTATCATTAAATAATTTTAAATAATTTTAAATTATTTTATATGGCTTTTAAAACTAAAACTAAAAATCGTCAAATAGTAGATGGAAGACAAACTTTAGATGCAAAACATAATAATATTTTAAATTCTTTTATAGAAAATAAAAATAGTATATGTCTTTTAAATAATGAATTAAATAATATTAAAACAATTATTAACGAGTTAAATATTGAAAACTCTAAATCTCCAATACTTAATATTTTACTTCAACAAAAAATATGGGAATATGACGATAGAAAAAACTTATTAGAAGAAACAATTACTAGAATAGAAAACAACATAGATGAAACAGATTATATGCTTAAAACTGGAAAATTATTAAGTAATTATTATAAAATAATTAAAGATGAAAAAACTAATGCTACAAATGATTCTATTAAAAATATTTTTTCTATGAATTATATTTATGATGATAATATAGATAATTCAGATAAGATAGATAATTCAGATAAGATAGATAATCCAGATAAGATAGATAATCCAGATAATCCAGATAAGATAGATAAGATAGATAATTCAGATAAGATAGATAAGATAGATAAGTCAGATAAGATAGTTAAAACTAATAAGATAGATAAGATAGATAAAACTAATAACAATACAAAAAATAATTTTAAAAATATAGTAGTTTATAATAAAGACATAATATATGAAAAATATATGCAATTAATTGATAAAAATTACATAAATGTAAATAATGAAAATATTGATATTTTTGATAGTTGTCAAAAATGCTTAGTTGAAATGTTATTAAATAATAATACAGGACAACTTATTTGTCCTAAATGTGGTATGATGGAAAATATAATTGTAGATAGTGATAAACCTAGTTTTAAAGAACCACCTAAAGAAATGACTTCTTTCTGTTATAAAAGAATTAATCATTTAAATGAATTTTTAGCACAATTTCAAGCAAAAGAAACTACTGATATACCAGAAGATGTATATAATGAAATATTGATGGAGATTAAAAAAGAACGCATTACTAATATGGCTGTTATTACTCCTGAAAAAATGAGAGTATTACTTAAAAAAATTAAAAAGAATGATTACTATGAACATATACCTTATATAATAAATCAATTAAATGGTCTTCCTGCACCAGTAATTGCTCCAGAAATAGAAGAAATTATTAGAGGTATGTTTAAAGGTATTCAGATACCTTTTGAAAAATATTGCCCTCAAAAAAGAAAAAATTTTTTATCATATAATTATGTAATGTATAAATTTTTTGAATTACTTGAATTAGATGAATATTTAGCGTGTTTTCAATTACTTAAATCTAGAACAAAATTACATCAACAAGATGAAATTTGGAAGAATATATGTAAAGATTTAAATTGGGAATATATTAAGAGTTTATGAAAATAGTAAGTATGTTTATATAGATTTATATATAGATTTATTGATTTTTATTGATTTTATTATTTTTTAATTGATTTTATTATTTTTTAATTGATTTTATTATTTTTTTTATTTTATATTTTTTTATTTTATATTTCAACTTAAAGAAATAAAATATATAAGTAATATAATATATATATAAACATAGTTTTTCACTTAAAAAGTAATTTTTTTCATTAAAAAATGGAAAGTAAATATTATGCATATTATATACCAAAAAACAAACCAACACTAATGATTAATATTATAAATATATTAAAAGAAGAATATAGACTAGCTAATATATATTGTAATATTAATGAACAAATAGAATCAAATATTAAAGTAAATGATTGGGATACAGTTATTGGAGAAAATATTAATGAATATTTAAATAGTTTAGTATTAGTTAAATTTACATTAGTTAATGATGTTTTTATAAACCATTCTGATATTGGTAATAATGAAATCAATGCCAATAATGAAGTTAATAATGTTAATAATGTTAATAATGTTAATAATGCTAATAATGTTAATAATGAAATAAACGGTAATAATGAAATCAATGTCAATAATGAACTCAATAATGCTAATAATGAAATCTATGTCAATAATGAAATCAATGTCAATAATGAAATCAATGCCAATAATGTCAATAATGAACCAAAATATAAAAAAGTTTCAGAATCTAGTGATTATTTTAAAAAGAAATATGTAAATAAAGATTACTCCCAACATAAAATAAAACAAATTTTATTTAGTGGTACAAATCAACAAAATTATAAAATAAATGATAACGTACAATACATATTTTCTGAAATAATTACTATACCTTTAAATAATATAATGAAAATATATAATGAATTAGAATTTGATTCTAATAGTAGTAATATTTTTAATAAACAATTAGATATTTATATTAAAAATGGTAAAATTAGTAATATAAATATTATAAATATTTTAAAATTAACAAATACAATTCTATCTCCTGTTAAATATTTAAAAACATATGAAAATTATCATCAATTACAAACATTTATTCCTTTAATACCTAATGCTACAGACCCTACAGACCCTAATTCTACTATAAATACAAACATTATAAAACAATTATGGGAAGAATATTTATATAAACAACCAGAAAATCCATATGAAGTTTTATATAATCACAAGTTAATTACAAACAAAACAGTATTAAATATTAGTGATATTAAAAATGATATATCAGTAAATTGTCCTATATTATCAAAACTATATATTACTATTACAAAAACATTTGATAGTATAACATATAAAGATGCATTACCATTTACTAGTTTTTTTAATATTAAAGAAACTATTAATACAGATTTTCAAAACAAACATAATAATATTGTATCTAAAATAAATTATCTAGAAACAAAACTTACAAATATTATTAAATATAATTCAAAAACAAAGCAGAGCGAAAATGTAAAAAAACATAATGATGAATTAATAAAATCAATAAAAAATGATATAATTATATTTAATACTCAATTATACAAATACGATTATTATTATAAACAACACATACTTTTTAATACACAAATAGGATTCAAATTAACATTTCAAGATAATTTAAATGCATATACATCTTTACTTTATCTTAGATATGTATGTAATAATAAAGAAAGACTAAATAAAGATTTTCTTTTTAGTTATAAAATAATAGAAAATATAAAAAATGACAGCACTTATTTTTATGTAAATAAAAACTTATTAAATGATTTAATTAGTTTAAAAATCAAATCTGATTTGTTTACAATTAGTAGATTCTTTAAAATTACAATGACTGATAAATATAATGATGATAATTATAAAATAACTAATCATGAAGTAAATTCAAGCCATAAACTTTTAAGGAATATAGAAGAATCTAGTGAATTAATTAAGTTTAATAAGTTTCTTGAAAAACATATTGACCTTAAGTTATTTGAATATCAAAAAAACAATGTTTTGTGGATGTTAAAAACAGAAAATGATATTGATTTACAGAATTTAACTGTAAATAGTTTTATTGGTAATTTTGAAATTAATTTTGATCATATTAATGATATTAAAATATACTTACATAATTTAAGAATAAGGTGTCCGGAAGTAATTCTAAAAAACTATGTAATAAAACATAATGGTCAAAATAAAGTAATTGATATTAGAAATAATGCTACTATATCCCAATATGCATCTATCAGTTCTATTTTGAATGCTGAAAATTATCGTTCTGGTAATACTTACGATTTTGATTTCAATATCATCGAAAAATTTTTACCAGAAGATGAGTATTTTAATAAACATTCAAAGCCTATTAAAATATGTGGTGGTGCTATATGTGATGAAGTTGGTCTTGGTAAAACTTTATCAATTATAACACATTTAGTTGTTAAAATGAAAAATGATATGCATAAATATAGTAAATATAAAAAAGATATTAACATTATTTTAGATAAATATAAAAATATTAATAAAAATATTATTATTGATACTGAATCTGAAATAGATTTAACTAATTTTGAAGACCCTTTGGAAAATGCATTTGAATATAATAATTTAATAATTGTTCCTAGCAGATTAACATCTCAATGGGAAAATGAAATTGTAAAATATGTTAAAGATAAATTTAATTTAAGAGCAAAAGTATTAGTTGGAATTGCATCAATAAAACAATTAGAAAAAGAATTGCATGACTTTAGTGATAAACAAAAACAAAAGGAAAAAGAAAAAGAAAAAGAAAAAGAAAATAAGGACAAATTAAATAATAAAAAAAATATAGTTATAAAATCTAATAAAAAAAATATAGTTATAAAACCCATAGAAACACCAATAGAAACACCAATAGAACCTATAAATATACAAAATAATATAAACTTAATATCAAAAAATAATAACATAGATTTTGATATTAAAATTAATGATGGAGAAGAAACATTTACATTAGAACAAAATAATGCAAATGGAAATGCAAATGGAAATGCAAATGGAAATGCAAATGGAAATGCAAGCAAATTAAAAAAAATATCAAAAAATGAAAAACTAATTGAAAAATTAATGAATAAAGCTAAGAAAGATAATGCTAAAAATTCAATTAAGTTAAAAACTAATAATAAAAATTCTAGTAATGCATCAGATAATGCATCAGAAAATACATTTGAAAATTTAATAAAAGATGATGAAAAAGATGATGAAAAAGATGATGAAAAAGATGATGAAAAAGATGATGAAAAAGATAATATTACTGAAACTGAAACTAATACACCATCTCCCTATGATTATATTAATAAATATATTTATGATGATATTCGAAAAGAAGAAACAGAAGAGTCAATTTCAGATAAAAACACATATTTAAATACACAATTATATGATATATATATTGTATCAATTAATTTATTAAGCAATGAAAATTATTTAAATTACATTTGTCATACTGCATCAAATCATTTAATACCGCATTATAATGGTATTTCTAAAAAAGAATGTAATATTAATAAGATTATTAAGATTAAAAATTCTAATTCTGGTCCAACTCAAATTTGCCGTCTTGCAGATAAATTTAATATATTCAAAATTAAATGGAATCGGGTAATTCTTGATGAAGCCCACGAGAAATTAACACCTGTAGTTAAATTATTTACTACATCCCTAAAAAAATATGTTAGTGGTACAAGTGGTGTTAGAATTCATTCAGAAGATCAATTTTTATTTGAAAATATATGTGTAATTAATTCTAATTATAAATGGGCTATGACTGGGACACCAGCTCAAAATGGGATAGATAATATAATGGGTATATTAGAATTTTTAACTAAAAAAAATTATGATGAATCTTTATTAGAAAAAATAGAAAAAATAAGATTTTTAAGTGATATTGTAGGTATTACAAAAGATAAAATGGATATATTATTAGGAACTATTTTTAAAAAAACATATAAAAAAGATGTTAAAACATTACTTAATATTCCATTATTTACAGAAGAAATTATTTATGTAGAACAAACTAATATTGAGCGTAATATTTATAATACAATTAGATGTAGTCGTCACTTTACAGAATCAGTAAGAATCCGTCGTCTATTTCTGATGTGCACTAATATACTAATTAATGAAGGATATGATTTAGATAATAATAATGAAATTACATCAACAGAAGTTCTAACATTAGAACAATTGAATGCTAATATGATTACTAAATTTAATCAACAATTAAAACAATTAGAAGAAAATAAAAAACATACTGAAAAAATAATTGAAAAACTTAATTTAAATATTAAAGATTGGGAAAAAATTTATAATTATGTCGAAAAATATATTAATAATTTACCTGCATATAATATTATTTCTGATGAAATACTACAAGAATTACAAGATAAGTTTGGTGATTTAGATAGACCTATTGTTAAAACACAATGTGAAATATTTTATAATATACTTAATGTATTTGAACTATGGAAAGAACCTTCAAATATAAGTTCTATATTTTTAGAAAATATTAATATGATAAAAGAATATTTATTTAGAATTTGGAAGAACAATTGGAATTCTGAAAATATTTTATATAAATGTGCTGGATATGGTTCTAAATTAGGAGAAATAAAAACACGTGATGATATAGCTAAAAAACAAAAACAATTAGAAATAATTGTTAATGATAATAAGAGAATTAATAATCAAATTGCCCTTTTTTCTAATAATGAGTTCTTGAAGGAGAAAACAAGTGATCCTTGTATAATTTGTTTTGAAACCTTAACTAATGTTGTTGTAACACCTTGTAGACATATTTTCTGTCTAGATTGTACTAAACGTATGTCAAATGAGTTGAAGTCAAATTTTACTTGTCCTGAATGTAGAACTCCTTTACAATGCAATACATTAAATATTACTAATGTTGAAAATATAAATTCTGAAAAGAAGGATAATGAAAAGGATTTAGAAAATCTCGCTGGTAAAAGTAATGATAAAAATGATAATAGTTTTGTTAATGATACAAATTTAACAACACTAGAGCAGAAATTGGGTGTTGATTGGAAAAATAAGTGCATTAATAAATACGGAAGTAAAATGGCATTATTGGTTGCATATTTGTATAATTTGTTCGTAAATAAAGAAAATCGAGTTATTATATTCAGTCAATATGATAAAATGTTAAGGATGATAGGTCAAACACTTGAAGAATTTAAAATTAAATTTGTACATTGTAGTGGTAATAATTATGTTCTTAATAGAAATATTAATAAATTTAAAACAGATGATTCTTATCGTGTTATTATGATGAGTAGTGAAAATGCAAATAGTGGTTCTAATTTAACGGAAGCTAATTACATTTTAATGATAGATGTTTTATATGATAATATTGAAAAAGTAAAGGCAATGGAATCGCAGGCGATTGGTCGTTCGGTAAGATTAGGTCAAAAATTACCTGTAAAAGTAGTTAGATTTGTAACAAAAGGAACTGTTGAAGAAGAACATTTTAATAATAATAGGTATGATATGAGTATCTTACAAAACTAATTGAGGGCTATATTTGGCAGGGCTTTTTCTAAAAGCTGTTTTGGCACGGCTTTTTCTAAAAGCTGTTTTGGCACGGCTTTTTCTAAAAGCTGTTTTGGCACGGCTTTTCCTAAAAGCTGTTTTGGCACGGCTTTTTCTAAAAGCTGTTTTGTGTGCGGGATTTCCTAAATCCTGCTTTTTTGGTTATTTTTAGCATTTTGAACAAAAATTGAATTTATTATTTATTTTAATAATATTAAATCTTCGAGCAATATTAAGTTTTTTCAGTGTATACATTGATTTGATTGATTTGATTGATTGGCTTTTGGTTACGATATAATTGTTTTAGTTTTTTGATTCGTTTTTAGAAGAACAAAATTTATTAGAATAAAAAAAATTTTATCCCTTATGGATAGACTCGAAAAATTGCTTGTTTCTGCTGGGACGAAAAAAGTGATAGAAGAAAAAGTTGAAAAAGTTGAAAAAAGACTCGAAATTGTTTTGAAAATTGTCATTTCGATTTTGTCTGGGATAAGTTCTGATGAAACAACTCTGAAACTTTCCCGTGAAGCTAAGAAGGTTTTCACAGAGCTTATCAAAGCTTTTGGTATTCGTCGCTTTTTGGTAAGGGCATCAACCTTCAACGCTGGAAAGTCAAACTTCGTGAATCATCTTTCCAAGTTTTTGAATTTAAGCATCATCTCGATTGATGCTATAAAAATTTTGTGCTTTGTTAGCAAAGAGGAAGACAAAACCTACTACTTGAAACAGCTCAACGAGATTAATACTCTAGAGCAATTAAATACCCTTATCGGTGAATCTGTTATTTCTCAAGAGAAACATGGGTTTCGTCCAGGACAGGAGTTTGATGAGAGTAGTGAATGGACTCCTATTGAAAAAAGGCTCAATAAACAGGTTGATAGCTCCAAAGCGATCCTAGGAACAATTAATTTTATTAACAGGTTACAAGAGGACGAAACGATTCATGTAATCGATGGTCTTATGCCTGCTTTAAGTGTAACCAAAGATGGATATCAAAATCGGCAGATGGATATCCTGTTCGATATAATGAAGGGTAGTTACACACGAGCTGTCTTTGTAACCTGTTCTTTGGAAGAGGCTTACAAGAGGCATGTGAATCTTCACGAAACAGCTAGTCTTAAAAAAGAAGGGCTAACACCGGAAGAAACAAAGAGCCTAGTGCGTTACACAGAAGCCCAGGTAAAACAATGGTCCCTTCCGAATTGTATGTTTTCAGGTGAATTTTACAGGACTATGTCTAAAGTTACTGTACAGTCTTTTAAAAAAGAGGGAGATAAAATAGCTTTTGAAAATATGCGTTCTGTATCTCATATGGAAACTCCTATTTCAGGCGAACAGTCCGTGGACTATATGTTTATTGACTTTTTGAGCTCTTTTATTCCTAAGTCATCGGAGTCATCTGAGCCAGTAAAAGTTGAAACTCTTAAGGTTTCTCCAGAAGCTCTAAATGTAAAAATGTATGTAAATGGGGAAATAGTTACTATTGGACCAAGTGATAAGGTTATTAAGTTATTGAACCTAGACCTGGGGTTTTTTGCTCCTCAAGATTTTAGGTTTGATAATGGAGGAAACCTCTTTGTTTTGACGGAAGATGGCAAAGAAATTCTTGTTTGTAAAAACTATACAAATGGTAAATGTTTATCTGAACGGGACATGATACTAATCATGAAACTGAGTCCAGTTATGGAACAGACGGCGTGGTACAAGTGGGTGTTGGGTGTCACATCTTATCCAAGACCTTACAATGGTTCAATGGTCGAACAACCATCCAGAATCTTGGCTTCTCAGTCGAATGATCCGGTTTCTTTTGATATATTAACTTCAGATTACCTGAGGAGGATATTACAAGATATCTATATTGGTATCAATCCTACTACGGATCCTTCCTGTAAATTTAATTGTCCATTTATTGAATTGTATGACAATGACTTGTATAGCAAGGATCGTCGAGCAAAAATCATTGCTAGTCAAGGACGTAATAAAGGCCCGACAGGAATAAGGAAAGAAGGGAAAATTAAAAATTTTGCAATTAGGAAGGCTGATATTCCAAGTTTTCTATCGTTTTTCAAATCTCAAGACGATAAAAAGAGGGCTGAACTATTTCTTAAAAAAATTTCAACCTGTTCTCCGTCAGATCTGGATTCGTTTCTTAAAGCGATGCCATCATTTAACGTAAATGGTGTTGTCTTTGAATTCTCGGAACTCTTTTCAACAGAGTATGACATCCACTTTGCTAATGTTTATGAAAATCACCTTCTCATGAACATTCCCGAAGAGTATTCTGATAACATGCAGTTGCTTATCATTAAGCTCATGATTGATGCATCGATCAGGATTGCTGTCGATGAATTGAATAACACCAATAATTTTGTGTTGTTTTATTCACAACTTTCTGCTAATTGTAGATTATTTAGCGAAACTGAAATTGATCAAGCTATGAAAGCCAAACCTCACACTAAGGAGTATTTAAGTTCTCAGGGGGGAGCTCATCATGATTGCGTTACTAATCCGGGAGAAAATATCGGGGATAGACAACCTACTAATAAACACGGTATGGAGCTAGATACATCTCTAGACAGTTCTGTCTTTGTTTGGTACATTGATAAAAATGGAAAACTTAGAGTTATAAAATTAGATGGTGTGGCATTTCCGACTGTTGTTCTTCAACTATTGGATGATATCATATCAGGGAAGAACATAAATTATGTCTATCCTGCAGCACAAGCTCTAAAAAAAAGCGACTCTACATTCTCTATTAATAATGTGTCGTCTTCAACCATTTTTGGTCCAGTTACTCATTTTGCTACTCATGATGACTTGAGTTTAATAATAGAATGGATTCTTAAAAATCATCCTGATATTGAAAGCATAATAAAGCTTGAACGACGGACCTTTCGAATTATCTCAGGATTATATACTGTGGATCAATACGGATTCGTGGTGTTTTGCTTTTACCAAAGAAGTTGTGGAGGATTACCGATTTCCAAGGCTTCTGAAATGTTATATCTGGTAAAATCCGACTGCTATGATAATTGCGGGGGCAACGAACTCAGTTCCGGTAAAAGATACGTTTTTGATCCAGAAAAATTGTCGTATTATGTATGCGATTTATCTATTGTCGGTAACATGCAGTTTGTTATTGATAAAGGTTTAGGCTTTTACAAAGTCTATAGAATGTTGTTTAATACATATAAAACAACAATAAACATTAACGTTCTAGAAAGGGAAAGGACTAAGATCCTATTGAAAACATTAATTGAGAATCCAACTGTTGTAATAAAAGAATATTTGGATAGACTCTTATCTACTCCTTCTCCTTCTTCTGCTACTCCTCTACGAATAAGTTCGTGCAATACTGTGGCATTAATTCACCGCAAGGATGAAATTATTGTAGCATCGACTCCTAATCATTCGTATCTAAAAACACACGAGGAATGTTTGAATGGTATTATAAAAATGCTCGGTGGTAGGGGGTTTGCAATATTTCTTGTAAAATAAATATATATATATATATAGATTATATTTTTAATATTCTATTATGGATATTGTGAGTTACTATTATGATTTACGATTATGATTTACTATTATTAATTCTTATTATTAGTAATATATTTTTTTTATCAATTACACAAACAATTCATAACAATTCATAACCAAAAAAAATTGAAAATTAATATACATATATACCACACAATATATATACCACAAAATACCACATAATACCACAAAATACCAAAAAAAATGGATATATCATTATCACAAAGGCTTCAAAATTTACCTGAAGAATTACATCGTGAAATAATTTATATTTATAAAATAATGTTTCTATTTAAGGAGATTACCCAAAAAAATTCAAAAAAATTAGAAAAATTACGAGATTCTTTATGTGATTTACAAATACCAGAAACAGAATACAATACTTTTGTAGATGTTGGTGATTTTACACATTTTGCACGCATATTAAGCACCACTGATTTTGGTAAAAAACCAGAGGATAATGTATTTACATTTGATAAACTTAAAGCATTTAGATATTTAATAGAATGTATAACTGGTGTTCTAGAATACTATTATTCTTTATCTTATTATGAAAGAATTAAACTTGATAAAGAAATAATGGCAGATGATGATGATGATGATGATGATGACGATAAGCGTGAAACTGCATTTTTAAATCACAAAATTCTTTCTGAGTTATTAAATCCAGAAGATTGCCATAGTTATTCGACTGGAAAATGGTGTTATCTAATTGTTATTAAATTTATGTATGGTACAAATGATGAAAAAATGGAATTATGGATTAAATTGATTAATTCACATTTCTTAGTTAGAAACATTTAACCCGGTTTACGAAAAAAGTTGAGGAACTGAACTAAAAAAAGACTATTTATTACAAAACTGCAAAAAATTGATTTTTTAATTTTATTTATTTTAATTATAAACCAAATCTTTTTTAAAATGAATTCAGTTTCAGCTAGTACCACCAATCTGAAGGAGGAGCCAGATTTAAAAACGGGTGAAAGTAGGATATTAGATTTATTATTACTTAATAATAAAAAATTAGAAACTTTATTATCCAAAAACATAGATACACAATATACTATAATAGAAGGTAGTATATCTGATTTGAATGATGAAACTTTAGAAATCCTGAAACAACACCATGAAAATTTTAAAAACTTAGAAGAAATGGATATTTCTTCTAATAACATATCATATAATGGTATTACAGATTTATGTGAATTATTGATACACACTCCTAATTTGCAAATATTAAATCTTAGTAATTTGAGAAATGTTAGTTTTCAAGAATTTGTAATAATAGGTAAAATTTTACCAAAATTAAAAAACTTAAAAGAGCTTAAACTATATTCTTATATTGAATATGGTATACATATAAAAGAACTAAGAGAGTTTATAACTAATGCAAATAAAAGGGAAAATGTATTAACAATTCATTTACCTGGTAAATTTATAGAAGCTCAATCAAGTTTTTTTAATAATGAAAGACAAATTAAGATAGAATATTCTTAAAAATATTTTTTTTAATTCTAAAACTCAGCATCCAAATCAAACTCCTTATCCCCTTCTACTCCACCCACTCCTGCTTTGCTATAAGCACTAACCCTATCTTCAAAAAAATTCGTTTTATTTTCCACACTTATATTTTCCATAAAGTCAAAAGGATTTGACACATTATATATTTTTCCATATCCCAATTGAATCATTAGCCTATCACCTACAAATCGCACATATTGCTTCATCATTGCCACATTCATCCCTAACATTGCACAGCTAATGCTTTCTGTAATAAATACGGTTTCAATTTCCACAGCTTCTTCAATAATCATTTTCACTACTGCTTCTTCTAATCTATGTTCGGCTTTTAAATTATTATAGAGAGCTACAGTTGTTTCAGTATGACAACCTTCATCCCGTGCAATAAATTCATTACTAAGGGTTAAACCTGGCATTAGATTACGCTTTTTTAACCAATAGATAGCACAAAATGACCCGCTGAAATGGATGCCTTCTACACAGGAAAATGCTACTAAACGCTTTGGGAGACTAGAATCTGCACCTTTAGTCCATTTACAAGCCCAATCTGCTTTTTGTTTAATACAAGGAATTGTTGTAATAGCATTGAAAATACGATTTTTTTCTTCAGAATCGTGAATCAGTGTATCAATAAGACGACTATACATCTCACTATGAATATCTTCCATCATAGATTGAAAACGGAGACAAGTACGTACTTCTTTATAAGTAATTTCTTCGATGAAATTGAGGTCTAGATTCTCGGCTACAATACCATCACTAGCCGCGAAAAATGCAAGTATATTCTTGACAAAATTGCGCTCGGTATCAGATAATTTTGTCAAGTATTGTTCTCGATCTTTACTAAGGTCGACTTCTTCAACAGTCCAGAAAGTTGATAATTGACGTTTATATAATTCATAATATTTGGGATTATAGATTGGTAAAAATGTATAATTATTAGTAGGGTTATTTGAAAGATTAAAATATGTATCTGTTGACATTTTAATTATTTATAATTTATTTATAATTTATTTATAATTTATTTATATAGTTTTTAATATTTATATTATGTTTATATAGATTTTTTTTTGACATTTATAATTTACTTTTTATATTTGTAAATATTAATAATTAAATTTAAAATGTTTTTCACAAAAGATAAAAAAAAAAATTGTA
>Ga0114966_10003709_pt1 | contig 13312 bp, 12 predicted proteins | sample M_130207_XF_Meta_FD_87029 | JGI IMG/M metagenome (GOLD analysis project Ga0114966, IMG submission 87029) | Freshwater microbial communities from Lake Montjoie, Canada to study carbon cycling - M_130207_XF_MetaG | ecosystem: Environmental > Aquatic > Freshwater > Lake | place: Lake Montjoie... | reverse complement strand
TATAAAATATTAAATATATAAAAAAGAAAAATATAAGTATATATTTATCAGTAATTAGTAAAAGAGAAAAAGAAATAATTTTGATTAATATAGTAAAACCATTAAAATTATTTCATTATAAAGCTAGACAAATAGACATAGAATTAGATGAATTTAAAAAATTTTATATGATATATAATTTATATACTAAAGAAGAAAATATTAATATTATAAAAAATAATTCAAATTTAACTTCGAAAAATATAAAAGAAATAGATGATAATTTTTTTATTTTAAAGTGGATTTTAAGATACAGTAAGATTAAAGATATATATATAAATTTATATAAAAATATTATAGAAAACTTAAAATTCAAAAAATATGAAATACCAAAACAACTAAGTATATCTGCAAGTACATCTGCAAGTACATCTGCGAGTACATCTGCAAGTACATCTGCTAATAAATCTCTAAATCAAAAACAAAATCCAAAAATAAGTACATCTGCAAATCCAGAAATAAGTACATCTGCAAGTCCATCTGCAAGTCCATCTGCAAATACATCTGCTAATTTACAACAAAATCCACAATTAAATATAACTAACGAACTTAATATTTTTTTTAAAAATAAAAATAAAAATAATAATAATAAAAATAAATTTATATATTATTTTCAAAAAACTGATAATAATAGTTTATTTGTTTATGATTTAGATGGAAATCTTAGTTTAGATTTAACTAATATTTTTAAAAATAGTAATAATATAATTAAAAATTTTATTTTAAAACTTTTAGAATTTAATGATATAATAAGTATACAATTAGAAAAAATAGATAATATTATTTATTTAATAATATATTATAAATCAAATGATAAATCATTAAAACAATATATTATCAAAGATTTTAAAAAAAAGAATGATAACCCTTCTTTTAAAATTAATATTAAAAAAATACCTTATATATTAAATAATTATATAGATAAAGATTATACATTTTCAGAGTTAAAAGATAAATTAAATAAAATAATATTAAGAATTATAAATAGTTCTAATAGTGAATTAAGTAAATTAAATATAGCAAAAATAGAAAGATTAAATAAACGACAGAATAAACCAACAAATATACCAAAAAAAACAACTATGCTACAAATAAATATACAAAGTGATATTATGAAATTAAAAAATAAAAACCAAGAAAATACTTATTATTTTACGAAAGATAATAATAATAAATTATTATTAAAAAACAATAATAATATAATTAATAATGATTTATCTCAATATTTTAATAATATTGATTATATGCAAAAATTTATTTTGAAATTATTAAATGAAAATGATATAATAAAAATAGAATTAAATATAACTAGAAAAATTTATATAGTAATATATTATAAAACAAGATTTGGACCTGTAAATAAAATTTTGAATAAAAATCCTTATATTAAGATTTATATTAATAAAATTAAACAGTTAGGAGAATATATTGGTGATGATTTTAATTTATTAAGTTTAAAAGAAAAATTAAAAGATAAAAATATAAAAACAAAAGTTAAAAATTTAGAAAATAATAATATAATATATATAAAAAAAACGTAAACAAATAAATATATTTTTTCTTAAATTATTTTTAAAAAAACTATAAATAATAATAAATTACATCTTTCCCTCGTATAAAAATAAAAAAAATTATTAACAATAATTAATATGATTAAAGATTTTCTTGAACAATTTTTATTTTTTCCAAATAAAGAAATAAAGAAAGATCCATCTTCCATAAATGTAATTTATGAAAATATTTATATAGAAGATAAAACAGAGAAATATCACGGATGGTATATTCAAGGAAATTCTAAGAATAGTATAACCCAAAATAAATGTATTCTCTTTTTTCATGGAAATGCAGGAAATATCAGTTTTAGAATGAATTATATTGAAAAATTCCATGAATTAGGTTTTTCATCCTTATTTTTTGATTATCCAGGTTTTGGATTAAGTACTGGTATTTCATGTGAAAATAGTTGTATTAAATGTTCAGAGAGTTTTTATCATTATTTAATAAATGATAAAAAGTTTTTGATGAAAGATATTATTTTTTATGGAGAATCCATTGGAGGTTCTATTGCATCATCTTTAGCAAATATATGTAATATAAAATATTTAATAATTCAATGTACATTTACAGATATAAAAGAAATTATTAAAAATATTGTAAGTTATAATTTTTCAATCATGAATAATATAGGATTTGAAACATTAGAAAATTTAAAACTAAGAAATAAATTAAATAAATTAAATAAAAAAATGAAAACGATGGTCATACATAGTAATGATGATGAATTAATTGATAATAAACATTCAGAGATTTTATCTCAATTTGCAGATGTATTATATACATGTAATGGAAATCATTCAAATATAAATATTGATTCTGATTTTATATTTAATTTATTATCATTTATAAAATAAAAATTATATAATAAATATATATATGAGAGAAAATTTTATAATAACTATTAATAATAAAAATAATTGGAATTATTTAATTAAACCAACGGTATGTATACTATTAGCGGTTGTAATTGTATATCCAATAGTTGGTATTCAATCTATTGAAGGAATTTTATGTATTATATTATTATTTTTAATATTTTATGTTATTGCACTATCAATGACAAGTGAAAATTTATCAAATGAATTACCAAGTACCTTATATCCATCTATTCCACATACAGGATTAGATGGAATCAGTTTAAATACTTATGTAGCTGGCATGAGTAGTCCTAAATCTTATACATAAATATAGTTAAGAAACATATGTCTAATCCATACATTTTTAAATATATTTTTTATATCAAGTATCGCAAAAAAATGCTTAAAAAATAGGAAGGTATGTATAGGAAACCTAGGTTTCCTCACTATTTAGAATAGTATAGTCTTCCAAATAAAAATTTCTACTAAAATATATTGATTAAACATAATTATTTATTTAAAAATGCTTAAAAATAGGAAGGTATGTGTAGGAAACCTAGGTTTCCTCACTATAATTAAATATTTTAAAAGATTAATAATATTAGAAAAAATATTATTAATTATTAGTAATTATGTTTGATTATATATATGATTATTTTCAAACCAGAAAAAATATTTCTAAAAAAGATTTAGAAAATATACCAAATATATTTAATTATATAGAACCTATAAAAACTCAAAAATCCATATTAGATACAAAGGAATTTAAGTTAGAATTGGAAGAATATATTAAAAAATATAATATAAAAAAAAAAGATGCAGATAATTTTAAAAAAATAATAATATTAGAATTATTTAATAATGTTTTTCATAAGCATATAATAGATGAATTATCTATTGATGAATTTATCCAAGAATTTATACATAATAAAGAAAATATAAATAATGCACAAAAATCTATTGATAATTATTTTAAATTAGAAAAAGTTTTCACATATAATATACTAAATAATTCACAAAAAAAAATGATATATGAGAATCCAATCATTTATGGATTTAATGAAATAATATTAAAAGATGATATTGTTTTAGAAAATAATCTTAATTCAAAACTATATAATAAATATGAAGATATAAAAATATCATTAGATATATTATTAATAGGTAATATTATAAATCTTTCATTACCATCTATTGGATTAGTTGACACCATTTTTAGTAAAAGTAACACTGTTCCTCCTAAAACAATAATATCAATGATTGATAAAATATTAAATGAAGATAAATTAGAAGACAATATATTAAATGAAATTCCATTATTCAGTTTAAATGTTGGAAATATTATTTCATCTATATTGTTAATAAATAATAATAAGAAAACAAACTTAGAAATACCGAATATGATAAATAATATTCAAATAAATGTACATAATATTTTTTTCAAAAAAGAGACAAATAAAAAAAAAGATAAAATAAAAACAGAATATGTTATACCATATAAATATGATGCTAAAAATCAGATTATTTCAATGACAAAAATGGAAATTGAAAAAATAAATGATATTAATGGATTAATGAAACATAATAAAGAATTATTTTTACATACCCTAATTGATATATTTAAATCATCCGATGGTAAAAAAAAATTAAACGAAAAAAATTATAAAAATGTATTGGCTTGTTTTTTATTTTTCCTCATTCGCATAATATATGATATAATAAAAGAGTATATTAATAATATTGATATATTATTAACACAACTATTAAATGTAAAAAATAAAAAATTTGATGTTCTGAACATTGAAGGTGCATTTGAATATACAACTTTATTAAATACTTCCTTATATAAATTTAAATTAGTATTATTAAATAATTTTTACCATTTATTTCTTCCTTCTAAAATTATTAAAAATAATTATGGTATGGAAAAAGATGCGAATAATTGTTATGTACCAGAATCCAATTCAATATTTATGAATAGTAATGAATATATATATAATCATTTTCCAATCGAATGTAATAATAAATTTATAATAGAAAAAATCCAATCTTTTATTTTAAATATTAAAGAAAATAATGATATTTATAATAAAAATGATATTTTAGAATTTGGAGGATATTCTTTTGATACAGAAATTATGAAAATATCTATGAAAAAAATAAATGAATATTATAGTTTATTACAAAAAAATAATAATTTTACATTATTTATTATTGATAAAATAATTGATAATTTTAAAAATGAAAATATTCCATATGAATTTATAAGTGATTTAGAATCCGAAAAAGATGAAATGATGTCTTCATCTTTCTTATCAATAGAAAATAAAGAAAAATTAAAAAAAATATTAGTACATAAATTTACTAACGATATTGAAGTATCTACCTCATATTATATAAAATTATTAGATATTCGAAAAAAAATAAAAGAAGTGAAAGAAATAAAAAATGCAAATATTAATACATTATATAATATAGAATTAATCTATACATTATGTTTTAAATTATATCGAATGAGAAGTGTATGTTTAATGATAATTACTGAAAAATTAATAGATAATATTGATTTAAAAAATAAACTTTTATCAGAATATGATAAAATAAAAAAATCATGTGAAAAAAATATTTCAAAATATATATAAATTAAAATCTTATATTAAAATAGTTATGGAAGATAAAAATAATTCTTCTTATATTAAAAAATTAAAAGAAGAATCTTTAATTGAATTTGAAAATATAATGATTATATTAGAAAAAGATGAAAAAATAAAAAAACTTTTTTATAAATTTTTATACAATGATTTAATAAATATTAATATGAATAATAAAAATAATAAAAATAACCCAATTGATATAATAAGTATTATAAATGATCCTACAAATATAATTAATGACTATTTTGATAATATATATTCAAATATTATAAATTCAAATAATAATTTACTAAATAATATGAAAAAAGAATTATCGAAAGGCATAAATATTATTAAAAATAAAATTACGGAATGTAATTCTCATATAGATGTTATTGAAAAAGAATATAAAAATATACGTTTATATAAAATATTACCAGCGACTAATACAAAAAATACATTTTTTTTTGATAATAAAAAAGTTTTATTATTAAAAAATGAGAATGATAATTTAATATTAAGTGAATTTTTTGCAAGATATATTTTTTGTTCTATTGAAAAAAAATCAAATAATTCAAAAGATATAATCGATTTATATAATACTTTTTATAATGAAGATAAAATAAATAGTTATATAAATATTAAAAATAAAACAGGTGGTAGTAAAACAGGTGGTGAGAATAAAACAGTTAATAATAAAAATGTTATTAATAAACCAAATGACAATAAATGTACAGAAAATATATCTATTAATAAATTTGATCAGATAAATAATAATTTTAAATATTGGATAATATTAATATATTTAACATTACAAATATTTTCAAATAAAAGTAAATATGATACAATATTCAATAATAATGAATTTAAAAATCATATTAATTTAATATTAAATCCTAAAAAAGAAGATAAAAAAACAGAAAATAAAAAAAAAGAAGATAAAAAAAAAGAAAATCAAAAAAAAGAAAATCAAAAAAAAGAAGATAAAAAAAAGAGTGTTCAAAAAGGAGGAGATAATAAAGAAAAACTAAGACTATTATATGCAACAGAACTGAAATTAAAACAAAATAAGGAGAAAAAAAAAAATGAAGGTAAAAAACCAGATTATTATGATAAGATTTTTAAAAATATTGAAATAGTAAATAGTTCAGGGAAAAAAAAGTCATTATATAATATATATTACGAATCATTTATAGTAAAAATAAAAGATTATTTTCTATGTAATTTAACATTAGATCCGAATAAAACAGGAAAAACAGATATTCCAAAAATCAGTTATTTACATCCTTTTAAAGCAGGAGAAAAGATTAAATTAAATCAAGTTGTTAAAATTGATAAATCCAAAACACAAATGAACAGTAGCAATATAAATAATCTTTTTTATAATAATAATATTATATTTAATATTTATGAATCATTATATTTATTACTCAATCATGATAATACAGATGAAATAAATAAATTTATAGAAGAAGTTAAGAATAAATTAATATTAATACTATTTTATTTATATAATATTAAAATAGAAATATATAAATCATATATTGATATAAATAAAAAATTTGATATTATAGAAAATACAAACACAAATGCAAAAAAAAATAATAATGCAAAATCTAAAAATAACAGTAAAAGTAATCATCGTATACCTAATAAAAAACTAAGTATTGATGATCAAAAAATTAAAAAGAAACAAGATGAAATACAAGCTATTAAAGATGATGATGGAATAAAAAATTATGATGAAAAAGTTTTATTATTAGAAACTCAATTAAAAAAATTAATAATAAATAAATATAAGAAAAATTTAAAAAATAAAGAATCTGGATCTCATAATAAAAATTTATATTTAGAACCAGAACCAAATTCAGTGCCTGAGCCAAAACCAAATTTAAAACCAAAACAAAAATCAGAGCCTAAACAAAAATCAGAGCCTGAGCCAGAGCCTGAACCGGAGCCTGAACCAAATGCAGAACCAAATGCAGAACCAAATGCAGAAACAAATTTAGATTTATTAAATTTATTAAATGATTATGATTCTGATGCAGAATGATTATTAAAGTTATTCTTACAACTTATATATATCTGCTAAAGATCTTGCTAAATCAGAATATATACATGCAAAAAAGCAAGGTTTATAATAATTTAATGAATTATAATTTCTATTTGCTATCAATGGATTTTTAATTTCTTTACCATCAGCATCTACATTTGTAACATCTGTACTACCAGGTTTATGTGACCACATTTTATCATTATTTTGTCTCCACCAGTGATAATCATTTTTTGGATCTAATGCAAGAAATACTTTATAAAATCCAGGTAAACATGAATTATCAAACTTTTCTAAATAACTACCAGGTGAATCTTTTTTCAATCTTTCTCTAAATGCTTTACATTCATATTCATTATCCTCAATATGATCATATCCAGATGCATATCCTGGTTGTGCTTTTGAATCTAAACCGGGAACTATTTTACCTAATGCATATGTATAACAATTATGTGTATTTTTAATATTATAATTATCATTCCACATACTTGGATTATATTCTAGTTCAGAACCAGATAATGGTGAAAATTCTTTTAAATAATCTAATCGTTCTTTATCATTATCAATTAACTTTTCATTATTTTTAAATGTTGGAATTTCAAGTATATATGGTCTATTTGATTTTAACGATCCACCTTTTTTTTTTCGTAACATTGAACAATATATTATAATATAATAAAAAAAATTGACAATATAATATATATAAATATTATTTATATATATATTCTCTAATATCTTCAAAGAAAATAATGAGCTTATATAATAAACTATGTATATATATGCATTTTAATATATATAATCATTTAGAATTAAATGATTTATTTAAATTTTTACGAATATATAACAAAAATATACAATATAATATTATTATTTATCTAAATGAATTATTTAAATTTTATCATAATTATCCATTTTATGAATATAAAATATACTTTAAAAATAATGTAAAAGAATTGGGGAAATTATTTTTTTTTAAAATGAATTATTTATTAAATAATTCAAATTTAAATCATAAATATTATATAGATATATATACATATCTTCTAAATATAAAAAATAACGATCTCCATTCTATTTGCATGAAATATATAATAAATAATATTCATCATATCATTCATAATAGTTTTGAATTTTGTAAAAGACAAGAAGATCCTATAAAATATGCTAATAATATTATGAAAATATTTAAATTTATATTTAGTCATAGAACTTTAGAAAAGATTTATATATCAAATATATTTCCTATTCTAGATCATCATTTTTTATTACTTCGATTAAGTTTGTTAGAAATGAAAGTATAATGAAGTTTTTTTTATAAAAAAAAATATTATAATAATATATAATGTATAAACAATTTCAAAATGGTAGAGTTACTTTAACATCAGATAATATTAAAGATATGAAAATGATTGATAATGAAAATGAACGATTAAATAATTTTCAAGTTGAAGCACTTTATGGTATTCAAGAAACATCATCATTAAATCAATTATTTTTTTCTAAAAAAAATATGGAAATTATACAAAATATGATTCGATATTATGTTTATGAAAAAAGTGAAAAGAAATATATAATTGATAAACAATCGGATATAGAACTTGAAATAATAATGAGATCTATATATCTACAACATTCTCCAAATTTACCAAATAAAATTAAAGAACAAATATCATATTTAAATAAATTAGTTTCAGATTGGTGCGTTGAACAAATTTTACCAGAAGTAAATCAATATTTTGGTTATATGAAAGAGATTGAATATATGCCAATACCAATAGATTTACCATTAAATTTATCATCAAAAGGTTCGCGTTCTCTCAGATCTGTTACAACAACTTTTTAAATATATAGAGTGAGGAGTGAGGAGTGAGGAGTGAGGAGTGAGGAAACCTAGGTTTCCTACACATACCTTCCTATTTTTAATTATTTTTTATATAAATAATAGATGTTTATATAGTAAGAAAACCTATGTTTCCTATACATACCTTCCTAAGTGAGGAAACCTAGGTTTCCTACACATACCTTCACACATAACCTTCCTAAGTGATGAAACGTAGGTTTCCTACACATAACCTTCCTAAGTGAGGAAACCTAGGTTTCCTACACATAACCTTCCTATCTTTAAGCATTATTAAAAAATATATTTAGTATAGTAAGTAAACATAGGTTTCCTACACATACCTTCTTATCTTTAAGCATTATTAAAAAATATATTTAGTATAGTGAGGAAATCTAGGTTTCCTACACATATCTTTCTATTTTTAAGTATTTTTTATTTAATTATGTTTAATCAATACATTATTAAATATATTTTTTATAAAAATATATTTAGTATAAATTTTTTTGAATTGATTATATATATAAATATATATAAAATATATATTATTTATACTCTTTTTATAAAAAATAAAATATATATAAATAATATATGACTGTAGTTTCAATAATAACAAATATATTAGCATTTATAGCTTTAGTATTTATAATATCATATGTAATATATTTTATATATAAATTTTTTAAGAATAAACAAAATCAAGTTATAACAGCATTAATGAATCCTCCAGGACCATATATGCAAAATTCAGGCATTAAATGTCCTGATTATTGGGTAAATACAGGTATTGACTCAAATGGTAATTATATATGTAAAAATTCTTTTAATATTCCATCTCATAATCCTACTACAGGAACAGCCGCAGGAAAATGTGATCCTGAACGATTGAAATTTCCTCCTATTCAAAGTGGATATACATGGGAATATAATAATCCAAATGGATTAACATCTTATACAGATCAAGAAAAATATGATTTTTTGAATACAAGTGTAAATAATTCATTAACACGATGCCAATGGATTAATAGTTGTGGTCCATCATCAAATGTTCAAGGAATATGGTCTGGAGTAAATGATATATGCAATAATCCTCCAACATCTTCTTAATTATTATGAGAAAATATAGGTTTCCTACATAGTTTTCTACACATATTCTCAAATGAAGAAATATAGGTTTTCTACACATACTTTCCTATTTTTAAGCATTTTTATATATACTCTTCTAAATAAAAATTTATAATAAATATATTTATTATAATAAATATATTTAAAATTAGGAAGGTATGTGTAGGAAGATATGTGTAGGAAACCTAGGTTTCCTCACTAGGAAGGTATGTGTAGGAAACCTGGGTTTCCTCACTAGGAAACCTATGTTTCCTTACTAGGAAACCTATGTTTCCTTACTCACCCTCACCTTATCTGAATTTAAAAAAAATACGTTTATATAATATATGAATTGGTTAGAATTATATAGACCAAAAAATGTAAAAGATTTAAAAATAAATATGAAAGAAGTAGAAAAAGCAATAGATTGGATAACTAATTATAAACTAAAAAAACCTGTTCCAAGAGTACTTTTTATCATAGGAGATACAGGTACTGGTAAAACATTACTTGCAGATCTAATATTACAGAATTATAATTATCAAAAAATTGAATTAAATTCAAGTGATATTAGAAGTCAGAAAAAGATAAGTGATTTTTTAATTAAATCATTAACATATAAAAATGTAGTTGATATGTTTAATGAAGGAAATTCACCCATTGGATTATTAATTGATGAAATAGATACATTATGTAAATTAAGTGATAAAGGTGGTTTTACAGAATTTTTAACAATATTAAAACAAAATGAAAAATTTGAAACATTAAAGAAAAATATAGCAGATAAAAAAAAAGTAAAAAAAACCAAAATATTAGTAGAAGATTATATAAAATTATATAATCCTATTATTTGTACATCTAACAATATTAATGATAAAAAAATTAATGAATTGAAAAAATATTCTGAAATAATTTATTTAAATAGACCATCCAATGAAGAATTGTATACTATTATTGATAATTTATATGCTATAAATAATAAAATAATAGAAAATAATACGAAGTGTCTTTTAGCAGAATATTCTCAAGGAGATATTCGTCGTCTCATTATTTTATTAGAAGATTTATATTATTTTTCAAATGAAAAAATCATTAATAATGAATTATTTGAAAAATTTCAAAAAGCCTATAATGAGAAAGAAGAAGATATACAATTAATGGATGCAACAAAATTATTAGTATCCAAAAAAATGAGTATAAATGAATCCAAATTATATTTTGATATTGAATGTTTATTAATTCCTTTAATGTTATATCATAATTCTATTGATTATATTAAAAATACAGAAGATAGTAGTAAAAAAAAACTTACATGTTATAAAAATGTATTAGAATCATTGTGTATTCATGATACAATTCAAACAAATATATTTGAGATGCAGGATTGGGATGAATTATATAATCTTGCATCTATATATGGTTCATCTATTCCAAACTATTATTTAACGGAATTAAAAAATAAAAAACCAATTAAAATAGAATTTACAAGTTTATTAAATAAAATATCACAGATGTATGTAAATAAAAAATTATTAAATAGTGCAAAATGCTCAATAGGTAAAATTAATTTTGATTGTGATGAAATAATTTATTTAACAGAAATTATATCCAATTATTTTAATATTTATAAAACAAATATTAATGAAGACGATGAAGATGAACATGATAATGATGATAAAACAGATGAAATAATAAATTATAAAAAACCATTACAAAATAATAGTGAACTTATTCGTTTTATGAATAAATATTATATAAGTATAGATGGTTTAGAAAATATTCTTAAAATTGAAAAGTTAAATCAAATAAATGAAAAACGAAAGAAAAAATTTACGATCAAAATAAAAAAGGAAATAGCTAGTTATTTAATAATTAAAAGTTAAACTAACTTATATTATATGCATTGTACACAACATTTGCATTATTTGAATCTTTTTTAATAGTTGGATAACATATTTTACAATTACCTTTTTTATCTTCACATTTACAATTGGCATATGAATTTAAATTACCATCCATATAACATACTTTTGGCATATATGATGGATATAAATCCTCTTCTTCACATATTTTTGATAAACCTGTTACAGGATATAAATATGAATCATTGTTTGAAAAACTTTCTTCAATATTTTCATTATACATTATTAAAAATAATACTATTAATAATAAAATAAATAATATTAATGCTATTATATATTCTTTCATATATAGTCATCGCAGAAAAAATTTCTACTTAAATATATTTTTATAAAAAATATATTTAAATATTTATACAAAAATGCTTAAAAAAAAATGACAGTTATTTTTTATTATTTTTTATTTAATATTATTTATATAAAATAAAGAATATTTTAAATATTTTAAACATTTTAAACATTTTTTAAGATGAATCAACAAGCACTAACAAATTGCACTTCTTATCTTAAGGTTCTAACATCCGATTTCAGATTAATAGCTTCTATCTTAAAACTTCCTAACGATGTTACGAATATTATTTTCAACTATTTAACCAAAACTGAATTTAGTAATGTAGTAGCTATTACACGTGAACATCTTCTTTATAGAAATCCTAGCATTTATCTAGTAGATCCATCGGATCCACGACGATGCTTAAAAGCAGTGAAGAAATATATCATAGAGAACTACAATGGAAATCATTTTTTTATTAACGATTCATACAATGTTCAATTAGAATCGGAATTCAATAGTCTCTATAGATATGAAAAAAGTATGTTATCTCAAAACATTCCTAAAAATACAATTCAAGGAAATTGTAATTATTACAATGAAGATGCGCATGATTATGAAGATCAACATAATAAAGTTTTTCCTGTAAAAAATTCTAAAAGAACAAAGGACCAAAATTTTCAATCTGTGAAAAAAAATCATTCTTGCAAAAAAGATCTTTTTGTAAAAAGGGAAAAAGACAACAGATTAAGAACACAAAATCGAAAATACTCACGTGAATCTAAGCATGATGAAACATATAGTGCATTTAAACAGATTTTAACACCTTTAGATGTTGAAATATATAATCATGTTCCATACTCTGTTCATTTTCATAAATCTCAAAAAAAGAACTATTATGATTTTTATTATGGATTATTTGAAGACTATGAATTTGATCATCGTTATTATGATAATTCATATGATGATGATTCAGATAATGATAATGCATCTACATATAGTTCTTGGTCATTATTTTGAATCATTTTAAAAATTTAAAAAC
>Ga0114966_10003708_pt1 | contig 13315 bp, 11 predicted proteins | sample M_130207_XF_Meta_FD_87029 | JGI IMG/M metagenome (GOLD analysis project Ga0114966, IMG submission 87029) | Freshwater microbial communities from Lake Montjoie, Canada to study carbon cycling - M_130207_XF_MetaG | ecosystem: Environmental > Aquatic > Freshwater > Lake | place: Lake Montjoie... | reverse complement strand
TTTCATAATCCTGTTAATTATTAATGGTAAGTGTAAAATACCATGTTCCGAGAATATGAGTAATTCGTTAATAAATGAAATCCTAAATATTCTTACGACTCTATTTATAAATAAAATTCTAATCTAATTTAACAAATGAAACTGAAAATTGGTGGTCAATGCCACCGAATATTCCTTATTAGCATTTATGAGGCCAACATCACTCTCAAATCTACAAGGTTTCAACTTTACAGATTTTAGGAATTTGCTTTTTCCTGCACCATTTTCTGTTCCTTTTTATACTTAAGGTATAAGTGGCTACAAAGGATAATAACTCCTACAGTTACGCTACCCACAATAATCCATTTGATGGTGCTCCTGCCTTTAGAGTTAGCACTTGACCCAATATCACCGGTTACATTTGCAGAAGTAGCTGATTCCATTCCGCCTAACCCGCCATTTGCGATGCTCGAAGCAACCGGATTTCCTCCCATAGAAGCTGTGGCACCTGCTCCTGCCGATGTAACGGAAGCAGCGTTTGACGTTTGCCCAAGACCCGATGAAGTTCTACCAGCTGAAGTGCTAGCACTACCTTGATTCACAGAATAATTTCTCCCTGTAAATGATTTGCTGGAGTTAATTGATTTACGTGTTCGCAAAAGTAAATCCAGCATAGTTTGTTCGGTGACATTCATGATATTATTTATCTGTTACAATGTTGATTTTGAATTCGGTGGTTGAGATGGCAATAAGATAAATGTATCCATAGCGAAATACTTCTTGTTTTTTGTCATTTATATCTGGAACGATAGCAGCTTTAAAGTTAAATCCCATTTTGGTTAATTCGATAGCGCTTATGCGGTATACTTCGAGGTCTAATAGTCCCTCAAGAATTTTTATATTGTCCAATCTCGCCTTTTGAAGGATAATTTCATATTGGTAATCGTCATTTTTCATCTGATAGCTTTCTTGATTCTTATGGCGTATACAACAATACTTTTGTTTTGAAATTTTAGTTTCGAAGTCTTTAAGACAATATCTGTAAGTGCAGGTTTTGATAAACATGATTTTGGTGGTTTTATTATATTAAAATTGATAATCCTTTTATGAAATGTAGTTAATACTTTTTATAGCGGTCATTATTAAGCTAAAGCTATGCCTATAGAATCCACCAAGCATGTATATGTTTTGCCCAATGCATCTTGCCGTAGCATTTTCAACATCGCGGATTTTTACAGACCATAATCCCCTTATGATTTTATTTCTTTCTTCCATTTTTCTCTTCTGCGTTATTAATTGCCCTCATTACTTGACTTTTCAAAAAATACACTCTCGATTTTATTTTCTGCTGGGAAATAATGCCTTCACGTCGCCATTGATTAAGCGTAACGAGCGAAACCTTCAATAGCTTCGCTACCTCTTTCCTGGTTAATAAAGTATCATCAACGGTTTCCTGAGGCATCTTTTGAAGTACTTTCGCAACGCTTTCTTCGATGATGCATCGCAACTCGTCCTCATCTAAATTGAAGATTAGTCGGTTGTTCTGGATTCTATTATCTAACATGACCGTAAATTTAAATACATTAAAAAAAAAAAATTAAAAGACTGCCAGTTGGCAGTGTTTTGTCAGTGGAATTTTATATCTGATTGATATCAGGACTTATAGAGGGATGAAAATAATTTGATACGTGGTAAAACTGTAGCAAATTCAATTTATGGGTCTTTTGTTTTGAGAAGTAGCGCTAAAAAATCATCGTATTTTCAAGAAAGAATCATTTTTAGTGAAAAAATCGAATCATTTATTAGTCTTGTTTAAAAGTGGTAAGTACTAATAATAATTGGATCTTTTACCTACGTAAATCGGATTGCTCTAAAACCGCAGCAGAGACATTCTAATCTCAATGGAATGATTATACCAGAGATGATACAATTTGATTTAGCGAATGCTAATTAGAATTTTATGTGTTTCTTCTATGAAATAGATTTAGGCGATTTCTTAACTATTAGAGGGAAAATTAATTCATAGTCATCATCATAACTTTTACTCTTTTTCGATTGATGACGCATTGAGCTTTCGCTCAAAGTAATATTGAACTTCTTGCAGAATACTCTGCCAACAATTTCCTGAGAAAGATTATCCCTGATGTACCCGTTTTTTTTAAGCACCGTTATCAAGGAAGTTACATCAGTCTGTGTATATGATAACCCGATCCAAGAGCCATCTGTGTCCAAAATGCTTTTATCCTTAAGGATTTTGAGAAGCATAGTATCATAATTCGGAACAATAAATAATTTTTCGAAGGTAATTAAATTGGTATCGGTTTTTGGTTTAGTTCGCTTAGCGTAAAACTCTAACCAGTCAGTGATTAATTTCTGCCTTTCTGCAAAATCTCGAAAGGGACAGATCTTTACAAAAACCTTATAGACTTGTGATTCAACAAGATTCACAAAGTCTCGTTTTTTTGGATAATTATCATTGTAACGATTCAAGAACAATCTGATTAGATCCTTATCCAGCCAACTAAGTTGATATGCTAAAGCTCGAACATAGAGTTGACTATTGTTATCAATAATAATCTTACCACAAATAGGCTCAAAATGATATTCAAAATCAATTTTGTTATTCTCGCAATAAAACTGAACTTCTTCTTTTAGTCTATTTAAATACTCCACTTTTACTATACCTTTTTTTAATGAAGTCGAATCGTTAAACTTTTTTTCTATCTCTTGATAAATTTGGATTATATCAATTTCATGTTTCTCCTGTTTAAATTTCCATAAAGTGTTCCGATTCTCACTTAATTTTAAGGGCTTGGTTCGAGTTATAGTTTTTAATTTCATCATAATATTTTTGATAGAATACAGAATACTTTTTTGTGATTGGAGATGTTTAGAACAAAGGTAGTTCTTGGTTCAGAAATAGCTTGATTAACCATAAGAAAAAATAGGTTCGGTTTGCCCCGAAAGAATATTTGTATCCACTTCTGTATCCACTTTGCTTCTTAATTCACCTAAAGCACTTGCTATCAGAGAGTTAAGAAGTTAAATTGTGGCTCCATCGGGAATCGAACTCGAATCTGCGCCTTCGGAGGGCGCCGTACTATCCATTATACTACAGAGCCGTTATTAAATCAAATTGATCGCAAATTATATCAAAAATATAAGCACAACAAATCGGTTTAAAACGGATGCAAAAGTAATAAATTAAACGTTGTTGAGCCGATTAAACTCATTGTTCCGCTATTCGTATTTTCTTTTTTCATTCCAATGTTTGAATTATCTTTTTAACGACTCCATCTCAAATTGAAAGGGTAGAAAAGAACGTGTGCCTATTTCTGAAATATAAATATCTCCTATTTCTCCTTGCAATATTGTCCTAATTGGTTGCTTTTGACGCATCTCATATTCACTGATGCTTTGCAAACAAGCTCCACAACTCATAGCTGGCTCTGCCACAACTTGTTCTGTTGCTTTTACAGTGATGGCCATCGATACAATAGTCACTCCTGGATAGGTTGAACCGGCATAAAAAATAGCCACGCGCTCGGCACATAAGCCACTCGGAAAGGCAATATTTTCCTGATTACTGCCTTTAATAATCTCACCATTAGCTAATAAAAGCGCGCACCCTACATAAAAAGCTGAATAAGGAGCATACGCTAATTGAATTGCATCTTTGGCAGCATTTAATAGTGTTCGATCAGCTGCGGTTAATTCCGCTGCCGAAGTATAACGTTGTAATAAAATCTCCTTTTTTATCAAATCCATTTTTCAAGTTTAAGTAAATTTATGCAATAGAATAGATTAAATTAATTCCTAGATTGTTTTTAGCCTCAAAAATAATGTCAAGTGACGGCGTCATGTTTTTTATTACCCTATTGAAATGATGAAAATTGATTCTCCCGATTACTGAAATAAGTGAAATTTTAACCATTTACAATTCCAACATAAACTTTACTTTCGCATATTATTTTATTACCAACACATGAAAAAGTTCTCTATCATTTTTATCGTATTTATCCTTTTCACATCGAGTGTTACCGATGAAGGGATGTTTCCTTTAACAGAGATATCTAAATTAGATTTGGCAAAGGCCGGACTTAAAATTCCTGTAATTGAATTATACAATCCGAATAGCACAAGCCTAGTTGATGCTGTAGTTCGTGTTGGCGGTTGCACTGGATCTTTTATTAGCAACGAGGGTTTAATAATTACCAATCACCATTGTGGTTTTAGCAGTGTGAGTTCAGCAAGCGACAGTGTTCATAATTATTTGCGTGATGGATTTTACGCGAATGAAAAAAACAAAGAAATAAAAACAGGTCTCACTAGCAAAATTATCGATTCGTACACCGATGTGTCGACTCTTGTATTAAAGGGAACAGAATCGGTTTCCAATGACGTTGAGAAAACAAAACTTATTCTTGAAAACAGAAAACAAATTATTAAAAACGAACAAGCCAAAAACAAAGATCTTGATTATGAAGTAAGTGAAATGTTTACTGGGCGAACCTTTATTCTCTTTCGTTACAATACGTTGAAAGATATTCGCATTGTCTATAATCCGCCTTTAGCCATCGGAGAATTTGGTGGTGAAAGCGACAACTGGGTATGGCCTAGGCATAATGGCGACTTCTGTATTTTGCGCGCTTATGTTGCACGTGATGGTAGCAGTAAGCCTTTCGATAACGATAATGTGCCTTTTCAACCTAAGAAATTTTTGAAGGTGAATGCGAAAGGAGTCAAAGAAAATGATTTTGTATTTATCCTCGGTTTCCCAGGACGCACATTCAGACACGTGCCTTCACAATTTGTTGAATACCAGCAAAAATACCTGATGCCATTCGTTGCTGACCTTTATGAATGGCAAATTGCGAAAATGTTAGATTTGGGTAAGAACAGCGATAACAAACAACTATACTATGCATCCAAGATTAAAGGATTGGCAAATACGTCGAAGAACTTCAGAGGGAAAATTCAAGGACTGACACGAACCCATCTTGTAGAAAAAAAACGCTCAAATGAAAAGTTGATGGAAGAAATGCTAAACACCAATGATGTAGGTGGCAATAATAAAAATTTATTTAAAGAAATTGAGGAAACATATTCAGCTATGTTTGCTCGTGCTTACAAGAATGTGTGGCTTCAACAACTGGGCAATGTGAGCTATCTCACCACCGCTAGTAACAATTATCTTTCATTAAAAATGATGTATTCAATAGGTGATACCATTGGTGTAAAGTCGGCCATAGAAGGCACCCGGAATGCATTGGCAAATTATAATCCAGAAATCGAAATTCCAACCTTGGCGCATTTGATGTCGATGGCATTGCAGTTTCCTGAATCGCAGCATATTAAAACAGTGGATGCCTATTTTAAAGGGATGGAAGAAAATGCAATTGAAACAAAAATAAAGTTGATGATCAAACAATCCATCTTTAATAATACGGACAACGTGAAGGAGTCGATGGCGAAAAGATCCGAAAAGGCAATAAGTACTAAAGGAATATGGTTTAGTCTTATAAACTCCTTAACGGACGAATTGCGAGAAAATGAAAAATTTGTAATGGCTTGGCAAGCTAAAGTGGCTAACCTTACAACGCGCTACAACGATGCTGAAATGCTCATGAATATTACAACTTACATGCCTGATGCCAATTCTACATTACGATTAACATATGGTTATATAAAAGGTTATGCGCCACAAGATGCCGTATACCATAAACCATTTACAACCTTGAAAGGAATTGTAGAAAAACAAACGCCGAGAGGCGATTACGTGATGCCTACATTGCTCCGCCATTTAAGTGAAACGAAAGATTATGGGCCATGGAAAGATAATGAACTTAATGATATACCCGTTGGATTCCTTTATAACCTAGATACCACTGGGGGAAACAGTGGCAGTCCGGTAATGGACGCTTTTGGCAATTTCATTGGAATAAATTTTGATCGTGCCTATACGGCTACTATCAACGACTATGCCTGGAATGAAAATTATAGTCGCAGCATTGGATGTGATGCCCGATACATCTGTTTTGTATTAGACAAATATGCGCATGCAAATGCTCTTCTGAATGAGATGGGTGTGAAAAACTAATTGTTTTAAAAGCAACTTTTTTACTTAAAAAGCAAAAAGTGTGACGTAAAACACTTTTAGCAAAGATCCTGTTTTCTTACTTTAGTTATTGCGAGGGTGGTGGTTATCGAGCACATCTAAGAATTTTTGCGACTGCAATAAATCTGGAAAGAAATCAAAAAAGGCCGTATGCTGATCAAAGTTATGCTGAAGGGCACTTTCAAAAAAAGCAATTCCTTCCTTCTGCAATCCACTTTTATAGAGATAACCTGCCACACGATAATAATATTGTGTGATGGTATGATTTTCTTCGATTTGATTTAATAGCATTTCAATAGCCGAATCATGATCACCATTCTCAAATTTCACTGCACTCCAGTCAAGCCAGGCTTCATGTAAATTTGGGTTAATCGTTGTAGCTTCCTCAAACGCTTTTTCGCATTCCTCCATTAGCCCGAGAGAAAACAGAACATCGGCATACGCAAACCAATATTCGGCATTAGTTGGATCAATATCGAGGGCTCGTTTATAATAATGCTGCGCCTCAATCATTTTATCTTCATTATCATAACAAATGCCGAGGCCAAACCAAGCCTCATCAAGTTGAGGTAGCATTTGAACAGCCTTCTTATAATGATTGCGAGCCTCATCAAACTCTTCTAGTTGCTCATAACATTCACCAATGTTGCAATGACAGAAAGCATCAGGACCATCCAACTCCATCGTGGTAAGGTAATTGTCGATAGCTTCTCGGTATTTATTCAAATGCATTTGGGCATTTGCTTTATTAAAATAAGCGTTGCTTAAGTTTTCATCAATAACTATAGCATAATCAAAGGCCCATTCGGCCTTTTCGTAACGTTGCAATTTACTGAATGATATTCCTAGATTGTACCAAGCATTAGCATTGTAAGGATGACGATCGATAAATTTCTCATAAAAACGTGTGCTCTCTTCATTATTCGATAAGGCTTCATAGCACAATCCGATTTCAAAAAAAGCTTGCTCGTTGTGTTGATCAAATTCCAAACTGCGCGTAAACATTTGGAGCGCCTGTTTAAAATCTTTCTTGCTTTCATAAAGAAAGCCGAGATGCATATAAATTTCACTTTTCTCGTCGGTACATTCTAGAGCATTGTAAAGGCAGGCTATAGCCTCATCAAATCGCCCTTGTAATTCAAGTGAATCTGATTTAGTAATATAAATTTCAGGATTGGTGGGTTCTAGTAATTCAATTTCTTCGATTACTGCGAGGGCGCTTTCCGCATCTTCTAGCAAGTTATGGGCTTGCGCTTTTTTTAATTTAAAATGTAGGTTAAATGGGCTTTGTTCCAGAGCAATTTGCGATGCATTGAGTGCTTTGCGCGGTTTGCTTTGGGCAAGATAGAATTCGATGATGTCTTCCAGGGTTTCCTCATCCAAATAAATGCTTTCGCGATTCTGAAGCATTTTTTCAAAATTCTCAACCGCCTTGCGCACATCATCACTAAAAAAATCATTCCTGTCTATCATCATACCCTTATTTAAGTAGGTCAAATATAACAAATAATATCCTAACTCACAAGTAAAAATAGCGTCATTGAATGATGCATCTTCCCTGTTTTATTGCAGAATTAGATAAATAACATTTACTTAATAAGCTGAGAACCTTGCAACTAGATTGTTTCTTCGAGGTGATTCAAGATTTGACTTCGTAAGGTTTTAACAAATCATTTCAATGTCATGTGTACGAATATTTAAAAGAATCCAATAGAATTATGGAAAATTTATTCTCTAAAACACCTCTCTAATTGCAATTTCCTTTCCATTAAGTGTAAAATTATCTCCCGCTTTTTTACCTAGCAATTGCGTGGCTACCGGTGCTTGGGTTGATATTATATTAATTTTCACATCGTCGATGACTTTGGCACCAATGCTTGATAAAATAAAGTAATTAATATCACCGCAATTGATAAATGCCCCTGCTTGAACTTCTTTATAAATAACATCTATCTGAACTTGATTAAGCTGTGCCAATTGCTTTTTCCCTTCAAAAAATTGCAAGCCTGCACGATCACTATCAATCTGACCCATCACCTTAGAGGTTTCATACTTATCGCCCATGGAACTTTTCCCCTCGCTATTGGCGGCTTCCTGGGCTCGCTCCATAGAAGTTTTGGCTTCATCAATTTTTCCTTTGACGATTTCCACACACAATAACTTTAGCTTCGCTTTAAAGTTAACGCGATCTTGCTTTTTCCATGTTGATGTTTTCATTTTCTTACCAAATTTTCACTACCTCTTTTCGAAACATCGTATCACCATCTTTAATATTAAACGCTTTGAAGAATTCAGGCATATTACTCAGTGGGCCATTAATACGAAACATCGCTGGAGAGTGAACATCTGTCATTATTTGCGTTGCTGCACTTTTATTGGTACGCTGCACCATCCAGCTATATGCAAATCCTAAGAAATATCTTTGCTCTGGTGTAAGGCCATTAATGGCTTTGCCATCTTTTGCTTGATGCGTTTTCATAAAGGCTTCATAGCCCATTACAGCCCCTCCTAAATCGGCAATATTCTCACCTAAAGTGGCGTATCCACGAACATGCAATGTTTGCGTATCTGACTTTACGGTGTAAAGATTAAATTGTTCGGCAAGGCTTTTAGAACGTGCGCTAAACTTATCATTATCGTCTTTAGTCCACCAGCTCTTTAAGTTTCCTTCTGCGTCATATTGACTTCCTTGGTCATCAAAACCATGCGTGATCTCATGGCCAATGGTACTTCCACCAACTATTGCATATAAAATAGCATCATCAGGCATTTCACCATTTGTAAATCCGGGAACGATAATATTACATCCTGGTATCACTATTTCGTTGGAGGTAGGCTGGTAGTATGCATTGTAGGTTTGAGGTGTCATATCCCATCGCGATTTATCGATAGGCTTACCATATCTTGCTATCATATCATTAAAAGCCCAATTATTAACGCGAATAATATTTTTTAGATATTCCTGCTTGTTAATTTCGATGGTACTCATGTCTTTCCACTTATCCGGATAGCCCATTTTAAAATTCACTTTACTTAACTTATCCAAGGCTTTTGTCTTTGTGGAGTCGCTCATCCAATCCAACTTTTGAATGTGTTCCCTATAAACAGTTATAATATTATTCGCAATTTCCGTGAGTTTCTCTTTGGTGTTTTTTGGAAGATAATTAGCTACAAACTCCTGACCAATAAGGTCGCCTAGCGCACCATCTGTTTCCTGCACAATTCTCTTCCAACGTGCTTTCTGCTCTTTCTGTCCATTTAGTTGCTGATAATAAAAAACAAAATTTTGATCTTCGTATTTTCCACCTAAACGACCAGCAAAGGTGTTTAACAAGTTCCATTGTAAATATATCTTCCAATCTGAAATCGATCTTCGCTCTATAAGGTTATCGAAAGCCTTGAAAAACTCTGGCTGGCCCACATTCACATAATCAACATCCTTCAATCCAACATTCTGGAAGAATCGTGACCAGTTAAAATGAGGCGTCAATTTTTTTAATTCGGCTACCGTAGTTTTATTGTAGTTTTTTTCAGGATCACGAGATGCCTCCAACGTTCGTGAGGCCTTTGCTAAGGCCTCTTCCATAGCAACCACAGTTTTCATGTACTGATTGTCAATTTTTGTTTTAGGAAGTATGCCGTCTTCACAAAGTAAGTTAAAGCATACAGTTAAATGCTCTTTATATTGCGAACGAACGGTACTGCTGTTCGCATCCGTATTAAAATAATAATCACGCTCTGGCAAACCAAGGCCTCCTTGCATAATTATTGGAATATATTTCGATGCGTCTTTATCATCTTTGTCAATATAAAAGGTAAATGATGGAGATGCCCCGATTGACTTCAGATGTGCGATGGCATCTATCACATCGTCCTTGGTTTGTATTTTATCTAAAATTTCAAACTCCTCTTTTAATGGAGTCATTCCTAATTTATTAATTGTGGCCGTGTCCATACCACTAGCATACAAATCGCCGATTTTTTGTTCATTACTTCCTTTTTTTAGATCTGTTTTTGCGCCATACGTTTGACATAATCTATTGATAATATTATCGATGCTATCACCGACCATTAAAAATATACCATTTGTTTTTTCGGAAGCTGGAATGGGATGCGTTTTAAACCATCCATTATTTGCATATTGAAAGAAATTTTCTCCAGGTGAAATGGTAGTATCACGATTTTCGATCAACGGATCATGTGTAAATTGCGCTTCAACGTTTTTAGCTTTATTGATGCCGCAGCTAATAAAAAACGAAATGGTAAGAATAATAGTAAGAAACTGAATTTTGCGAATCATGAAAAATGTTTTTTTGATTGTACGAAGGTAGTGAAAAAAGTGAGTCAGTATGGCGCAATAGCGTTGTGAATTTGCAGAAAATCATTCATTAGCAGATAGTTTTTTTGTTCCTTTGCACTTTTACTTCATTATGGTAATTGCAATACACGGCGGCGCTGGCACTATTTTAAAAAGCGAGATGAGTGCTGAAAAGGAATCGGCATATAAACACGCCTTACAAACTTCGCTAAATAAAGGCTTTAGTATTCTAGCAAAAAAAGGAACAGCAATTGATGCAGTAGCCGCTGCTATTCAGGTGCTAGAAGATTCACCATTATTTAATGCTGGTAAAGGCGCAGTTTTTAATGCAGAAGGCAAGCATGAGATGGATGCTAGTATTATGAATGGCCGCGACCTTAGCGCTGGCGCTGTGAGTGGTATCCGCAACGTTAGAAATCCAATTACATTAGCGAAGGCTATTATGGAAAAAAGCGAACACGTATTTTTAACAGGCGAAGGGGCAGAAATTTTCGCTAAACAACATCACCTTGAATTTGAGGACGACTCTTACTTCTATGATGAAAATCGATATCAACAATGGCAGAAGATTAATGCTACCGATGCGTTTCAACTTGATCACACATCAGAAAAAAAATTCGGAACCGTTGGTGCTGTTGCACTCGATAGTTTTGGGAATTTGGCTGCCGGAACAAGTACCGGAGGCATGACAAATAAAAAATATGGACGAGTTGGTGATAGCCCTATTATTGGTGCCGGAACCTATGCCAACAATAATACTTGTGCAATAAGCTGCACTGGCCATGGAGAACTTTTTATTCGCAGTGTGGTGGCTTATGATATTAGTTGCCTAATGGAATATAAGGGTATGAGCTTGAAAGATGCATGCCTCTTGGTGGTTCACGAGAAATTATTAAAAATAAAAGGAGAAGGTGGATTAATTGCGATAGATAGAAATGGAAATATTGAATTGCCTTTTAATAGCGAAGGAATGTACCGTGGATGGCAAAATGTTGGCGGAGGAGCTGTAGAAATCTATGGAAATTAAGGTTAAAATTCAAGTAAATAAAGGACGATGGGTTTGTGTAACACTATTTTTTTAGCTAAATAGATGACTGGATTGCAACTATTTGCAACCTATATTATGGATTTTTCGACGTTAAAGCATCTATCGATAAAAACAATTCCCAATCGGTGTGTAAAATGATGCTTCATACAATTAAAAAACAACAATGCTGAATATCAAGAAAAATACCTTTCTGCTGTTCGCCTTATTAGTTGGAATTGCCGGAATGGCACAAACCATCAAGGAGAATAAGTTTTATAGTAATTATAAATATCTATTAAAATTAGATTCTGCACAGCTTCGCTTTCTAAATCAGAAAAACAAATTAGATACTGCTTGGTTATTCAATTCTATTGTAGATAGTTTTTATAAAGACAGTAGCTACAACTATTCTAAACTCGGTTTTGGAACCTACCTAATTTGCTATGTGCAAGAGCATCAAATTTATTTTAACACGTACCACAAAAACCCATTCATGCTTGATGTTTGGGGGGTAAATACAAAGAACTTTGTTATTGTAAAGGACCATCAAGGAAAAGTTATAGAAAACGCTAAAATAAGCTTACCCAATGGGAAGAATTGCCAATACAGCATAGGCATGGCATCTTATGAATTACCGAAGATAACGAATGGAACAATCGTAAAGGTTGAATATCAAGGTTACTTCGATTATATGGTGGTTAACCCTAGCTATTACAATGCACCACGTTTCAGAAATTCATATCCGCAAAATCGAAGCAATAAAATACTTCCAGGATATATCGCATTAAATCAACCTAAATACAAAAAACTTGATACCGTTAAGTTTAAAGTATTCCTAGTTTATAATGATGGAGTATACTACAATGAAAAGATTACACTTTGGATTGTTGATGATAATGGCAGAGAAAAGAAAATTGGTGCTTATAAAAGTAAAACATCTGGCGCTTACTTTGGTCAGTTTGCACTTAGTGATACGTTAATCTCTGATCGTGAATACAACTTAATTTTTAGAAACAATTTAAATGAGGAAATTAAAAGAACGCGATTTACTATAGAAAATTATGTGTTAAAACAAAACACCTATGATTTATCGATGACATCGAATATTATTTATCCCGGACAAAAAATAATTGCAGTTGCCAAGGCGCGAGATGCTAATAATTTACCCATAATGGATGGGTATGTAAAGTTTAACATACGATTATCGTCCATAAGCCAGGTGAACACCAATATGTTTTTTGTGCCGAACAAGTGGTACCAAAGTATGCTCACAATGGAAAAGGAACTTGACCCATCCGGATATACAAGTATAGAAATTTCCGATACGCTATTCCGTAATTTTAATGGAGCAATTACAGTGGATGCTACTTTTACGAATGAAGAGAATGAATTAATCACACGTTCTGTTTCTTTTAATTATGAAAATAAAAATCATACCTACGCAATTACTGCACAAAAAGATAGTATTGCTGTAAACTACTATTTTCAGGCACACCAGGCAATAAAAGAATTGCGACTTGTTACCTTTTTTACAAATGAAATACGTCGCACGACGCTAATAACAACGCCATACATCGAGAAGTTAGACTATGCTGCGGTGCGCTATGAATTGTATCAAAACGACACCTTGGTTGCCAGCTACTATTGTCCTGAGATTGACCAATGGCTTGGAGTATACGGAAAAAGAAGCTTTGACTCCATTTCAATAAAATTATATAATCCACTGTTAATTCCAGTGCATTATGAAATTTATAAAGATACAAAAAAGGTCGCTGAAGGTAAATCGTCTATAATAAATTTTTCTGTAGGTGATGCTACTTGTTCATCATATTACATATTTTGGGGGCATAATTATAGAGGAGGATTACGTAAT
>Ga0114966_10003706_pt1 | contig 13315 bp, 10 predicted proteins | sample M_130207_XF_Meta_FD_87029 | JGI IMG/M metagenome (GOLD analysis project Ga0114966, IMG submission 87029) | Freshwater microbial communities from Lake Montjoie, Canada to study carbon cycling - M_130207_XF_MetaG | ecosystem: Environmental > Aquatic > Freshwater > Lake | place: Lake Montjoie... | reverse complement strand
TTTGAGAGTTTTTGAAAGCGGAAATATCAAAAAAAGCTAGTATTCATGCGGGTTTCAAGAGATTTGCAGGCCCGACTATCCATGTTTGAAAAACTCCAATAAATCAACTCATATGTATTGACCTGTCAACCCCACCCATTAAATGGGTTTGACTTTCTCTGATTTTAAATGGACTAAGAGCAGAGCAGACTCAATACGACGGTTGATCAGTCTCATATACGCGGGTTGGTTACCGCATGACAAAGAATCGTCGTGGAGCTGCCTCTCTCTAGTTTCGAGGATCAATCTAGCATGCTAGATGCCTCATAGTTGATCCGAGGGTTCTCCCCACCATGACTGCCCTGCTCTTAGTCCACTTTACCATTTGATTCTCCTTATTGAAAGTTAGCCGATTGCTTGAGAGGCACTGTTTGCCCGATTGCCCAAACAAAGCCAGCCAATTCCCTTGCAACCGCTGTGCAGGTTTGCACTTTGATTTTGCCCTTGGCGTTGAGCTCCTTGTACCTTTGACACAAACGTTTTTGTGCATTCCAGGATATTTCTTGTACCGCGTCAGAGGTGAGCTTCGCTCTTTTTTGAGTGTGGGCTGTCTTTCTTGCGGGGAAGCGGTACGTCCAAGCAGCTTCCACAAGCACACGCCTGACATGGCTATTGCCAGTTTTTGTGATGCCGCCTCTCCTCACACTTGATCCACTGGAGTGTTCGCTAGGAACCAACCCAAGGTAAGACATCAATTTAGGTGCGCTATCAAAGCGAGTGAGGTCCCCAATTTCAGCCATGATGGTCGCTGCAGTGATCAAATCAATCCCTTTGAGCGCCATCAAGGACTCAATGACTGGCCAACACGCTGATTCTCGAGAGCAGATCTCAATTTGTTGCGTCACCGACTCAACTCGTTTCCCACAGTACTTGACCGTGTCCACATATTCCTGGAAGACAATTTGTTGCGCTGCGTGCTTAAACTTCACTGTTTCGAGCCAATTGAAGTGCGCATTTGTCCAGTTTGATTTTCCAGAGTATGTCCATCCATGTCGCAGCAAGAATGCCAGTAACCTTTGCTTTGCTTGTCGCTGTAAATGTTTCATGTCCTCTCTGGCTCTTGTCAGATCTCGTAGCGCCTCATTCATGGCGTCTGGAACCCAGACGCCTGTCAACTCCCCCGCACGGTGCAGTCTTGCCAAATTCAAGCTGTCTCGCCGGTCAGTTTTGACGCGCTGGCCTGCTTTCTTAGGAATCAAGGACGGCGCCACCACCATGCAATCGTGGCCAATATTGCGCAAGTGCCTATAGACCTCATATCCGCACCCACCTGCCTCGTAACAAAAGGACAGTTTCAGGCTACCTTGACTAAATTTGTTTGCAAACTTAGTCAAGGCCTCATGGGTATTGGGGATCTCACCAAAATACCGAACTTCGCCACCATCCACAGGAGCAATCGAAATCGCTATTGTTGATTTGTGGACATCTAAACCGATGAATTTGTTAAACTCTCGCATGACTTGCCTCCTAAATTTTGGCTCTGGGCCTGGGTTAAAACCCAAGCTTAACCCACGTCGTTTTAGGTTGGCAGGTCAATACATTTTGTCTATTTACGGGGGAGCAGGAAATTTCTGATACAAATTCAGAGCAATTTCAGCTCCCTCTCAACTGAAAACCGTTGGGACACTAATGATTCTGATTAAATCCTCCAACTCCAAACTGCACGACAAATATACTGATTAACAATAGACTCAAAAAAATGCTAGCGTATCAAGAGTTAGGTTTTATGTATTGAATGAATCACGTAATTTTCTTCTTAATATTTTACCCATGCTATTTCTGGGCAAATCACTTGTGAATTTGAAATTTTTAGGGGCTTTATATTTCGACAAATGCAAGCGACAAAAGATATCCAACTCTTGAACTGATGTTTGCGCATTGGACTTGAGTACCACATAAGCGTTAATTTCATCCCCCCAGTACGGATGAGGAATCCCAACAACTGCGCACTCACTTATTGACGGATGCATCAGCAAAACCTCTTCAACCTCTCGAGGATAAACATTCTCGCCACCAGTGATGATCATGTCATTTTTACGATCAACGATGTATAAATAACCTTCCTCGTCCACCCTTGCCAGATCCCCAGTGATAAACCAATCCCCCCTTGTAGAGTTGGTTGTTTCTTCTGGCAAATTATGATAACCAGAAAAGCAATAAGGAGACGCCACAGCCAATTCACCCACAACACCAACTGCTGCTGGCTCACCATCATCATTCAGAATTTGAATATAGGTTGCGGGCAAACATTGGCCGACACATGCTATTTTTCTGAGTTGATCGATAGGCCTGAGAGCTGAAACTATATTGGTCTCCGTGGTTCCATAACGCTCAAAAAGAATACCTTCTCCAAATTGCTCAATGATTTGACTCTTCATGCTTTGAGCCAAAGGAGCGGTACCCGATATCAAAGCTTTTAAAGAGGATGTATTGTATTTTTTAGCACCAGGATCACCAGAAAACAATGCAGCAAAATGAGTGGGAACCATGTATGCACTGGTCGCACGCGTCCTCTCAATTGTTGACATGAGGTTGTGAATATCAAATTTAGGTAGGATTTCGACTGATCCACCAAAAAAAATAGGTACCAGCGCCATCAAGAACCCAGCACCGTGGAACATGGGTGTGGTCGCAACAGCCTTGTCATCTGGACCGTAAGCACCATGCTCTGAGGCCATTGCATAACACGAAAGAACGCGTCCACGATGCGATAGCAAGACACCCTTGGGGCGTCCAGTTGCACCAGATGTATAGGGAATTGAAAATATATCGTGCTCAGAGACATTGCCATCAAACACATTGCTTGAGGCCTGTTTTAATAGCGATTCATAATCATCGCCGATCACAATAATCTGTTCTACACATGCAGTGCTTGCGGCAGAAGCAATCTCTAAAAGATCTTGATCCACAAAAAGTATTCGAGCACCAGAATCCTCACACAAAAACTTAACCTCAGGAACCGAAGAGTTAGGGCCAATTGTTGCGACCGCAATCCCGGCGGATGAGAGTCCACAAACCAATTCCATGTATTCGAGTCTATTTTTCATAAACAAAGCAACACGATCACCATGACGAAGCATCAACCCAAAGCGGGCCAAGTTAGAGACTCGATCAATCCGATGAATAAGTTGTTGATACGTTAACGTTCTAAGTCCTTCAGTGATGGCAATTTTCTGAGGAGTACGCCTCGAAGAAGCACGAATTCCATCAGAGATCAAAATCGACTTCGATGCACCATTTCTAATTGCGGTAGACATTTAACAAGCCTTTTAAATATAAATTATTCGTTATTGATCACACCATTTTTTCAATCTATCAATCACTTCTTGAATTTTGAATGAAATTAACAATATGACTCGCCCTATGACTTTCCTCAGCATCAATCTCAAAGGCGGTTAATCTCAAATCGGCATTTAAAAATTCTCCAAAGCAAGGCTCGAACAGATCGTCTTTTGCGCAGATGAATAATTTTCTTTGTTTTATGGTCAAAATTTTCTCAATCATCTCAAAATGAATGACTGCTCTCCATGAACTCAAAAAGTTGTATGGTTGCTTTAAGAATTCTCGAACTTCCAAATTAATCCTTCCTGGTTCAATATTAAGATGCTGGCGTTTATGATGGTGACTTTTCTCAAACCAAGGCCACCATATACCCATATCTCTTCTCATATGCCAAATACGCAAAAGATGACTGCCGTCCCAACTAGGGTTAACCGATTCGACCCCATCAAGCCACTTATCGACCCAATCCTTGCATTTACTTTTATTAAAATAAACTGGAGCGTCAAAAATTAAACCTGCAACGCGATCTGGGTGATGGATTGCAAATTGCGCAGCAACTGCCCCCCCTCCATTGTGACCATACAAGTGACACGAATTGACATTCAAAGTGGTCAGAACAGATAGCAGTGTGTTTGACCATGAATCAATCGTTTGAACATTCGTCTGCAACTCCTCTGATTCACCATGGCCAGGCATATCAAAGGCTATGACTGGAACTGCATTTCCAAGACGACAGATCAAATACTCATAAAGAGTCGATGAGCCAGGCAACTGATGAAGTATGACCAAGGGGGTGCTTGCAGTCCAATCACCAAACGTTCTGATCAGTATTTGTGATCCATTGATGTTGATATAGTTGGTCGTCGATCGACCAGTGATTGGTTTGCACAAAGGCGCATCTGGAGCGTAACCTTGGGGTATATTTTTTAAGAGTATTTCTCTCTCAAGTTTCATCGCCTCGTTCTTATCCCGATCAAATTTCTGAATCCATGTGCCTTCAGGCATCATGTCTGGTGTATGACCTTGACTATCGCCTGGCCTACCACCAAAGCACACTGGAACCTTAAGATCATTAACCACATCTAGACCGCGATGGCGATACGCTGTCGCATACCCTATTCGATACCCATCCCCAGCCTCAAGCATTTCAACTACTCCACGGTGTAAAAAATCCAAATCAGGGACATTTGCATCTGCACGCTTATCATCACTTTGAGCATTCCAAGGCCAAAAAACATGTTGCTCCCGATAACGGAACCACAACCATATCAAATGAGCCCCGTCAAAAGTAGGGACGATTGGAGGCAAATAGTTTTCCAAACGCCTTTTTCTTTCCTCCATTGAGTAAGTTGGAAAACCATCGGTCAAAACCATCGCGCAGCGCTCGGGGTGCCTTGCCGCAAACTCAACAGCAATTTGTGCACCCGTATGGCGACCATATACGGATATTTCTTTGATGCCAAGAATATTGATTGCTTCCAACAGTGCATCTGCAAGATCCTCAGTGGTCACTTCTTCGATCGATAACTGATCCGACAAACCAAAACCGGGGGTATCAGGCGCCATCACAGTGAAATCTCGACTGAAGTAAAGAATATGAGGTCTCATCACTTTTGCTGAACAAGCAGAAGCATGCAGCAATACCAACACAGGACCAGCACCACATCGATGGTAATGAAGTCGCCTGTTATTGATGCTTACAAAATGTTTGGTAATTTTATTTTCTGACATTTTCAATCAACTTAATCCCAACACCCCTGGATTCATCAGACCGTTTGGATCAAGCGCCTTTTTGATGCGCTGAACAAAGTCTTTTGAATCTGGGGTCAGAAGATTTAGATAAGGGTAAAAGCGCCCTATTTGCGTATGCACTGCACCGAATTCACCCATGATGAGACGTAAATTTTCTCGCACTTCCCGAACCAAATCTCTTGCAGGTTGATTGACTTTTCTGCCCGAGAATCGACTTTGATTTCTAGGCGATAAGTTCGTGATATGAATTGCGTCCAATTGATCCATCCAATAAAACATGGGCTCAATTGTTATATAAGCGCCTATGGTCGAAATAATCCAAGAGTAACTGACACCCACGGATTGCAACATACTCTGCTTATCTTTCAAGGCTACTTGCAAGGCCTGCATGCACTCTTTTGCTTTGGAGAGTGGCAAGACTCCATGGATTGGAACCCAACGCTCGCCATCAGGCCCGACCATTCCTCTTATTGAATATGGCTTTGCACGCATGGTTTTAGGAACAAAATTATCTATTTCTAGGCCATTTTTTATACAAACCTCTCTTGCCAAATCCATTTGAGCATTGGCGATCTCCGTGGTCAAAGCTTCTGCGGTCAAGTGAAGAGACCAATTTGATTTCAACAGATCATTTCTACCCAAGGCCAGTTGAGCGAGGTCTTTTACACGATTAAAAATCGAGGAAGCATCCGAAGCTACTGCCTTGACAATTTTCAATGTCTCCTCAGCATCGACTTTGGACGAAGATTTGGCTTTCAATTGATCCATCGAAAAGGCTCGAGAAACAAATTCACGCTGACGCAAAATGATCAAAGCGTCCATCATGTCCGACGCAGATTTGAATTGAAAGGATGAGAAGCAAGCTGGTCGATCTACCGTCAAACGCACAACCAAAGATACTTTGACACCAAAGGCGCCACAATCACCCAAAAATAATCCAGTCAAATCAGGACCAGAATACCGTGAAAATGAATTGTTTCCTATTTGCGAAGCAGAACCAGTCTGAATTATTGATCCATCGGGTAAGGCCACGGTCAATCCAATAAAGTGCTCTAGTCCGCCAGGAATATTTTGCGAAGCAGTGCCTCCAATGGTGCTACGACTGCCAGATATCGGACTGATCTGCGCAGCTCTTAAACCCAGTGGCTTTACTGCATCAGCAAGCGCTTCCCATGTCGTTCCAGACCCAACCACGGCATACATATCCGCAACGTTGATTTCGATTTGATTAAAGTTGCGGCAATCTATCACAACACCACGCACGAAAGGAACGACTGATGCAGTATAAGAAAGCCCCGCACCGCGAGGAACAATTGGAATTTTATATTTTGATAAGATAGCGAGCGCTTTTGACAACTGGTCAGTTGTTTCAGGCCTCAGAACTGCCTGCACCAAGACGGCTTCAGGCCAAAGAAATATATCGGATGAAGCAAGCTCTCGTGATAGTTGATCCATCAAGAGATTATCTTTCCCCAAGATATCTATGAGCTCGTCAATGACCTCGCTAGATAAAGGATTGCTCATTTTAATTTAAATAGTTTCATTGCATTACCACGCAAGATTTTCCTCAAAGATTCTTCACGAAAATTCAAATTCATGATATCGGACATGGCTCTCTCGGGATCGATCACCTTCCAGTCGGTTCCGAACAAAAATTTATCCTGGCCATATGTATTTGCGTAATGAACGACCGATTGGGGCCAGTGCTTGGGTGCATATGCATCACCAGCCATGAAAACATTGGGATGCTTCCAACATACAGAAATCATTTCATCTGTCCATGGATACCCCAGGTGTATGCCAATCAGATTCAATTCCGGGAAATGTATTGCCACTTGATCAAGCGTCATTGGACGGCCAACATTGGGCAATCGCCTGTCCTTTTGATAAACCAAGCAATGGCCAACTTGCATCATTATAGGGATGTCGAGTTCCGCACATCTCGAATAATAAGGATACCAAACAGCACTATCGGGCGCCTCGTCAAACCAATGAGGATAAAAATGTGCTCCCACAAATCCATATTCCCGAACGGCATGATCAAGTTCTTTTAGCCCGGCAATTCCTCTGGTTGGATCAAGTCCAGCCAATCCAGAAAACCGATCCGGATATTTATTGCAAATTTCAGCAACCCAGTGATAAGGAATTTCAGTCGAACCGCGCACTCGAAGATCACCACACCTTGTGGCAATTAGTAACGAACGCTCTATACCTGCACGATCCATTTTTTCAAGATATTGCTCCATTGTCAAACCGTTGCTATACGCAGAATCCAACCTAACCTTTTCCATGAAATTCTCGTCAGTGGGGATTCTATTTTCCGCTATCGACTCTGGCGTGTAAATATTGACGACGATATCGATGACTCCATACCCAAGATGGGTCTTCTTTGAATCAAAGGGATAAGAATGCTGAGGATTTTGATTTGAATGAATTGACATGTGAAGATGATGATTGATTAACGATAATTTTCAAAGTATCTTATAGCTAGAGTCTTGAACTCTATTACAAGCAGCCAAGTGTTTTGCACTCATATCTACTGAGTGGCCCAACTCAACTAATGCTGGCGAATTGATTGCGCAATCTGCTTTAAACAAAGGACAACGCGATCCGAACAAACACCCCTTAGGTACATTCAGAGGACTTGGAATTTCGCCGGTGGCTTTAAGTCTTTTCAGGATGACACTTGGATCTGGCGGCAAATTCGAGGATATGAGTGTTTGCGTATATGGGTGCACAGGATTCGAAAGAACATCACTTGTTCTTCCTTGCTCAACCACTCTACCAAGATACAAGACAACCAATCGCTCGGTCATCAACTCAACCGTATCTAAATCGTGACTGATCAGTAAAAGTGTCAATCCTGTATCGCGTCGAATGTCATTCAACAACTCAAGAATACCAGCACGAACAGACAAATCAAGAGAGCTCGTGGGCTCATCCATGATGAGAAATCTGGGCTTTGAAGCAATTGCTCTAGCGATAGACACTCTTTGAAGCTGACCACCCGATAACTCATGTGGGTACCTCTCTAGTGTTGATTGTGGCAATTGAACTCTATCCGCCAAAATCTTAACTTCTTGCTCACGCTCTGCACTGTTCAATACCGTGTGCAATAGAAGTGGTTCACTTAAAGTACGCCCGATCGGAAACCTAGGATTGATAGAACCCCAAGGGTCCTGAAAAACAATTTGAATATCCGAGCGCAATGCTCGCATCTTTCTTTCAGGCAAATGGGTGATATCTTGCCCTTCAAAAAATATCCGACCTGAACTGACTGAGATCAACTTTGAGATCAGCAAGCCTATTGTGGATTTACCTGATCCACTTTCTCCCACCAACCCGACAGACTCCCCTGTATTAATTTTCAAACTCACATTATCAACCGCAAGCACTTGATCAAAACCCGCTGAGGGAAAGGTTTTAGTCAGCTCACAAATTTCAATCAGAGGTTTATGCATTTGTTGATTGGCCGGGAAAATGGCACAATGTTTTATGTCCGGAGTCTACGCTCACCAATTGTGGCGAAGTCTCACATATGGGCTGAGCTTTGTTGCACCTGTCTTTATACGAACATCCATTTCCGAGATTGTATAAATCTGGTGGACCTGTGGTAATTCGCTTGTATCCGTTTTTGGCAATTTGTTTTGGAGTAGATGCTATCAAACTTTGCGTGTAAGGATGAAGTGGTTTTTTGAAAACTGATACGACATCCCCTTCTTCTACAACTGATCCCGCAAACATCACTGCCATGCGATCACAATAATGCGCAACTATTCCCAAATCATGGGTAATAATTATTGAACTCATATTATTCGCATTAACAAGTTTTCTTAACGTATCCAATATTTCTGCTTGAACCGTTAAATCCAATCCAGTCGTTGGCTCATCCGCAATGACCAACTTCGGTGAATTGATCAAACTTGCAGCAATCAATACTCGTTGTGCCATACCGCCCGATAATTCGTGTGGCCATGCGTTCATTCTTCTTGATGGATCAGGAATTTGAACTTGTTCTAGCATGTTCAATGCGCGTGCATAAGCATCTGAGTCGTTAGCCGTCCTGTGCTCAACTTGCATTCGGATGAGTTGATCTCCAATTCGAGCTGTTGGGTCTAGCGATGTTTTTGGCGACTGAGGAATAAGCGTAATTAGCTTGCCCCTGACGGAAGAAGACTCATGGTCATGGACCCGAATATCTTCACCATTGAAAAGGATTCGCCCTTTGACAATTTTTGCTGGCGGTCTTAGTAAGCCCAGTATCGAGTTTGCAGTCAATGATTTGCCAGCGCCAGTCTCACCAACAATACCCATGACCTGACCAGCTTCTAGGCTGAAAGACACGCCGTTCAACGCTTTGGCCGTTATCAATTGATTATCGATACCTGTGGATATAAAATGAACGTGCAAATCCTCAATTGAAATTAAGCTCATTTATCAACGCTCCTACGCCTTGGATCCAAAATATCACTGAGTCCATCGCCCAGCAGATTAAATCCCAACACCAACAACATCAATGCGATACCGGGAAATAATGCGACCCACCATTCGCCAGTAATGACGTACTCAGCTCCTTGTCGAATCATTGCACCCCACTCCGGAGTAGGAGCTTGAATGCCCACCCCTATGAATGCCAAGGTGGCACTAATTCTGACGGCCCAAGCCATCCTCATAGGTAATTGCGCCGTTACACCCAGTATGGCGTTTGGAAGGATGTGTACAAACATGACCCTCCACGCCGGATTTCCCATCGCTATTGCTGCCATGACAAACGTTGAAGACCTGAGTGCCAAAACTTCTGCCCGGACAACCCTTGCAAATATGGGACTATCGAGCACTCCTATCACTAGAACCATGCTCGTCAGGCTTTGTCCCATAGCCGCCACAACTGCTAGAGCCAAAATGATTGTTGGAAAAGAGCGCAATACATCAAGTATTCTCAGTAAAACCTCATCGATAAAACCTCCTCTGTATCCAGCAACCAGACCCAGGGGCACTCCAATCGAAATCATGATGAGACCAGCAGGAATTGAAATCCCAAATGCATATCTGCATCCATGCAACACTCTGGAAAAAACATCCATTCCGTTTCCATCTGAACCCAATAGAAATCGACCATCGGGCGGATTCAAGACATTGTAAGAAAAAGATTGCGTTGGAGAATACGGTGCAATAAAGTCAGCCAGCATAGCCAACAACAAAAACAAGCCGACAATCGAAAAACCCACTGCAAACGTTGGACTTCTCCTTGAGATACCCAAGGAATAGTTCACAAAATTGACGACAGCAGACGAATCCTTTTTAGTGAACATAGTGAAATTCAGTTGCGAGGTTCAAGCAACAATACCATGAGATCAATCACCATAAAAATCAACATCGAGCTCAACGCCAGTGTCAAAACATATCCCTGGACGACAGCGAAATCGCCAAGCAAAATCGCATTCAATCCCCACTGACCCAGACCACTGAGAGAAAAAATATATTCGATCAAAGCTGCAGCCGCAAGCAGCGAGGTCAACTCTAAACCCAAAAAAGTCAAAAGAGGCCCCGCAGCATTTCTGAGTGCAATTTTTTCAATCGTTTTTTTGGAAAAACCATTGGCTCGTGCATATCTCACGTAGTCACTGCCCACGATTTCAAGCATGATTGCTCTAGTTTGCTTAATGATGGGGGCCGCAGCTAGCAAGGCAAAACACAGGACAGGCAAGGCCAAGTGCGACAATGCCGAGCTTAGCGCGTTCCAGTTACCCTCTAAAAGGCAATCAATCAATACACTGCCAGTGACAACTGCTGGTGTGGCCACATCTACACCAAGGCGCCCCATCGGTGCAGGCGCCCATCTCAACAGGTAGAAGAAAACGAAGATGGCCATCAATCCCAACCAATAAGTAGGCATTGAAAAGCCTGCAAGCGAACAAAACCTTGTCAATTGATCGAACCACCCATTGGGTTTGAAAGCCGAGCGCATTCCTATGGGCACGCCAATTAAAGCGGCAAGACCTACTGACAAGAAGACAAGCTCAAGAGTAGCAGGGAATAATTGCTTGATCTCAGATAAAACGGGTATGCCTCCCTGCCAAGAAACGCCTAGGTCACCTTGGGATACAAGTAGTACATAATTTAAAAACTGCTGGAGAAGGGGTTGATCAAGTTGAAGCTGTGTACGAATAGCACTGAGCATGGCTGAATCAGCGACCGGTCCAGCAATCATCGCCACTGGATCTTGGCCACCAATTCGAATCAACATGAAAGTCAAAAAGACAATCCCCAATATCACGGGAATTGAGACGAAAAGTCTGACAAATAAAAACCGAATAATCCGACTTCTTCGCGTCGTGATCATGAGCTGCAATTCAAGTCCTTCCAGACCAGACGATTATGAGGCCTCCAGAGATAGCCCTTCATACAAGCAGCAAATACCTCGTGCGTGCCGGGCAAGAAAGTTTCAATAAAGGTTGCCGAATCAGCCTGCAAGTTTTGAGCTTGTTCAATCAGTGACAACCACCTTTTTTCCTCGCGTTCAATGGCTGATGCATCAATGAGCTTATCCATGGCAGCATCACAATTTGCATTCACATTGGATGAGCCCTTGCAGTGAGCAGTCAGAAACATGTTGTAGGATGGATCAGGCACAAAGCTTGATGTTAAATGCGTCAAGAAGGGGACAGTCCAGACGTTGATGGTTCTTCTCGCCAACATTTCAGTGGATGGTATTTTTTTAGGCGTTACACGAATACCTGCCTTGGCCAAAGAGGCTTGCATTTGAAGCACCAACGGCTCTTCCCACCACCAGTTTGTGCTGTATTCCAAGGTCACATCAACCCCATTGGGGTAGCCCACTTCAGTCAGGAGTTGCTTTGCCTTGTTATAGTCAGTCTCGTACTTATATGCGTTGACTGCACCTGCAATGGGGGAGTTGAGCATCGAGCGAGATCGAGTGCCTTGTCCTAAAAATACGGCCTCACTTATCGCGGCGTAATCCGTCGCATAGGCTACAGCTTGTCGAACCTTGACCTTGTCAAAAGGTTGATATCGTGGATTCATCCTAACTGTTGCTCCTCCAAATCCAGGGACGCTCTCGACCTTCACGGCAGGATCAGTGCGCAAGACAGTCAATTGCTGAAAAGGAATTTGTTCGGCATATTGAACTTGCCCCGTTCTGATCAGAGCAACGCGTGTTGCTGGAGAAGGCACCTCTCGCCAGATAATTTTTGTGTAATACGGTTTTTTAAAGAAGTAATTGGAATTAACAACAAACACGGCCTGCTGCCCAGACTGAAGTGACTGTAAATGATAGGGGCCAAATCCGGCTGAATTCAACGACAACCATTTTGCAGCATAAGGGTCATCGGGTGATGCGTGTTTTTTCGCTTCAACTGAATCAAAAATTGCTGGCAAGTGAAGCGTCAAAGCACCCAGAAAAATTCTATTGGCGTCACTTAACTGAAATCTCACCTCGTACTTTGATGCAGCCTCTACTTTTTCTATTCTGCCCACAGAAGCCATGAATTGACCTGTGCGCTTTTGTAGCGCAGATTTCTCATACGTCCAAACAATATCTTGGGCCGTTAACTCATTACCAAACGGACTGCGAATTCCATGTTTGAGCTTAAATAGATATTTTTTCCCGTCAGGAGATACTGTCCAACTTTCTGCCAAATGGGGTTGAATCTTACCTGGGTCCACTTCCAATTTACCATTTGATCCAACTCGAGTGCCGTAGCTTGTTAAGCCCTCGTACAAATTCACCGTTGCTTCAATTTGACCAGGAACCCATATATCTGGATCCACCCCCTTGGGAGTCGAGTTCATGGCGATAACCAAAGTTTTTTCTTGGGCCCAAACTTCTGGAAAAATATTCAACGCCACGATCAGAATTAGCGTTAAAACAGAGCCTTGCTTTTTCATCATAATATTCCTGAAATGTGATTTATTATCCGATATTTTCCATTAGAAATTTCTATTGCGCAAAGACGGGACTGAAGGTGACCGGCTTATCAAAGGTTTTGGTCTTGTTCCAAACCCCCTCAAACCAGCTTCTTTGCCGGACATCCATCACCAGGTTCAGGTAGTTTTTCCTCCCCGCCTTGCTGATGTAGGCGGCCTTGGCAAAGAGCTTGTACCTGAGGGTATTGAGGGTGTATTGAATCTGCTTTGGGTTGACCTTGCCAGCCGTATTCCTGAGCGCTGCCTGTCTGAATAAACTCATCAAGTTGTAAGCCGTCATCACCATGTTCATGCA
>Ga0114966_10003705_pt1 | contig 13316 bp, 10 predicted proteins | sample M_130207_XF_Meta_FD_87029 | JGI IMG/M metagenome (GOLD analysis project Ga0114966, IMG submission 87029) | Freshwater microbial communities from Lake Montjoie, Canada to study carbon cycling - M_130207_XF_MetaG | ecosystem: Environmental > Aquatic > Freshwater > Lake | place: Lake Montjoie... | reverse complement strand
ATTTGTCAAGCGTTTATTGCTGCGTCACTTCCACAACGTCTCATCGTTGTCGGTGCCCCAATTGGAAAGAATAGATATTGGGACCAGGTCACCGATCTAGTCAGCAATCAACCAAACATTGAACTAGCTGGCTCGATATGGGACCGGGAGCGACTATGCAACATGTATTGCTCGACTCTGGGCGTGATTCACGGACACACCGTGGGTGGAACCAATCCGGCGCTTGTTGATGCTCTGTCACATGGCGCACCAGTCATTGCGCACAACAACCCCTTCAATCGTGAAGTTCTCGACGGCAACGGATCACTTTGGAAAACGGTCGATGAGCTGACCGCGATTCTTGAGCATCACGACCCGAGGACTTTTATCTTTGATGCCAACCTGTTTTTACAACGCTACAACTGGGCAGCGGTAGCCCAACTGTATTTGCAACTATTCAAATTAAAAGTGTCAACCGACTAAAATTGGGTTTAGTTAGAAAATCTAGAACAAATTGACTTGGTGGGCTTGTTGGCCGACAAACGCTCGCCATCTTGAGCATCCCCAACGCTCAACCCGCAACTGAGAGATATGTCGCAGAGATTGGCTTCTAAACAATATTGCCGTTAGTATGAACCGTGCTTAGATGTGCTTCATGCTTATCAGGCTGACCTTCATTTAGATGACGCAACTCACCGCATGGGGCTCGTCAATTCGAGACTTTTGTCCATTCAAATTTGAGTAAGGTATTTTTCATGCCGTTGTTTTATCCTTTCAGAAGCTTCAGAGTAGATTCATGGAGATCCGACGGCCCCACAATCGAAGTTACTGGTTGGATGCGAAATCAAGATATTCATCGAATTTCCTCACGCGCCACATCCGTGAGAATCCAACCACGCGACGACCTGAATTCTGAAACCAGCGGTATCACCGCAACCCTCAACAAGAGTTCGAGACTCATCCTTACACTTCGCCTAACTCGGGCGAAATCGAGGGTTGAATCTGTGTTCAACACATCAAATGAACCTGGCGTACCGCCCTCGTATATCAACGCTCAAGGCTTTCTAGAAGCGGCGATTCAAATTGATCATTGGCTCTTGGTGAAAGGTTGGTCGGTCAACGTAGAAAATCAGCTTCGAATCGGCGGCAAAGTAGTTCCTCTCACCCCCGGCCAAGATGAGCTGATTTGCGTCAAACGCCCCGATATCAATTCGATATTCGGAACTGCAACCAACGAGCTCCATGGGTTTGACGTGTTAATTGAATTTGACCATCGTTTCGACTTCATGACCAGCCAAGTACAACTTGAACGTCATGGACGAGTGTTTCAGTCAATCAATATTCAAAAAGGCCCAACAGAAAAACTGCAAATTGCATCCGAGTCGTTAGGAAATCCAAATGATCACGACTCTGCTGAAGAATACTTCAGGAAAATAACTTCCAAAATTCTCCGCAGGTTTCAGTTCAATCCCGTAAAAGACGCTGATCAGTTCTCGGTTATTGACTTTCACTCAGAAAGTTCAAGTGAATCACCTGAGATTTCAATTGTTATCCCTTTCTACGGTCATTCCGAATTAATGCGATTGCACTTCGCGACCCTCGGTGATCTTGAAGAGAAAGAACGACAGAAAATTGAGATCATTATTGTCAACGATGATCCTTCCCAGGATTTAAACCATTTGACCGAACTGAATTCACTTTTGTTCTCAGTAAGGACAAAGCTGGTTACGTCGAGAGAAAACCATGGCTTTGCTGGCGCAGTCTGGAGCGGAGCAAGCGTATCCACGGGCGAGGTGTTGATTATCCAGAATTCTGATTGCTTTGTTGAAAATGTTCAGACCTATAAACATTTGGCAGCCCGAATCAAGAATGAACTAAATATCGGCTCTATTGCTCCGCTGCTTGTGCGTGAAGACGGCGCGATTGATCATTTGGGTATGGAGAAAATCTCTGTTCGGGGCAGATCAGCTAGTTTCTTCAAACATATAGGAGCTGGATTTCCTCAGATTGATTCGCAGACTGAAACCAGCGTTGAGTGTCGTTATATGACCGGAGCATTTTTGGCGATGAGACGCGAACTATTTGTCAATGATCTCGGTGGCTTCCCCACTTTTTCTTTTTTAGGAGATTTCGAAGATGCTGCCTTATCTGAATTGATTCATGGGCTTGGATACAAACAAGTCGTTGATCGATCGTTCAAAGCTGTGCATATGACGAGAACGTCATTTGAAAGACTCGACCTCACTTTCCGAGAGCGCCTTTCTTGGTATAACGCAACTCAATTCCAAAGTTGGCAACAGAATCTCGCTGCTTACGGAATCTCTACTGACGCAGACTCGCATAAGGAAATCAAATGAAAATTCTGATCGTCAGCCCCTTTGAGGACGAAACTAATGGTGGAGTCGGCATAGCGGTGAAGAGGTTATCCAAAGCTCTACAGACACAAGGTGACGAGACGATACTTCTGACGATGGGGAAAGACAACCTGCTCGCAAGGGGACGCATTAGTACCCTCGATGGCACTTCCATCAAAGTCAGACAGAAACCACGAAGCGAATTTTGGGGTGTTTATGGCCCAATGTGGAATGACTCAGCCGAAATTGAGTCATTGACAGCAATACTCAGTTCTTTGTCCATTGATTTGATTCATGTGCATCATCTCATCCTTTTGGGAACTGATTTGCTGGCCATACTGAGGAAGACTTTTCCAAATAAGCCGATTATCTACACCCATCATGATGCGTGGGCAATTTGTCAAGCAGAGGGACAACTACTGAGACGAGATACAGGCGAGCACTGCCTGGATGCGAACCCCTTTCGATGTGCTAACTGCTGTCACGCATACGGCAACGAAGTTGATCCAAGAAATGTCTTTGTTCGAAATCATTTCAATAAGAAAGTTCTCCACTTGGCTGATGTCCATACGGCGCCAAGCAATTATTTCGCTTCTAGAATTGGGCGGGATTTAGGCCTTGAAGTTAACTTCCTACCAAATATTCCTCCCACTGAGTCAGTAGCTCAACGACCAGAACGACCAACCTCAACAGCTACTCGCCGTTCAAGAATTGGTTTCTTCGGACAACTCGTTGCGACTAAAGGGCTCAACAATCTGATTACTGCAGTCGAAAATTACAACAATGAATACTCGTTCAATAGAGTTACTCTTGATATTCACGGTGACGGTCCACTCAGAGAGGATGTGGTGGCATTAACAAAAGGTTCGTCGCAAATTTCCTATAAAGGTCCATATCGATCTGCAGATGTAGGACGGCTCATGGCTACCGTTGATTGGGTCGCTGTTCCCTCATACTGGCCGGAGAATGCACCGGTAGTGATCACCGAAGCCCTCGCAGCTGGCGTACCGGTCATGGTGAGCTCACGAGGCGGCAAACAAGAACTAGTAAGTTTCGACGTTAACTCGATCGAAGTTGCGGGTGATCTGATCAGCGACTGGGTCAATGCAATTGCGAAAACACAGACCTCTCATTCAATAAGTTTGTGGGAACGTCTGAGCAACAACTGCAGAGTCAAAAACGATTTTGAATCGACTTTGAAGTTGACAAGAGACATGTATCAGATGGCTATCAGAAAATCAGCTTCGTATCTAACAACAAAATAGTTGATACCAATCAGCTCAAATCCACCATCACTTGATGAGCGGTGCTGGTCTGTCTTCAAATAGACCATTGCATTCCCAGTGAGTACGAGCCCAATTTTCAAAGTCATCGCCTGGCGGCGCAGCGTCTAAAAGGTCACTGTTCATATTTACGTACGATCTTTCATCAAAACCCTTCGGTGCGAAACCTCTTCTGATACTTGCTCGAACAATCAGTCGTGACAGTTGCAGTAGATGCTCCTCATCTACTAGCTCTAGCGGAAAATTTGAAAGCGAATCTTCCTGCTGAGACATTAGATGATCTATTTCCAACAATTCATATGTTTGGTTGGCTTCCTTGAGTAGAGACTCGTAATCATTACGAAACGTCGACGTAGCGACTCGCATACGGCTATTCAATTCGTGATCTTCAACAATCATTGAAAGTTTGGCTAGTTGAAAAGCATTTTCCACGGACAAAGAGAATTCTCTCATCGCAACTACATATATACATAGAGCAAGTTGGAGAGTGAGCCCCGATCGACCCGAGCGGAGAATCGGAATCTCTTTGATTTCTTGTTCTAAGCCAATTTTACTCAGGGACTTCTGCAACGTTGTCGAAACCGACATTCCCTTTGAATAGGGAACAATTTCAAATCGAGCAGAATTAGCTTTCCAGATCAAAACTTGACCGATGCACTCTTTGTATTGGAAAGCCTTGGGTGAAAATGCTTCCATTAGGCATTGTTCATTAGTCACTGCCTTGCCACTCAAAATTGATTCGCCCAACATATATACAGGCTTTCCGATCGTGAGACCAGCGACAAAAGATTGAAAGGCTGCACTCACGAGCCAATCTTTGGGGTTTCGCACAATTGCGAGGCCTGACCAGTCGCCCAAACGAAACGACGGGGGCGGTAAGCTACAAATTTCTTCACAGGAAATCAGACGATACTGTCCCGTCTTTATCGCAAGAGGTTCGAACATCTCGCCTTTTCTCAGTTCTTCCCAGTCACTATTGAAGTACTTATCGATGATGTTCGGATCGTCATATCCACTCCCCATCTTCTGATGCTCCCACGACCTTGACTCTTCTGGTAAAAAACTATTTCTTAATCCATATTGAATAGCCGTTGAAGCACACTTTGGCATCCCAACATGAAACCAGTACGTGGGTCTCATTTCTCGTCACTCATTTCTACTCCACATTCATATTCGCAACTTTGAACTTTGGTAATACTATGCGTTCCCAATTAGAACCAGCAACGCAGACTTCATAGCGATAGACAACAGGACTAGATTTAGCAAGTGAACTTACAAGTCATCACTAGGAGTTGAATTGCGATGTCCGAAATATCTCTGGTGGTCGTGTTCAACCACCATCATGCCGAAGCCAAGAAATTGGTTCAAGAATACAACTCTCGCTTTAATTGCCCTGTTCACATTGCAGCACCTTTTGATGGTGAAGAAATCATTAGATACTCCAGTGGTTCATACCTTTGGCAAGGAGCCATTGTTGAATACTTGAGTGACCTCAAGAACTACGACGGATACACGCTGTTCATTCATGATGACTTGGTTCTTAACGCATACATGCAGTTATCTGAACTCGAGGATGACGAGCCTCATTTCATCCGTTTATACCACTCCCACAAAGTAAATGGGATATCGGATCCCCTATGGCCTTGGACAATACGAGCATTGACAAATTGGTTTACTCCAAAGCATCAATCTTTCGGAACTGGAGTTGATGACGTTGTTCAAATTCTCAAAGGTTCACTTGTATACAAGAGGAATCGGATCTACATCGATTCTCTCAATTCTTCAAAGTTTGTACTTGAAAGTGGGCGCCCTCCACTGCCAGAAATTCTGTCAGTATGGATTGATCGCTATTTCCCTGGCAGAACTGAATTTGACTTTGGACTCCCTTTATACGCGGGAATTTCAGACTTCTTTATGTTCCCAAATACGTATGCATCTGAAATTGAGGATTTCCTCAGGCGTTCAATTGAATGTGGCCTATTCGTGGAAATTGCCATTCCTACTCTTGTTCACTGGCTAGGCCTACCAGTTCACCACGGGGGTAATCGCCAACTATTTCCACTAGGAAGCGATTGGAATATGTTCAACCATCTCCGAAGTATCGAGGAGATTGAACAATACTTTGTCGAACATCCCGAGCTGCTATCAATTCATCCGGTGAAATTTTCACGCTTCAAAGAAATTCCCAAAGGATAGACCAATGAGTAGTCCTCGAGTCATGAGCGTCATCACATCGATTAATCCGCCCACTGCTGCAATGTTTGCATGGTCAACCGTTGAAGAGCTGATAGTTGTGCCTGATAGAAAAACACCTATACAAGAGTACGAACATTCAAACATTGAGTTACTACCTCTTTCGTGTGACCACGGTCTTGTAACTATCAAACATGATCACTACAGCCGCAAAATGATTGGGTACCTAGAGGCAATATCTCGTTCCGCAGAGATCATCATCGACACCGATGATGATACTTTCCCAAGCTCTACTCATAGATCTCTCGACCATCTGACACACAACCAAAAAATTGTTATCAACAATGAATCGCCTTTTGTGAATATGTTTGCGCTCAGACTCGGCGACAGCAATATTTGGCCACGCGGATTTCCATTAGACGAAATCAATAAGGGTGGCGCGACTCTTGTTCTTGATCGCGACCCACAGGTCCAGCTAGCAGTTGTTCAGTTTCTTATCAATGGTGATACCGATGTTGACGCAATACACAGACTCGTTCACGGTGTGAGAGATATCCAGTTTCCAATCACTTCCACAGTCCACCTCATTGCCCAAGGGAATTTTTGCCCGTTCAACTCACAGTTAACTATGTGGATGAAGCCAGCGTTCCCTCTCCTTTATCTTCCTTCGACAGTTACTTTTCGCTTCACCGATATTTTGCGAGGAATCGTTGCCAAACGAATTCTAGATGCCCATGGTTATGCGATGGGTTTCGCAGATTCCATTGGCTACCAAATTCGAAATGAGCATAATCTTTTAGTGGATTTCGAATCTGAAGTTCCTTGCTATCTACATACTCGAGAGGCCTGGGAATGTCTTGCCGATCTTGACAATCAATCAATTGAGAATGCGCTCATTCAGGCGTATCAACATCTCGTTGCGAAGGGTATTTGCCATCAAGATGAGTTGACGTTTCTCAATTCTTGGTTAACTAATATCAAAGGTCTTGGCTAAGGGCGCAAACATCACACGAGCACATTTTAAATGAACAATTCCGTTGCTATCAAGGCAAAAGAACGCTGTCCCACGTAATGTTTCTCTTCCCTACTTTGACCGGATAGAAGCTAAATCACGTTTAAGTGGATCAATCCCTTGTCGGTCAACACTTGCAAAACCATCTCGACGCATTCTTCAATGCTCAAGGCAGAGGTATCAATTCTCAGATCTGGATCAGCCGGAATCTCGTAAGGAGAATTGATCCCCGTAAAGTTTGGAATCAATCCGGCACGAGCTTTTGCATACAGTCCTTTGACGTCTCGAGCCTCGACAACATGTAACGGAGCATCAACAAACACTTCAAAGAAATCGTGAGTTCCTACGATGTCGCGAGCGCGCCTTCGTTCTTCGCCAAATGGAGAAATAAACGACACGATCGTGACAACGCCAGCATCGACAAACAATTTGGCTACTTCAGAAACCCGCCGAATATTCTCGGCTCGGTCAGTGTCGGAAAACCCCAAATCGGCATTCAACCCTTGACGAACATTGTCACCGTCGAGAATGTAAGTGCGCAAACCATTTCGATGAAAAATCTGCTCAACTTCGTTGGCGATCGTACTCTTGCCACTTCCAGACAAACCAGTCATCCAGAGCACGAATGACTTTTGTTCCGTCAATGACGCGCGCTGCTCGCGACCAATCGCTAGTGACTGCCAGCGTACGTTTTCGTAACGCCGCAAACTATGACGAATCATGCCAGCACCTACTGTCAGGTTGGTCGCACGATCGATCAAGATAAAGGAACCATTCTGACGATTAATGTCATAGGCATCACACGCAATGACCGAACTGGTCGAGATGTTGCCGATGCCAATGTCATTCATATGAAGCGATGTAGCTTCTAAATGCTTGTTTGTATCTACATCAAGTCGATATTTTAAGCGGTCGATTTGCGCTGGAACTTCCTTGCTACCAATTTTCAATACATACGAACGCTGAGGAATCATCGGAGTTTCACCGAACCAAACCAGGTGAGCTTCGAAATGATCGGTCAACAAAGCATGATCGGATGTACTACTTAACAAATCACCGCGGCTGATATCAACTTCGTCTTCCAGAAGCAAACACACACTTTCTCCGGCGACCGCCGACATTTTCGCTCCATCAAAGTCGGCGAATGCCTTGACCCGAGTCTCTCGTTCGCTCGGCATCACTCGAATCGTGTCGCCTACTGCAACCGTTCCACTCGAGATCAATCCCATATAGCCGCGGAAGTCAGAGTTCGGGCGATTCACACTTTGAACCGACATGCGAAAAGGTGAGTGCAGATCGCTGCTTTGCACGGGCGCTTTTTCAATTATTTCTAAGAGGCTTGGGCCTTGATACCAGGTCATATTTGCCGATGGCAGGGTTAGATTCTCCCCCGTCAAGGCCGAAATCGGAACAAAGTGAATCTCCTGAAAATGTAGATCGTCTGCGAATTCAAGATAATCGCGAGTGATTGATTCAAAAACTTCTTGACGATAATCGACTAAGTCAATCTTGTTGATCGCGACCACAATCCGCTTGATGCCCAACAGATCGACCAGGAGGGAATGTCGCCGAGTCTGAGTTAAAACCTCTTTGCGCGCATCAATCAGCACCACAGCCAGATCGGCTGTAGAAGCTCCGGTCACCATGTTGCGGGTGTATTGCTCGTGTCCAGGCACGTCAGCAACGATGAAGGCTCTTTTGTCGGTCGCGAAAAAGCGATAAGCAACATCGATGGTGATTCCTTGTTCACGTTCAGCCATCAGTCCATCTGTTAACAGAGCAAAGTCAATTGACTCGCCTTGTGTCCCATGGCGCGCTGAATCTCGTTCAAGTGCTTCGAGCTGATCGTCAAATATTTGTTTTGAGTCGTATAAAAGACGACCGATCATTGTGCTCTTGCCGTCGTCAACACTTCCACATACAACAAATCTCAACAGGTCTTTTTCCTGCTGTGACTTGATGAACGATGATAAGCCTTCTTGTTGAGTGATGCTCCAACTCTTCATCAGAAATAGCCTTCGATCTTCTTCTTCTCCATTGAACCAGCTTGATCGTGGTCAATGAGGCGTCCCTGACGTTCCGAAGATCTGCTGACGAACATCTCTTCAATAATTGACGCCAAGTCGGTCGCGTCGCTCTCAACGGCTCCAGTCAGCGGATAACAACCCAGAGTTCGAAAGCGCACCATTTTTTCTTCGACCACTTCGCCAGGAAGAAGTTTCATACGATCATCATCGACCATGATGCTCATTCCGTCACGTTCGACGATCGGACGTCGTTGAGAAAAATAGAGCGGAACTACCGGGATGCCTTCAATCATGATGTATTGCCACACATCAAGTTCGGTCCAGTTTGATAATGGAAAAACTCTGATTGACTCACCTCGCGCGTGGCGTGCGTTGTACAGGTTCCAGAGTTCCGGTCTTTGATTTTTAGGATCCCACACATGATTTGAAGTGCGAAATGAAAAAACTCGCTCCTTGGCTCGAGACTTTTCTTCGTCACGACGAGCCCCGCCAAACGCCAGGTCGAAACCGCCGGCATCTAAGGCTTGTTTCAAACCTTGCGTCTTCCACATATCGGTATGCAATGACGAGCCGTGGTCAAATGGATTGATGTTTTGGCTGATGCAATCAGGATTCTGGTGAACGATCAGTCGAATATCTGGTTCGGCGGCCATCTTGTCGCGAAAGGCGATCATTTCCTTGAACTTCCACGTGGTATCAACATGCAAAAGAGGAAAAGGGAGCGGCGCTGGGAAAAAGGCTTTCCGCGCCAAGTGAAGCATCACCGTGCTGTCTTTGCCGATCGAATACAGCATCACCGGGTTTTCTGCCTGCGCGACGGCTTCACGCATGATGTGAATTGATTGCGCTTCTAAATCGGCAAGATAACTCATTGCAATTACCCTCGGGATCTGAACTTGACGTTGAAGAATTTTAAGATGAATTAATTGTGTCGTAAAACTGAATCAGCCTACCAAAAAGCGTCAGGGTTGTTAACACCTCTGGTCACGGCCAGTGTGCAATGAAACGCCTAATATCAGGCGTTGACTAAACCGCCTGATATCAACTGAAAAGCGATTAAAGACGGACAATGAGTTGCGCGAATTATCTAATACTTGTGGTCGAAAAAATCGTTCAGATTTTTGCTGTGCGACCTCTGACGATCTAACGGCAATCAGCACTCGATTGTGACAAGTTGACTGTCAGCTTTCAACGACATTGGGGCAACATCTTGATTTCCTGCATCAATAATCTGCCACCTGCTACCACATCCCGTCAGCTCAGAGTGCGCTGACAAACCAATATTACTGAAATACAAACCGGCAGCACCTAAGACCACATTCGGTTGCTTCGCCTGTTGAATGTCGGCCCACCCATTTAAGGTCGCATCATAATTAGCGACCGACAATGCCGAATTATCCAACATGTATTCCATGTCGCCCACCATGCTTATGTCCCAAGCTCCGAGACTCTGATCAAACGAAGACGCATCAGTGAACATGAAGCGCATATTCGTCACCAGACCAGTATCCCAACTGTTCAGACTCTGATTAAACGACGACGCCCCATTAAACATTAACCTCATGTCCGTCACCAGACCAGTATCCCAACCACTCACACTCTGATTAAACGACGATGCTCCTTCGAACATGTCGCTCATGTCCGACACCAGGCCCGTATCCCAACCACTCACATCACCATTAAACGACGACGCGCCATAGAACATGTACCGCATATTCGTCACCAGACCCGTATCCCAACCACTCACATCACCATTAAACGACGATGCATCAGCAAACATTCCATACGTATTTGTCACAGTTGTGGGCAGAGTTGCTGGGACATCAATCAAGCTAAATGAGGCAAAGAATACGAGAGATAATGACGTGATACCTAAATCGCCAAACGAACGAACCGCCCTCAAATAATTTGCACCAATCAATGTCCCACGGTAAGTCATGGGATCTTGTCCGAAGCCAGTCAATGAACCGCTGACCGTAATGATGTATTCACCTGACGTCTCATAAGCGTGTGAGAACGGTCCAGCATCATTGACATCATCAGCCAATCCGTCACCCCAATCAACATGCACATCCACCTCGCCAAAAAGACCGAGTTCAAAGACAAAACTTTCATCAGTTGCCGTTACCGAATCATTCTCGACTGGAGCTAGCACCGTCGTATCGATCTCAAGAACCAAATTCGGGTCAACCGGAACGACAGTCGTCGTTGGTGCAACAGTCGTCGTTGATGCGACTGTTGTTGTTGATGCAACCATCGTCGTCGTTGGTACAACAGTCGTCGTTGGTGAACACGGATCAGTGACTGACGGCGCCAACACAAAACCACCAAGCAGCACGAGCGGCGCCACCACAACCGACATCCGGCCAGCAGAAGCTCGCACCCAACGCGTCACAACGACACCAGCGATCAACAAGAACAAGCCAGCGAACACCACAAACGTCGAACCACCAGTAGCCGGCAAATTACACACATCAACAGCGAACATCACAAACCGACCTCAAACACGTCAGAGACATAATTCGGGTCAAAATGACTGATGCCAATCATCAACTTACACAATCTGGGGAACTACCTGGCGCCTTCGGTCGGAATCGGACCTACGACCTGCGGTTGAGGAAACCGTAAGTTCGCGCGTCTCGGGATTGAGTTGTAGTTTCCAGCCGCCTTCGTGGGCGGCGTGATGGTGCCGTGAACATAACGGGACCATGTTGTTCAGATCGGTCGCTCCACCATTTTCCCAATATTCAATGTGGTGCACGTTGCAGTGATTAAAAATCACTTCACAATCCGGGATTGCACACGTTGGATGTATTGCTTCGAGTGCTCGTCGTTGGTGAATGGTCGCTAATCGTTTTGATCGGCCGACATCGATCGGAACTGATCGCCCATCGAGCACTACTGGCAGTATTTCGGCTTCACAAGCCAACCGGCGCACTGTTTCGACCGGTAGGTCGGCTCCGAGTGCGGTGCGACAGGTGCCGCCAGCATGCAAACCACTCATCAACGTCTCCAGATCTACATGAACAACGATCTCAGAGCGAGCTGAGACGTCAGTTGCTGTCTCGCTAGCACCGTTGACCAAAGCAATCAACGCTTGGGCTTGACGATGATCGTTCGGTTCAATCCATGGCATCACTTCAACCGGGACTTCTTTATCTCCCGAGTGAAACATGGCTTCAACGAAGCGGCCAATCTTTGATTTCAAGATCGACGCGCTAATCGGATCAAATTTGCCGCTCACCGACAAACAACCATCAGCCTCATTGCGCATCTTGAAATAGGTCTCGCGCTTTTGACGTTCAAAAGTGGATAGACCATCGTCGGTGACGACTGATTTGGCGGTCTCGGTGACCAAATGACTGAATTCAGAAGCACTCATCGTGGTTGATGCTTCAACCAACTCGGGCAGATGCGTGAGGAATGCGTCGCGTTCTGCGCCAGCGATCTTGAGTCCACGGCCTAAAGCGTCGACATGAGCGGCAGTCGTGTTGCCAGCGGCCAACACGGACGCCATTTCGGGTGCGGCTTCCGTGACAAGTCCACGCGAGACAACTTCTCGAGCTTCACGCGATGTAAGACCACCATGAGCGACAAGTTCACGCTCAGGAATCACAAATGTCGGAGCGACCGGGTCATGCACCAACGAAATCATCCGAGCGTTTGCTTCGAGCATTTGTGAGTCAAGTTTGGCTTGACGCACCCGAAGATCAGCCATGAAGGCGCGTAGTTCAGCGATATTCATTTCGCTAATCACGACCTTTATTGGTCCGCTCCACTCGAACAGAAACTTCAAAACAACCCCGTTTTCATTGGTGATTCGTAACTTTTACTGCTACGAACGTATGTTCCTAATGTACAGGAAGGGTGTTACAAAGTCAACACTGTGAGCCAAGAATTTCAGATTCTATTTTCGTATATTTCTTTTTCTGTCCTTTGGTTTTCCTTAAGAACAAAAGGCTCAACATGAACACATCAACAAGAAACAAAATCGCAGTCGTTACTAGTTCAGCAGACGGAATTGGTGCGGGAATTGTGCGCAGACTCGTTGAAGATGGATGCACAGTTACTTGCCGTTTTGATCCGCCGACATTGATCGGAACTGACTTTCGTCTTCACTCCTTGGTTTGGGATTCCGGGTGTTGGGATGCTCGTCGCCGGCTCGTGGTTGACAACATGAGCTGGTGTGAGGCGCAGCCTGTCGTCGGGTGACAACATCAGATGCCTTGATCGTCAATGCTCTGACTTCACTGTTCGGTGGCATCTGGTTGGAGACCGGCGAGCAGGCGACGAGCCCAACAGCATCAACATCACAACAGCAACAGATTGGTAATCACCAGCACTAGAACTCAGCAATACTGACTACATGCCCAACGCAACAAACTCGCTGATCACCTCACGAGGTATCCGTGCATTCGTCGATGGCCTGATCTCGGTCATTCTTCCGGCGTACCTAGTAAATCTCGGT
>Ga0114966_10003703_pt1 | contig 13318 bp, 10 predicted proteins | sample M_130207_XF_Meta_FD_87029 | JGI IMG/M metagenome (GOLD analysis project Ga0114966, IMG submission 87029) | Freshwater microbial communities from Lake Montjoie, Canada to study carbon cycling - M_130207_XF_MetaG | ecosystem: Environmental > Aquatic > Freshwater > Lake | place: Lake Montjoie... | reverse complement strand
GATTGGTTTATTGTGTTTTCTGTCGAACATTAAAATAATATTCTTTTTATCTGCATTCATTTCAAGTAAATCGAATACACTTTGTATTAGTTCGACTATATCAAAATTGGTAAAATCTAGATTCAAATCGCCCATTTCAAGCTTGGCAATCATGTCTAAATCTTCAACAATATAGATTAATCGTTCTACACCTTTTTCCGCTCTTTCGAGGTATTTTTTTCTGATTTTTTTATCATCCATCGCGCCATCTATTAGCGTTGAAAGATAACCTTGTACTGTAAATAATGGCGTTTTTAGTTCATGTGAAACATTGCCTAAAAATTCGCGTCGGTATTCTTCACGAACCTTTAACGATTCGATTTCTAGTTTTTTATCCGTTGCAAATTGCTTTACTTGCTTGGTTAAAGTTGCCATGTCTGTTGTGATGGGTTGACTTCTAAACGTTGTAGATTCTAGAAGTGAAACATCATCATATATTTTTTTAACACCTCTATAAATAAAGTGTTCCACCCGATATTGGATTAACAAAAAAGAAAAGAATGCTGTGATAACAGCAAAAGCAGCTAAAAGATTCCAAGAAATTTCAAGAAACAAATAAAGAAGTATCGCTAATATACTAGAAGAAGAAACTGTAATATAAAGCGATGAAAGTAAAGCAAATAAATATGTTTTTTTGAATTTAATCTTCATTTATACTTCTAACTTATAGCCAACACCTTTAATGGTTTTGAATAAATCATCGCCAATTTTTTCACGGAGTTTGCGAATATGAACATCGATAGTTCTTCCACCTACTACAACTTCATTACCCCAAACTTTATCTAAAATCTCCTCTCTTTTAAAAACTTTTCCAGGTTTTGAAGCTAATAAATAAAACAATTCAAATTCTTTTCTTGGGAGACGAATTTCAACACCGTCTTTAACAATCTTATATTCTTCACGATTGATTTCTATTCCAGACACATTGAGTGTTTCTGAATTAGAATCTTCCGACTTTAATCGTCGTAATAATGCCTTTACTTTACTCACCAATAATTTTGGTTTAATTGGTTTGGTAATGTAATCATCGGCGCCAGCATCAAATCCAGCAACTTGAGAATAGTCTTCGCTTCTCGCAGTTAAAAAAGTAATGATAACATTGGCTAATTCAGGAATTTTTCTAATGTTTTCACAAGCTTCCATGCCATCCATTTCTGGCATCATGACATCCATGATGATGAGTTGTGGCAACTCTTTTTTGGCTTTGGCAACAGCTTCTCTTCCATTGGTTGCAGTAACTATTTGATAGCCTTCCTGCGCAAGATTATATCCAACTATTTCTAGGATATCTTGTTCGTCATCAACCAATAAAATCTTTATGTCTTTTTTTTTCATAGGAACAAAAGTTTCTGCTTTTCGATTGTAAATATAAGCATATAAAAATAGCTAAAATCGTCTTAACTGTAATTTAATCTCTTAACATTTACGTAATAATTACAAAACATAAAGATAAAACAGAAGTAACTTAGACTTTACATTAAGGTGGTTTCTTTGCAAAAAATTAAACCATTCTTTATGAAATTTAAATTATCGTTACTTGTATTATTTGTTAGCATAGTTGGTTTTTCCCAAAATAAAGGGACAATCACAGGAATACTAACTGACAAAGAATCGAATAATATTCCTTTACCATTTGCAAATGCTGTGATAAAAGGAACAAACATTGGAGTTACTACTGACGAAACAGGTAAATACACAATTGCAATTGCGCCTGGAGAATATATAATTGAATTTAGCTTTATTGGATACGAAAATATAGAAGAAAAAGTGGTTGTTGTGGCTGGAGAAACTCTTACCATTAACAAAGTAATGGGTTCTGGAGGTTATCAATTAAAAGATGTTGTAGTTCAAAATACAGTAAGTAGAGAGAAAGAAACAGCATTATTGAAAGATCAAAAAAATGCTGTTGAAATCAAACAAAGTATCGGAGCACAAGAGTTGTCAAGAAAAGGCGTTAGTGATGTGGCTACTGCAGTTACTAAAACAACAGGTATTACTAAGCAAGAAGGTTCAGGAAACATTTTTGTTAGAGGACTTGGTGATCGATACAATTCCACAACAATGAACGGCTTACCAATACCATCCAACGATCCAGAAAAGAAAAACCTTAATTTAGAAATTTTTTCCACAGATATTTTGGAATATGTTTCTATTGATAAAGTGTATAGCAGTAAATTATTTGGTGATTTTGCTGGAGGTAATGTTGACATAGTTTCCAAAGATTACAAGGGGAAAGGTTTTCTAAAAGTTGAAATTGGGACAAAATCAAATAATAACGCTGCCGCAGAGGATAATTTTTATCTTCAAAAAGGATATGGGAAAAACGGGTTTGGCAATGTTTCAATTCCAAGTAATTCATTAACAGAGTACAATTTTAACACCTTAGAATTAGAAAAAAGAAACCCTTTCGGAGGTTCTTTTGGAGTTTCGGCAGGGAAATCATTTAAAATTGGTGCTGAAGGTAAATTAAATGTTTTTGGAACGGCTAATTATAGTAACGAATACAATGCAATAAAAGAAGGAAGTGCAAAAAGTATTAATGGTGCTGGAGTTATTTTCAAAGATTGGGATGAATTTACTTTGATGAGTTATAATACCAATTTTACCGGGATGATTAATCTTGGGTATAAAATTAATGCAAACAATAAAGTTAGTTTTAACTCGGTTTTTATTAATACTTCGTCGTTGTCTAAAGAAGAATATTCAGGATATTTTGTTGATGGAGGTGAAGACGGTAATGGTTTCATCCGCAGAAATAAATATGATAAAAACACCTTGTGGATTAATCAATTATTAGGTGATCATAAATTGACGGAACGCTCTAAATTTAATTGGGGAGTTTCAGCAAATACTATCACAGGTGATCAACCTGATAGAACTCAGAATATCTTAAATAAGCAAGCTGTTGGATATACTCTTTTAGGTCAATCTAACGCAAACAATCACAGGTATTTTCAAAAGTTAAAAGAAACAGAAATTGCAGCCAATTTATCAGTTGATTATAAATTTAGAAAAATATCAGAAGGCGATTTCAAAGGCAAATTTACAGTTGGATACTCTGCCAAAATTAAGAAAAGAGACTTTGAAGCATCACAATTTAACTTTAAACCAAGTAACGCTAATGCGGGTGATGTTGTTGATATTAATAATTTAGATTTGTTTTTTAACCAACAAAATTACAGCAATGAGTTTTTTGAAATATCAACTTTTCGAGGAAACTCACAAGCTCCAAATGCAACAAAACCACAGTTCTATAATGGTGATTTGTTTATAAATGGAGGTTATTTAAATACTGAATATAAATTTAATAAACTATCCGCTGTTTTAGGATTAAGAGGTGAATATTTATTACAAAAAGTAGCATGGAATACTTCGTTAGATCCTGTTGGTGATAATGATGATTTAGATAAAATTGCTTTTTTGCCAAGTTTAACGTTAAAATATGCGTTGAATGAAAAACAAAATTTACGATTTGGATTTAGTAAAACCTATACACTACCTCAGTTTAAAGAGAGAGCATTATTTATTTATGAAGAAGTAAATGAAACTAAAATTGGAAATCGCTATTTATATGAATCAGACGATTACAATTTTGATTTAAAATGGGAAATGTTTCCTAAAAGTGAAGAGTTGATTTCGGTTACGGCTTTTGGAAAATATATACAAAATCCAATAAATGAAGTAACAATTGTATCCTCATCAAATGACATTTCTTTTGTGAATACAGGCGATTATGGATATGTTGCCGGTGCGGAAATAGAATACAGAAAAACACTTTTTAATTTTGAAGAAGGAAATGCAAAGAAACTATCCGCAGGAATTAATGCATCCTATTTATATAGTAATCAAAAATTAGATTCAGAAAAAGTAATTAGAGAAACCGATTATAATGTGGATTTTACAGAAAAAGAAGGAAAACTAACTGGAGCGTCTGACTTATTGTTAAATGCAGATATTTCTTTCTTCACAGAATGGAATAATAAACAAAGTAATCTTTCTGCAACAGTAGCTTACACACAATTTTCTGATAGAGTTTATTCTATTGGAACAAATGGAAGGGGAAATCAAATTGACAAAGCATTTGGTTCATTTGACTTTATAACAAAAGCTAAATTAAATAAAAATTTAGGACTTGGATTAGTATTCAAAAATATTCTAGACCCATCAATTGATAGAGTTCAGGAAAATGCAAATGGAGATGTTAATGTGCTTTCCTACCAAAAAGGATTAACGATGAGCCTAGGTATCAATTATCAATTTTAAGATTCAAAAAAATATTTCTTTTAAAGAGCAGTATTTACTGCTCTTTTTTATGTAAATTTTTATTAACATTAGTAACGTTTTAGTAATATTAAATTAGAGTTTTAATAAACTAAAATTCATGTTTATGTAACATTCAAAATGATTTTATCACCCACATTTGCAGTAACAAATTAACAATAAATAGTATTTAAAAAAATGAAAAAATCAATCGTAAAATTATTAGGAATTTTAGCTATCGCTGGTGGTTTATTTACAAGTTGTTCTTCGTCTTCGGATAGTGGCCCTTCATCAACATTTGTTGTAGATGCAGACGATTTCAAAGGAACTATTAGTGATGGTGAAGTTGTACTTAACGCAGGTACAGTTTACAATTTAACAGGTGCTATAAAAGTAGCAGATGGAGCAACCTTAACTATTCCTGCTGGAACTGTTATTGAAGCTACTGGTGGAACTTCTTCTTATATAGCAGTTGCACAAGGAGGAAAAATATATGTAAATGGTACCGTTTCTAATCCAGTAATTATGACTAGTGGTAATGCAATTCAAGCTCCTGGAGATTGGGGTGGATTGGTAATCTGCGGGAAAGCACCAATAAACACAGTAAGTGGCGGTACAAGTACTGCACAGTCAGAAGTTGCCGATTTAACGTATGGTGGTACAATTGCTAACGATAATTCTGGTTCAATCAGATATTTAAGACTAGAATACACAGGGGCTAATTTTAGTTCAGTGAAAGAATTTAATGGGGTTTCGCTTTTTGGAGTTGGATCAGGAACTACATTTGAATATGTTCAATGTTACCATGGTTCAGATGACGGATTTGAATTTTTTGGTGGAACTGTCAATACTTCTAATTTAGTTTCATTCGGTAACGAAGATGACCAATTTGACTGGACTGAAGGTTGGAATGGAACCAATACAAATTGGTATGGAAAAATAGCTTTCGGAAAAGGAAACAGAGGTATAGAAGCTGATAACTATGAGTTAGGTTTTGCAAACACTCCAGTTTCAAATCCTACAATTACTAACTTAACGTTGGTGGGACCAGGAAGTACTGCGGATGCTGCTATTTACACAGAAAATAATGGATTTAAATTAAGAAGAGGGACTAGAGGAATTTTTACAAATGTTCACGTAAGCGCATGGAAAGAAGGTTTTAATGTGGAGCATGATGAAACTATTGCAGGTGTTGGAATTGATTTAGGAGCTACTAATGTAACTTTTGTTGATATTGCTACAAATACAAAAGGAAAAGATACTTCTGGTGCAACAGTTGATGTTACAGATGTAGCAACTGAAGGCGCTTCAACAGGTGCTGGAAATGGTGCTTTAGCTCCAACATGGACAGCAGGTTGGACATTAGGATTATAAGAAAAAGTTAGTTTTATGCAAAAAACAGTTTCAAGGTAACTTGAAACTGTTTTTTTTTCTTACTTCTGTAAGAGATTTATTAGTTTAAATCTAGTTCTTTAACGCTACCGCATTTTGATTACTTTTTCTAACAGCTACAATTTGATTATTTGAAAAATCAACTTCTCTAACCGCTACATTGTTTGTATAATAAATCCATTTACCAGATTTAATACCATTACTATATTCAGCAATTGAAGTAAGTGCGCCGCTAGCATCATAAGCCATCCATTTACCTTCTAGTTTTCCATCTTTAAAATAACCTACTTGATGAATGTTACCATTATCATAATGGTAGGTTGCTTTTACCAATTGACCTTCAGCTTCAAGAACAGGTTTAGCACTTTGACTAAAACCAATTCCAGATATCAATAATACAACTAATGCTACTAGATTTTTCATAATTTGGGAATTTAAATTAATATTACAGTAACAAATGTATACATTATTTTACAATAAAAAAACTTTTTAGAAACAATTTGGTAACATTGGTATTTTTAACTTTTTCCTCTGATAATTAAAATGCTTCTTTATTTTTTGTTTTATGAAGTACATCAATAAGATATTGACCTAGTTCATGTTAAATTTTGAAACTTTGGTACAGTAATTGAAATATATTTTATACTTTTACAAAACCAAATCGTTATGATGGCTAAAATTTACTTTTATAGTACACTTTTATTGTTTTCTTTTATCTCTTTTAGCAGCAATGCACAAGAAAGCAAAACACAGGCTAGAACCCTAGAAACCACAATTGATGGTTTGAGTTTCTATCCTAACCCTGTGAGTAATGGTAAAATTTATATTACTTCAAAATCAACTCTAGACAAAGAGATTACCATTTTTGATGTTCTTGGAAAAAAAGTAATGCAAACGACGATAACTTCTAAAGAGTTAAATATTACTTCAATTCCGCCAGGAGTTTACATCATTAAAATTCGCGAAGGAGAAGCTACTGCTACTAGAAAACTAATTGTTAGGTAGTTAATTCTCACATAAATACTTAATCCTTAACCTTTTTTTTACGCACTTTTTTTCTACAAACAAAATTTGTACGTATCTTTGTTGCCTAATTAAATTTAAAAAAATGAAAAAACTTTACTCTTTACTATTTTTGGCGTTAACTACTGTGTCTTTTGGGCAAGTTTTCACCGATAATTTTAACTATGCTGACATTTCCTTATTAACAGACAATGGATGGGCTTTAACAGGTACTTCTGTAGTAGAGCCTATTGATGTTGGAACTTCTAACGGACTTCTTTACACAGGTTATAATACTACTGCAGGTAATGCAGCACGTTTGGACAACAACGGGCAGGATCTAAACAAAGTATTCACTACGCCAGTAACTACTGGAACACTTTATTATTCATTTTTAGTGAATGTGGCTTCTGGAGATGCAGGATATTTTACACATCTTGGTAACGGAACAAATTTTGTTGCAAGAGTTTTTGTAAAGCCATCAGCAAATGCTGGAAAAATTAATTTTGGTATCTCTAATACAGGTACAGCTTCTTTTGCTGGTGTTCCAACAGATTTTGATATAAACACAACCTATTTAATAATTGTTAAATATGATGTTTCTACAACTGGAGCTGCAAGTATTTGGGTGAAAGCTGCTGGAGTTCCAACAACTGAAGCTGCTGCTGGAGCACCAGAACATTCTACTTCTGCCTCTGGACAAGCGAATATTGCTGCTGTTTATTTACGCCAGTATGCTGCTACTCAAAATATCACACTTGATGAGATTAAGGTATATTCAACTTGGTTTGGAACTACACCTTGTGCACTAACGTTAAATGCTGAATCCGTTGCCTGTGATAATATAACACCTGCAATTGACACTTATACAGCAACAATACCTTTTACTGGAGGAAATACAGGAACCTATAATTTAGCAGCCAATTTTGGAACTATAGGTGGCGATAATCCATCTACCACAGCAACTGGAAATATTACAATTTCTGGAATTACAGAAGGAGTAAATGTTACTTTAACGGTTACAGGAACATGTGGTTTTACAAAACTTGTTGCTGCACCTGTTTGCAAACCAGTTAATCCATTACCTTTCAGTGAGTCTTTTCCATATACCGTTGGAAATTCTTTAAATGGAGAGCAAAAATGGACGGCTGTAAATACAGGAGATAATATTTTAATTGCTACAGGAAATCTTAGTTACACTGGAATTACTTCTTCGGGGAACTCAATTACATGGGTTGGTATTGGCGCTGAATCAAGAACTCTTTTTACAGATACTACTACTGGTACTATTTATGCATCTTTTATTGCTACAGCCTCTGACTTAGCTAATATAACAACTGATTTAGCAAATACTTATTTTGCAGTATTTACTGATGCTACAGGAGCAACAATTAATGCTAGAGTTTGGATTAGAAAAAATGGAACGCAATACCAATATGGATTAGGATCTGGTTCAGCTCCTACAGATTGGGATGCTACATTATACAATGCAAATGATATACAGTATGTTGTTTTAGGATATGACTTTACTAACAATACGTTGAAACTATTTATCAATCCAACGGTTGGTGGTTCAGCGGTTCCAACAATTGCTGTAACACCAACAGCTCCTTATACTAGTATAGGTGGATTTTTGTTCAGACAAGATACAAATACTACAACTCCAACCATGATAGTGGATGAATTAAGAGTTACTTTAACGCCAAACTTTACTTTAGGTTTACAATCTAATTCCATAGCTGGTCTTAACGTATATCCAAACCCAGTTTCAAACGGGAAACTATACATCACTTCAGATAGTGGTGCTGATAAAACAGTTGCTATCTATGATATTTTAGGAAAACAAGTAATGGCTACTGCTTTAACTAACGACGTAGTGAACGTTAGCGCTTTAAACGCTGGAGTTTACATTGTTAAAGTTACTGAAGCTGGAAATACTGCTACAAGAAAATTAGTTATAAGATAATTAATTTCAAACAATAATTCAAAAGCTCCAATTCACGTTGGAGCTTTTTTATTTTATACTACTTTTGTAAAAAAATCATTTTTGATAACTACTCAAGACATATTCACCATTTCCAGCCAAAAGCAGTTTGAAAAAATGGCCTTGAAAGTTTTTCGTTTTCAATATGAGAACAATCCCGTTTATCAAGAGTTTTGTGATTTTTTAAAGGTGGAGAAAGGCAATGTAAAATCGTTGGAACAAATTCCTTTTTTACCCATACAGTTTTTCAAATCCCATGAAGTGCTTTCAAACTCTAATCCCATTCAAGAAACGTTTGTAAGTAGCGGCACGACAGGAATTATAACCAGTAAACATTTAGTTACCGATGTATCACTTTATGAATCGAGTTATAAAAATGCCTTTTCGGAATTTTATGGCAATATCGAAGATTACGCCGTTTTGGCTTTGTTGCCTTCCTATTTGGAACGCGAAGGATCGTCTTTGATTTATATGGTTAAAGATTTAATTACTCTTTCTAACAATGAAAATAGTGGATTTTATCTGAATGATTATGATGCTTTAATTGCCAAACTTAATGATTTAGATGCTTCTGGACAAAACGTGCTTTTAATAGGTGTAACCTACGCTTTATTAGATTTAATAGAATTACATAATTTCCAATTACAAAATACCATTATTATGGAAACGGGTGGCATGAAGGGCAAGCGCAAAGAAATGATACGAGAAGAATTGCATGAAATACTGTGTAAAGGGTTTGGTGTTACGAGTATTCATTCCGAATATGGAATGACCGAATTATTATCGCAAGCGTATTCATTAGGCAATGGAATTTTTGAATGCCCCAATTGGATGAACATCCTTATTCGCGACACCGAAGATGCGTTGACTTATGTAAGTACACATAAAACAGGCGGTATTAATGTGATTGATTTAGCCAATATCAATTCATGTTCGTTTATTGCAACACAAGATTTAGGTAAAAAATATCCCAACAATTCCTTTGAAGTATTGGGGCGATTTGATAGTTCAGATATTCGAGGTTGTAATTTGATGGTGATTTAAGAATTCTTTCACCACATAATATACATAAGATTTTTTAAGTCATAAAGATTTTATATGACTTTGTTTTCTTTTGTGCCTTATGTGGTTAATTATTTTACAGTTAAATAATTCTCAAAACAAAATAATTCTTCTTTCCACTTTGTAATAACACAAATTGATTGTTGATTAAATCATTTGAAGTTAACTGAAATTCTTCGTTAACTTTGGTTTTATTTACCGATATTGAATTGGCAGTCAAAGCACGTCTTGCCTCTCCATTGGATTTAAAAAAACCTGATTTTTCGTTTAATACAGATACAATTTCAATACCGTTTACAATCTCGCTTTTTGCAACTTCTGCTTGTGGTACACCATCAAAAACTTCTAAAAAAGTAGCTTCATCAAGGTTTTTTAAATCATCGGCTGTAGCATTTCCAAACAAGATATTTGATGCTTGAATGGCTTTCTCTAATTCGTTTGCGCCATGAACAAATGTGGTAACTTCTTCGGCTAAACGTTTTTGCAACACTCGTAAATGTTGGGCTTCATGATGTTCAGCAATCAAACCTTCAATCGTATTTTTATCTAAAAAAGTAAAAATCTTAATGTATTTTTCAGCATCAATATCGGTTGTGTTTAACCAAAATTGATAGAATTTATACACTGAAGTTTTATCGGCAGTTAACCAAACATTTCCACCTTCCGATTTTCCAAATTTTGATCCATCGGCTTTAGTAATTAAAGGACAAGTCATGGCAAATGCTTTTGCACCTTCGCCATTCATTCTGCGCACAAGTTCGGTTCCAGTGGTAATATTTCCCCATTGGTCAGAACCTCCCATTTGTAACAAACAGTTGTATGTTTTATATAAATGATGAAAATCATAGCCTTGAATTAATTGATATGTAAACTCTGTAAAACTCATTCCTTCACCGACAGCACTTAATCGTTTTTTTACCGAATCCTTTGCCATCATGTAGTTTACGGTAATGCGTTTGCCCACATCACGCGCAAAATTGATAAAAGAAAAATCTTTCATCCAATCGTAATTGTTTACTAAAATTGGCGCATTGGCAGCTGTAGAATTGAAATCTAAAAACCGAGATAAGACGGCTTTTATTCCTGCAACATTTTTATCTAAAGTGGCTTCGTCAAGTAAATTTCTTTCATCCGATTTTCCAGAAGGATCACCAATCATTCCTGTTGCACCTCCAACTAATGCTATAGGTTTGTGTCCACATTTTGCAACATGAACCAATAAAATTATTGGAACCAAGTTCCCAATATGTAACGAGTCACTTGTTGGGTCAAAGCCAACATAAGTAGTTGTCATTTCTTTTAAAAGTTGCTCTTCTGTTCCTGGCATCATATCGTGCACCATGCCACGCCATTGCAATTCTTCAACTAAATTCTTCATGTTTTTAACAAATTTAAACAAAGATAACAATTCAAGGTACAATGTCAATGACAATTTCAAAGTCAAAAATAAATTTTATAATTTTAGATTAACTGCGTGGTTTTGTGGCTTCAGACCAAAATCCTATCTTTACAAAATGATATTAGTTACAGGCGGTACAGGATTAGTTGGAGCACATTTACTTTTGCATTTGATAGAGAATGGTGAATCTGTTCGGGCTATTTATAGAAATACCGCTACTATTGAAAAAACAAAATCGCTATTTGATCAACATCAAAAGCAAAATTTATTTCAGCTAATTAATTGGGTTGAAGCCGATATATTGGATGTGCCTTCACTAACATTAGCTTTTGAAAACATTGAATTTGTTTACCATTGTGCTGCCGTAATTTCATTTGACCCAAAAGATGAAAACGTACTTAGAAAAGTAAATATTGAAGGCACAGCGAATATTGTTAATTTTTGTATTCATAATAAGATCAAAAAACTTTGTTATGTAAGTTCCATTGCAACACTTGGCGATCTAGCACAAAATGAAATTATTCTATCTGAAACATCTGAATGGAATCCGGAAATATACCATAGCGATTATGCCATTTCTAAATATGGTGCTGAACTTGAAGTTTGGCGTGGCTTTCAAGAAGGATTGCCAGTAGTAATTGTAAACCCTGGAGTTATATTAGGTTCGACTATTTGGAAAGAAGGTAGTGGTGCTATTTTTGTTAAAGTTAAAAGAGGACTTTCGTTTTATACTAAAGGACAAACAGGCTATGTAGGTGTAAATGATGTTGTAAAAGTGATGACTAAACTTATGCAAAGTGAAATATCAGGAGAACGCTTTTCGATGATTTCTGAACATTTAACCTACGAAAAAATCATTAAAGTCATTGCCGAAAAAGTTAAAAAAACACCGCCAAAATATTATGCAAAGCCATGGTTTACTGGAATCATATGGCGAATAGATTGGGTTTTTTCAACTTTTTTTGGTACAAAAAGAAGGATGTCAAAATATGCAGCAACAACTATTCATACTGTTGATAGCTATAGTAGTGATAAAATAAAAAATGCTTTGAATTTTGAATTTCAAAGCATTGATGCTGTTTTAAATACTATAATTGATTAATTATTGTACTTGAGGTTCTTCTGAATCTAAAGTGTTAGTGCTAAATTTTGGAATAACTTTTTCACCCTTCTTTTTCATCAATGTATCCAGTTTATTGCTTTCATTCTGTAACCTGTCTTTTACTTTTTCAAACATTTTTTTATAATTTTTCACATCAGAAGCATAATACTTGTTGTTTTGTAAAAATTGTATACTATCAATTTTATATTTTTTATAAATGTATTGACTAATGTTGATAGTGTTGTCCGAATCGGTTATATTTTGAGACTTTATAGATTCTAAAAGCGATAAATCATATAAAATATCTACCATTATATCTTCGTCTATTTGTTTTTCAGGTTTCTCAATGACAGTGTTTTGGCAGCCCAAAAGTATTGCAATAAAACAAAGTGTTACTAGTATTTTTTTCATCTTTATCTTTTATTATCTATCAAAAAGCAAGCGTTGACCAAGAGGAATGTCTTTTACTTTAAAATTTTGATATGCCAATTGTCCGTTTACAAAAGTGTGTGTTATTCGGGATTTAAAATTATATCCTTCAAATGGTGACCAACCACATTTTGCTAAAATATTTTCTTTTTTTACATTCCAAGGTAAATTGGTATTGACAATAGCTAAGTCGGCATAATAACCTTCTCTAATAAAACCTCGTTTTTCAATTTTAAATATTTTAGCAGGATTATGGCACATTTTTTCTACTATTTTTTCAACAGAAATTTTACCCTGATGGTATGCTTCAAACATAGCAACTACAGCGTGTTGTACTAATGGTCCGCCTGAAGGCGCTTTAGTGTATACTTGATTTTTTTCTTCCAATGTATGTGGTGCATGGTCAGTAGCAATCACATCTATTCTGTCGTCTAATAAAGCTGTCCAAAGTGCTTTTCTGTCATCAGCAGATTTAACGGCAGGATTCCATTTAATAAGATTCCCTTTGGTTGCATAATCTTCATCCGAAAACCAAAGATGATGAATACAAACTTCGGCGGTAATTTGTTTTTCTTCTAAAGGAATTTTATTGGTAAACAAATCCAATTCTTTTGCTGTGGAAATATGGAAAACATGTAATCTTGCTCCT
>Ga0114966_10003701_pt1 | contig 13321 bp, 11 predicted proteins | sample M_130207_XF_Meta_FD_87029 | JGI IMG/M metagenome (GOLD analysis project Ga0114966, IMG submission 87029) | Freshwater microbial communities from Lake Montjoie, Canada to study carbon cycling - M_130207_XF_MetaG | ecosystem: Environmental > Aquatic > Freshwater > Lake | place: Lake Montjoie... | reverse complement strand
GGACAAGGTGGGATTCGAACCCACGATACGGTTACCCGTATACAGCATTTCCAATGCTGCTCCTTCAACCGCTCGGACACCTGTCCAGTGGAAGGAACACTATAGCGAAGAAGTTAGAAATGCTGTGTTGGGCGCGGGGATGCCCCAAGGCGGGGGATGGAATTGGTCTTATTGCTTGGCGGCGGGTTGCATGAAGGCAACAACCGGATCAACTACGGCGCTCGGAACGCCCCATGAATTTTCAGATTGGTTGAAAATATAAATGAATCCTGGTGTCGAAAGATCTTGCGCGCCTGGCGCGCAAACGGCGATCCGATTTGTCGTGCAAGCAAGAGCCGCGCCAAATCGCGCGTTTACGTTGGACTGCGCAGGAACAAGTGTGATTATAAATTCTTCTTGCTTGGGGTTCGATCCAGGAATGATTTGATACACATACACCACTCCCGCCGCGGATTTGTCGGCGTGCATTTTTATGGGCGCGCCAATGACAAGGTGTGTCCCCGCGATTCCCACCGCACTGCCAAAAGCCGCATTCGACTCCAAATCCTCAGCAATTATATATTGGATTTGGCTCCAAGTTTGTTTATCGCGTTCAAAAACATCCACCGAGCCATTGCCGGCGTAGTTTCCATGGCTGTCTCCGGGCGCGCCCACCAAGGCAATATTTCCAAACATGCACACCGACCAGCCAAAGTGATCGCCCGTTCCGCCCATATGTCCTCCGACGCGATCTCCTTTGTACAAGATATTGCTCGTGTCAGATATTTTCACAAGCGGGGTCGGGGGCCAATGTGATTTGTAACGTAAAAAAATATTTGCTATGCCAAGCTCATTTCGATCCGACGCGCGCGCATATGGAGAGCCAATCAAAGCTTGGGTGGCTTTGAGCGATATAGATGCGCCAAATTGCGCATTTGCAACAAGATCATTTGGGTTTAAGGTTGAGCTTTCAGACCATATTCCTTCTGCGTCGCGCATCCATGTGATTACTATTCCATGAGCCGAAACTTCGCTCAACGTCGCAAAAGGCGCCCCGGCAAGGAATGTGTCATCATCAATTGCCACGGCGCGGCCAAGCAAAGCATTGGAGGAAACCAAGTCGCTCGAGAATGTACCGCTATACACCCACTTGGATTCCACTTTTTCCCAAAGATGCACCGCGCCAACTTTGGGCAGATTGCCCACGGTTGTATTGGGAGCTCCGACAAGGATGAATCTTCCAGAATTGGAAATATCAACCGCCGAGCCGAACGCATCGCCGGTTGAAAGATGTGGTGGAACTAATTTAAGGGGCGAAGTAGTTGTGGTTGCCAAATCAAATACCCAAACGGCGCCACCGCCAGTTGTGTTTGGCGCGCCCACCACCAACGTATCGAGCGCCATTGCCACGCAAGCCGCAAATTGATCGTTGGATTGTTGCGAGGGGGACGCAATAATTTGATTTTCGGTTGCGCTTGGCAACGTGATGACGGGTTCAATGATTGGCTTGATTGGTGTGATTTCGGCTATGCCAATCGCCAATGGATATAAAGGCGGAGGTTGGCTTTCGATGCACGAGATCAAGGTGATCGTGGCGATCATGGCGACACACACTTTGAAATGGGTACTCCAAGCGTATTGTCTGAAAATACTTATAGGCACATGCGCAGTCTAGCGCCATCGAAGGCCCGATTGATTATTGGAAGACTTGAAAGATTGACCTACTATCATTCTGATATGCATGTTCGCAAGCAAGCCACTATGTACATTGTCGCCACACTCACGCTTGTGTGTATGGTTGCAAGTTTTGCGATGTCATTTGATGATCCACCTTCAACCCTAGAGATTTCTATGAAGAGCAAGCCCCGCGCACTTTCCCGTAGTGGTTACAACATCACGCCTTTGACCAAGGAGAAGGTTGCGGAGTTGGCCAAAAAATTAACTCCCGAACAATTTAAAGTGACGCAGAAGGCGGGTACCGAGCCAGCATTTTGTGGCAACTTGCTCGACAACAAAAAAGACGGCGTGTATTACTGCGTAGTTTGTGGATTGCCGCTGTTCTCAAGCGAAAATAAATTTAATTCAGGCACGGGTTGGCCTAGTTTCTTCTCGCCATTTGATCCCGACCATGTGGGGTATAAAAAAGACAATGAGTTTGGCATGGAGCGCGTGGAGATTGATTGCGCCCGTTGCGGCTCGCATCTTGGCCACGTGTTTGAGGATGGACCCAAGCCAACGGGTCTACGCTACTGTTTAAATTCGGCGGCGTTGGAGTTTCATGAAAAGGGATCAACGCTTGCGCCAGAATGTTCGCCAGTGCAACTGAAGACGGCCTATTTCGCGGGCGGATGTTTTTGGGGAGTGGAGCATTGGTTTCAGGAATGCCCAGGTGTGGCGGATGTTTCCAGTGGATACATGAACGGATCCACAGAGAATCCAACATACGAAGATGTGTGCTCGCATAAAAGTGGGCATGCCGAAGCGGTTCGCGTGACGTACGATCCGGCGAAGGTGTCCTATCAGCAACTGCTTGATGGATTTTTTCGCCTGCATGATCCAACGCAATTGGATCGACAGGGTCCGAATGTTGGCGATCAATATCGATCGGCTGTGTTCACCACGGATCAGGATCAGTTGGCGCAAGCCAAAGCGTTCACGGCCGCCTTGCAGTTGTCGCCACGCTACTCGGGTAAAAAAATTGTGACCGTGATTGAGCCCGCCAAAAAGTTTTTTGCCGCGGAGGGATATCACCAGGATTATGTCGAGCGAACAGGTCGCGCTTGCCATGGAGTGAATCCGTGGCCCGCGGTGTTCGCCGAGAATAAAGAAACGCCAGGCGTGAAGAGTGCGCCGTGATCTATGGCAAGTTTGGCGCCGGTATTTGCATGGCCATCGCGCTTTCAATCGTTGCGGTGATTGCCGTGGCGGCTACGCAACAACCAACCCAAGCCGACGAGTCGCGCAATCAGCCAAACGCCTCTCCTGAAAAAGTTTCGTCCAAATTTACAGCGCCGCTTTCAGCCAAACAGTACGCGGAAAAATTAATCGCCATGCCGCGCGCAAGCGAGTTGCGTCGCTGGCACGATGTGTTGACACAAGAGCCACATATCGCTGGCACGCCCGGCGATATGCGCCAAGTTGAGCGTCTGAAGCAAGCGTTTGAGTCCATGGGATTGAATACTCGAGTGGAGGGATTTCGCGCGTATCTCGCGCGGCCCATCAGTGCCACACTGGAATTGATCGACGTGGCGGCAGATCAAGAATCCGCGCCGGCGCAAAATACAAATCAAACGGGCGCCACTGCGCCGCCAGCGCGCAAGGGCGTTCTGTCCTTGGCCGTGAATGAAAAAAACTTGCTTCAAGATCCAGCTACCGCGCATCCAGATTTAAATTATGGATGGAATGCGTACAGCGGAAATGGCGACGTCACCGCCGAGGTGGTTTACGCAAACTATGGCACGCAAGAAGATTTTGACACATTGAAGAGGCTTGGCGTGGATGTCAAAGGCAAGATTGTCTTGGCTCGATATGGAAAAAACTTTCGTGGATACAAGGCGCGCTTCGCCGAAAACGCTGGCGCGGCTGGATTGATTATTTTCACCGATCCAAGTGATTCTGGATTTACCAAGGGTTCCACTTGGCCAAATGGCGGTGGTTGGGCCAACGATGCTTGCATTCAACGTGGAACGTTGAACACACTGCCGTATCCCGGCGATCCAGGAACTCCAGGCGTGTACTCCGCGGACAATGTCAGCCGCGACAAGCCCCAGAATTTAGATTTGCCGCGCATTCCCGTGCAACCAGTTGGATACGCCGCCGCGGGCGCCATCATGGCTCGAATGAAGGGCGTTGATATTCCAGATCCATCGTGGCAAGGTGGTTTGGATTTTCCATATCGATTGACGGGTGGAAATAATTTAAAAGTTCATCTTGCGATTCAGCAGGAGCGATTTCTTGGCGCATCCGCAAATGTGTTGGCCATGGTTCAAGGGTGGCGCCGACCTGACGAGGTGATTGTGATTGGATGCCATCACGATGCGTGGGGGTATGGCGCGGCGGATCCTTGCGCGGGAACTATTTGTCTTTTGGAGGCGGCGAATTGTGTGGCGCAGTTGACCAAGCAGGGAATTTGGCCGGAGCGTTCCATTGTCTTCGCGGCGTGGGGCGCCGAGGAGTTTGGAATCATTGGAAGCACCGAGTGGGTGGAGGGACATGACGCTGAAATGGGGGAAAAAATAGTGTCTTATGTCAATCTTGACATGGCGGCGATGGGACCCAACTTGTCGTTCGCGCTTACTCCAGAATTAACCCAAGTCGCCAAGGATTGCGCCGCGATGACTCCAGCCGCGGGCGATCCAAGCGTGAGCGCGTTGTCGGTGATGTTGAACAATAATAAGTCCGACACATTGTTTGGAACCCTTGGTGGCGGAAGTGATCATGTTGGATTTGTTTGTCGACTGGTGGTGCCGGCGATTTCCATTTCCGCTGGTGGTTCGCAGGGCACCAGCTATCACAGCAATTACGACACCACGGCGTGGTATCGCGCCACGGTTGGCGAGAACTACGAACCAGCGCTCATGGTCACGCGCGCCACGTTGTCTTTCATGGCGCTCATGTCCAACCAAAAGTGGACGCCATACCAGTACGGCGAAATTGGGCGCCTGGGCTTGAAGGCGCTTGATGGGTTGACGCAACTCGCCAAGACGGACAAAGAAAAATCCGCGTTGGAAATTCTTCGTCCGATGTTGATCACCTTGCAAACACAGGGAGAACTGGTGGACGCAGGAATTTTAAAAGATCAACCGCAAAATCCGCATGCCGAGCAACGCCTCATCACGGGCATGCGCAGATTCACCAAGGCGTTCAAGGACGACGCCGGCCTGCCTGATCGGCCTTGGTATCGCAATCTTTGGGTGGCAACGGATCCATCCAATAGCTATTCGGCAAGCGTATTTCCAATGATTCAAGAAGCTTTGCAGGCGAATGACCCGCAACGGCTTGAGGTTGCGATTGAGCGAACGGCGGACGCGATTCAAAGAGCCTCCGCCGCGGCGGAATTAATGTTGCAGGGATTGCGCCCGAGCACTTCCCCGGGACAGTGAATTTATATTCAAGACCCATCCAAATTCACGTAAACTGATGGCATGATTTGGATCACAAGTAAATCGCCACGCGTTTGGAGTTGCATCGCGTTCTGTGTTGGCGCGTCGTGCATGTCCCACGCGCAGACCGCCACGCAGTCAAGCGCCACCGAGGCGAAATCGACAATTCAAAATTCGCAGTACACAATCACGCCTGTGATGATTGACTTTGGCGTGGTCAAGCCTGGGTCTCAACATCAAGCAAAATTTATAATTCACAATGCTTCGGCCACCGCGGTTCGAATTGAGTCCGCGTTTCCAAGTTGCAAGTGCACCACGCTTTCGGATTTGGTCAACAAGGAAATTCCAGCGGGTGGCGATATAGAACTTGTCGCGTCGCTGGATGCGCCGCGAACGCCAGGCGAAAAAGACGCCAAGGTGTTCGTGACATTCGCGGGCAACGACCAACCACTCATCGCCAGGATGAAAGGCATGGTGCAGTTTCCGTTGCTTGTGCAACCCGCTTTTATCGACGCGCTCAAGGGCAAGAACCAGGGAACAGTTGAAATTTCCAGCGCAAATAAAGCGCCATTTCATATTGTTTCGTGCGATGGCGCAACGCCACAATTTGTGGATTTTGATCCAGTGAAGGACGCGGCGCGCGCAACGTACCGCGTGCGCTGGGATTTTTCATTGGTGCCAGAGGGAAAACTTCAGCAATGGTGGTGCGTGGAAACGGATGTGAAGGATTGTCCGATTCTTCCATTTCGAATTCGCCACGAAAGTACTGGCATTCGCTTTGACCCAAAGATGGATCAGCGGCATTGGTTTATCCCCGAATCAATCGTGTTGCCGGATCGATTGTCTTTGAATTCGCCGGTGGATCTTGAAGTGGAAATTGAAAGCTCCATGAGTAGAGGCAAGCCGCAACCACCTGGGTGGGACGCTGTGACCGCGGTGACATCCATCAATCCAGACTTCACGGCGCACATGATCTCCAGCAAGCGCGTGGGTGATCGCGTGCGTGTCGTGTTTCGATTTGCCGCGCTGAAGTCCAAAGGCGGATTTGTATACGCGCCGCTTGAGATCACAACCAACACTGGAAGCGCGCGTTTTTTTGTCGCCGCCACGGTGGCGCCTTGAAACTGGCGGACATCGATCATTTAGGCGCGCTTGGCGTGGCGCAACTGCTGACGCGCGCCGCGGAAATATTTCGTGGCGATCCCAAGCGGCGTGGTGCATGCGTTCATCTTGGCGACACTGGACGGCTTCTTATCACTGGTGATTTGCACGACAATCCAAATCACTTTGTGAAAGTGGTCAACTTTGCCCGGCTTGATGAGCCAGCACATCACGTGGTGCTTCATGAGTTGATTCACGGTGAGCGCCTGACGCATGGCGCGGATATGAGTTGGCGGATGTTGGCCAAAGTGGCCAGATTGGTGGAGAAATATCCCGGCCAAGTGCATGTGATGTTGGCCAACCATGAATTGGCGCAGGCGTTCAATCAACCCGTGAGCAAAGGAGCCGGCGAAAATACGGAATTATTCCGCGCGGGTTTGTTGTGCTCGTTTGGAGATGACGCCGAAATTGTGGATGAAGCAATTCAAGTTTTTGTGCGGTCGTTGCCGTTGGCGGTGAAAACCCACAGTGGAATTTTGTGTTCACATTCGCTTCCAAGTGTGTATGACATGAAGACATTTGATATTGGAGTTCTAGATCGCGATCTGATAGAGGACGACTACGAAGCGCGTCTGGGAAGCGCGTGGCAGATGACCTGGGGTAGAAATCAAAAGCCGGAGCAGTTGGCTGGATTGGCCGCGGCGTGGGGTGTGAAAGTTTTCATCGCAGGCCACGCGGCCGTGCCCGAGGGCGTTGCCGCCGCGGGGGAGCAATTGTTGTTGTTGAATTCAGATCACGAGCATGGCGCGGTGCTTGCATTGCCACTGAGTTACGCGATTTCCAACGCGCATGAATTGGCGCTTCGAGCGATTCCTATTGGTTCCATTGAGGGGTCGCTTGGCGATTAATTTCATGATGTTTTCGCGGATTTTTTATTCAAGGATCTCGCGGTGAATCCTGGCGGCGGAATGATTTTGGCATTGGAGACATCGCAACGAACCTCATGGGTTGCGTTGGGGCCAGCGCTATTGGAAAGTCATTGCGACGCGATTACAAGTGAATCCATCGACACTCAAAACCGTCTTGTGGAGGATGTATTGCCGGCGATCCAGCGCTTGTGCGCTCGGGCCAATATCACGCGTGATCAAATTGGCGCGGTGGCTTTAAATTCTGGACCGGGTGGTTTCTCCGGTTTAAGAATTGCACATGCCGCGGCGCAGTCGATCGCCGAGTCCCTCTCCATTGCAATCGTCCAAGTTTCAGCCGCCGTGGTGGCGCGACAATCCGCCGTGTTGGCGGGACGCATGGACGCAAATCAGATTGCGTGGGTTGCGCTTGCCGCAAAAAATGACGGATGCTGGATGGCCAAGGTGCGTCAACCAAGCCAAGGCAATGATGATCCAGAGCACGTCGGCGTGCGAACGTTCCAGCAGTGGCCAGTCGAGTCGGGTGAAATTCTGATCGCCGATGAGCATCTGCCGGTCCAATGGAAAGAGCGCGCCGCGGAGTTGAACATTCATATTGTGGCGCTTGAACCCACCGCCGAGGCGGTTTTGCATGTGGCGCGGCGCATGTTGGCTTGCAATCGAACTGTGGCTCCACAGCATGCGCTTCCGGTGTACCCACGCGAGGCCGAAGCGGTGCGATTGTGGCGCGAGCGCCATGGAACAGCCTAACTAGACCGCACAGACGGAACACCGGCGCATTTCTATTTATCAAAGCGCATAAGTCGCGCATCGCGCGCGTCGATTTCAGTTGTGCCATGGAATCAAACTTCAATCCCTCGCGGCATGAACAGTGTGGACGAATTCTTTTAACTGGAGCGTGCTCAAATTGGTCCGACTTGATTGGATCACTTGTGGATGAGGGATTTCAGATTGAAATGGTTCCAAGCGCCACACGGGCTGGAATTCGTTGCGTGGAACAAGTGGTGGACGCGGTTCTGCTGGATGTAACCGAGGACGTGGTTGAAGTTTCAAACACCGCGCGACTTTTACAGCGTGTTTCAAAACACACAAAAATTGTGGTGCTCTGTGAATCTTCCCAAGACGTGCCGCCCACGCTTGCGGCGTTTGAAAATGTGCAACGCGTTGTGTCGGATGTGTCGCCGAATGATTTTGTAAGAATCATGCGTACCACCGTGCGCGTGGCGCGGTTAAGCCGCGAGCGTCATGAGCGGATTGACACGTTGAAATCGCTGGCGACGCAAGTGCATGACGAACAAAATGTGACGGGCGATATGGAAAAACTTTTAAGCGTGTTGCAAGAACATTCTCCACGCACGCCATTTCCAAAATTAAAGTTGCCTGAAATTTCAACCCTGACCGAAGTGTTGGCGCGGTCGTTGGATCCGTTGACAGCATCAAGGGCGGCCGTGGACTTTGTGGAGCGATGTTTACCTGGCGCAATGATTGTGTCCTGGTTGGTTGGATCAGATTCACGCACGGGCCTTGCGGCATGCGCTGGCAACGGGGGCTCCAACGCGATTCTTTCAGCGCGGCTTTTAAGCGATGTGGAAACACTGCAACTTCCAAGGGTTTTAAGCGCCGATCGCGCGTGCGTGGTGGACGATGTCCGGCAGTTTGTTGGCGGAAACGATTTCCAGTCTTTCGCCCAACGGTGGGCCATGCTGGCGCCATGCCGAGCCAACGGTGAATGTTTCGCGGCCATACTTATTGTGGGACCCGTGGGCAGTATGCCAGCGCAAGCGGAGGCTGGCTTGGGCGATGTCTGCCAAGCGCTGGCCACGCAGTTGGCGTTTGACGCGCGTATTCATCGACGAATTTGTGGCGCATGGCCAAGTGATTCGTGCGAAGACGAACCAGATTTATTTGGTTGAGTCAAGCGCGCTCAAGCGGGCGATGGCGGTGCGGCCGGCGTACACGCGTGATCCCTCTTGCACCAGACTGGTGGCGCGCTCAGGCTGTGGAAGTATCAGCTCGGTGGTGGATCCAAACTGAATCATTCCATAGCGTTGACCACGATCTAAACGCTGGCCAATGTTCACCCTGCAAATGATGCGGCGTGCGATGGCGCCGGAAATTTGCCGGATGCCATACACGCGCCCATCATCCAAGCGCAATGTCAGCAAAAGATTTTCGTTCACGCGCGCGCCAGCCGACGCGCGCGCGTCAAGGTATCGACCTGGTTGATGCCGCAGGCCAACCACCGTGCCGTCATGCGCCGCTCGATTGATGTGCACATCAAGCACGCTGAGAAAAATTCGGATCACAAGCGCGGGACCATTGGTGGCATCATGGTGCGCCACGCGAATCACGGCGCTGATGGTGCCATCGGCTGGACTTAAAAAATCCGCTGGATTGTTGGACGCGGGTCGTCGCGGAGGATCGCGAAAAAACGCGGCAAAACACATCCAAAGTACTAGAAGAAAGCCGGCGGGAATCCACCACGCTGGCTCGCCATTGTAAGCCAGCCAAACGCACGCGCCAATAATTGGATACACCACGACAGCAGTGGTCAGCCACTGGTTCATTCCGTATTTGGTCAGCATTATTGTGAGGTCCGATTATTCGGTGGCTTTGCCAACAAAGAAACCAATGGCTCCACAGATGGCGATAGAGGCGGCGTATCCACCGCTCCACATCATCCAATCTTTGGCGAAGTACATTGCAAGTTCTGGCGTGGCTCCGATTGTCTTCATCACCAACATGGATGCGGTGGCCGAAAGACCAATGATGGCTGGCACCAGAAGTCCAATGGTCATTCCGCTCCAAGAGCCGCTGTATATTTCACTGCCCGACATTGCGCCGGCAAACACAGGTGAAGCCGCGGCGATGGAACCTGTGTTGACAACGGGTGCGTCATGAATTCCGCTCTCGCCCGATGCCCCACCAAATATTCCGCTGGCATTTTTAGGAACTTCTTCGTCATCGCCTTGGAAAGCCTCGTCCATAAGCTGGGCGCCCATTTGGCTGTCTTCGCTCTCCTGCGTGAGATCAAGAAGACCGCTTCCCGAACTAGGTTGATCCAGATTGATTTGGTCGGCTTCCAATGCGGCGGAAGCTCCAGCCGCGCTGTCCACACGACTATCAAATCCAATCGCACTGCCTTCGCGGCTATCTTCGATTGTTTGATCAAAATTCTTGGCGAGATTAGGCGCGGAACTTTTGGCTGGACTTGGTGAACTGCCGCCCGCCAAGCTGTCATCAAGCAACATAGGCTCTAGATCATCATTTTTGCTTTTCGCGGGCGAAGATTTGGCCGCGGGCGAAGTCTTGGCCGCGGGGGACGCGGGCAATGAGTCGGATAAATCAAGCTCAAGCGTGGACGATTCATTTTCAATCATGGGCTCAAACGCGGCTACAGATTTTGCAGAGGGCACAGCGGCGGCGCTTGCGTTTGAAGATTCCAAATCAAGTTCCAAAGAAAGCACATCGGAGCCAGCGTTTGCGTTTGACGAATCTGAATCAAGTTCCAAAGAAAGTACGTCGGAGCCGGCGCTTGATTGAGATGCGGCAACAGGAACTTCCGCGCCGGCCATTGAGTCAAGTTCAAGTGACAAGTCATCCTCAATACTTTGCGGCGCGTTCAAGCCAACAGGGCTATCACCCTTTGGATTGGCCACGGGAGCTGGTGAGGAGGAGTCCGAAAGGTCAAGTTCGAAACTATCGCTTTCGCCACCAAGATTGACCATGTCCGATCCCATTTTTAAATCAAGGCCATCATCGGACTCGCTATCGGTGGCGATGCTGTTGACATCTTCAACCTTCAGCATCAACTGACCTCGATCGCGAAATTCTCGTAGCTTGCCGGATTTGATCAAATCCATAACTTGGCCGTTGTTCTTACCAAGCTTGGCGCACGCTTCATCGATTGTGTAGAAAATTTTTGCCATGACAATGTGGGGGGTCTGTGAACCTTGGGGAGGTCGGATAGGGTAAATGGGTAGCGCCAGAGTGGCAAGGGAGTATTCGCCAAAGTGAAGAGAAAGGTTGCCAAACAAGTGCCAAATGCCAGAGCCATAGCGACACGCTTGCAGGAGTGGTTTCCAAGGGTTTTGCGCGATCTTCCATGGAGAAAAAGGCGCACTCCATGGCGGGTTTTGGTGAGCGAAGTGATGTTGCAACAAACGCAGGCGAGCAGGGTTGCGGAAAAATTTCCGGCATTTTTGAGGCGGTTTCCCAGCCCGCAACGTCTGGCCGAATCCACCGAGTTGTCGGTGCTTTCTTTGTGGCAGGGGTTGGGTTATTACAGGCGGGCAAAAAATCTACGAGCCGCCGCGCAAATGATGGTGGCGCAATTTGGCGGACGAGTTCCGCGTTCCGTGCAGGAGTTGCAAGCGCTTCCAGGAATTGGCCGCTACTCGGCTGGCGCGATTGCCAGCATCGCATTTGGGCAAGCGGCGCCCATTGTGGATGGCAACGTGGCGCGCGTGTTGTCTAGAATTGCTGATCGACGTGAAACCACCAAGGGAAAAATCGCCGAGGCGTGGCTATGGAGCACGGCGGAGCAATTGGTTCGTTCTGCGAAATCGCCAGCGGTGTTGAATGAAGCCCTGATGGAATTGGGCGCGACTGTTTGCACGCCCCGCGCTCCGCGTTGCGGCGAGTGCCCGCTCAAGCGTTGCTGTGGATCCTTCAAAGCGCACTCGCAGGAATTTGTTCCGCTGAGCAATTCCGCGGCGCCACGAAAAACCGTGGTGCATCACGCGTGCGTGGAAATTCGTGGCTTAAAGATTGGCGTTGAGATTCGACCCGCCACGGGTTTGTGGGCGGGAATGTTGTCACCACCTGTTGTTGAATCTTCAAGCGTGTATTCCACCGCGAAGTTGATGCGCGAGCGCCGCGACATTAAGAGGATAAAAAAATTCCAGCGGGAATTTGAATTTCTTACAACCCATCGAACGGTCCGCATTCGCGTGTACCAAGTGGAATTTCATTCGGGCGCGAAAGTTCGCTGGGTTGATGTGGCAAAACTTAACAAATTCGCCGTAAGCAACGCGGTTTTGCGCATGGTTGATGTGGCGCAAAAAAACATGGATGCATGAGAATTGGGTAAAGTGTTGGGCGTGAACAAGGTGTCAATGCATTTGAATATCGGCGTGTTGATTGCGGTTGTATTTTTGGTGGCTTGCTCAACGCCAGCGCCAATCGTGCAATCCAACGAAGTTTTTCCTGGCGATCTTGCCAGCGTGAACCGTGAACTCACTTCCGCGGAGTCCCAGCGCGTGCTACACGCAATGGCATCCACGCGCTCGCAGAAAGATATTGACGGCACGCGGCCGTTGCAGACATCAAGCGTGGGTCGTTGGTCGGATGTGTATCAAGCCGCGGTGATTGGATCTAGAAAAGTTGAAATGGCTGTGATTGCGCAGTTTGTTCTACCAGACGGATTGCGTTTCACCATTGTGACATTGAACAATGACCAAGGCGAACTTGTGGTGAAGGGCGACTTGGCGCAAGGCGTGTTGAGCGCCAGCGCAACATTGGGATTGTTTGGCGAACGAACCACATCCGCGCAGGCGTTGGTGGATTCTTTTTATTCGCAACTGCACGAGTTGGGCGCAATTCCGCGCGCCTCTCAAGCGCCTCCAATTGCCGCCGCCACTGAATAATGTGGCCGGGGCGCAAAAGCCGCCACTACGAAATAAGTGTCGGCGCTGTTCGAGCCAGGTCGGGAAAAAGTTTTTCAACCATGCGCGCGGCGCGTAATAATTTTGCGTCTGCAAAGGCTGGCGCTTGCAGGTGCAGGCCAATCGGCAGTGAGCGCGCGCCCTCTGTGGCAAAGCCAATTGGCAGTGAAATAGCGGGCAAACCAGCGATATTTGTATTCACGGTGTAGACATCGCACAGATACATTTTCAGCGGATCGCTCATGCCGCCAAACTTGAATGCGGGTGACGGACTCGCGGGCCCAGCGATGACGTCGCACTTGGCGAAGGCGTTGTCAAACTCCGCCTTGATGAGGCGGCGCACACGTAGCGCGCGGCCGTAGTACGCGTCGTAATAACCGGAGCTCAACACATACGTTCCAAGCATGATGCGCCGCTGAACTTCGGGACCAAATCCTTCAGCGCGGCTACGCGAGTAGAGCGTGTCCAAACTTTCACCCGTCTTCAACGCGGCGCGGTGTCCATAGCGAATGCCGTCAAAGCGCGCCAAGTTTCCGCTGGCCTCCGC
>Ga0114966_10003700_pt1 | contig 13321 bp, 7 predicted proteins | sample M_130207_XF_Meta_FD_87029 | JGI IMG/M metagenome (GOLD analysis project Ga0114966, IMG submission 87029) | Freshwater microbial communities from Lake Montjoie, Canada to study carbon cycling - M_130207_XF_MetaG | ecosystem: Environmental > Aquatic > Freshwater > Lake | place: Lake Montjoie... | reverse complement strand
CGATACCACTTCACGGCTTCGACGTCATCCTTCGTCACGCCTACGCCATTGGCGTAGCTGTTCCCCAGACCGACTTGCGCATCGGCGTCATTCTGCTCGGCGGCTTTGCGATACCACTTCAGGGCTTCGACGTCATCCTTCGTCACGCCTACGCCATTGGCGTAGCTGTTCCCCAGACCGACTTGCGCATCGGCGTCATTCTGCTCGGCGGCTTTGCGAAACCACTTCACGGCTTCGACGTCATCCTTTGTCACGCCTTCGCCATTGGCGTAGCTGTTCCCCAGACCGACTTGCGCGATGGCGAGATTCTGCTCGGCGGCTTTGCGACACCACTTCACGGCTTCGACGTCATCCTTCGTCACCCCTACGCCATTGGCGTAGCAGACCCCCAGATTGAATTGCGCGCTGGCGAGATTCTGCTCGGCGGCTTTGCGATACCACTTCACGGCTTCGACGTCATCCTTCGTCACGCCTTCGCCACTGTAGTAGCTGTGCCCCAGATAGAATTGCGCGTCGGCGTTATTCTGCTCGGCGGCTTTGCGAAACCACTTCACGGCTTCGACGTAATCCTTCGTCACGCCTTCGCCATTGAGGTAGCTGTTCCCCAGATTGTATTGCGCGATGGCGTCACCACTTTCTGCTTTGGCGCGAAGATCATCCACTGCAGTCATTTTGTCTTTGTATCCAATTAATAAAATAAATAAAAATATTAAACAAATAAATACCATTCTGTTAAGTATGCTAAGATACATTTTAATTATTCCAGAAAGGCCATGGCGTAATCCGACGATGACGATCGACGAGCAAATGATAACCAAAAGTATTAAATTCTCCTTAGAGGGGTCGGGCCATCCACCGCACCAGGTGAAAAAGAGGATAACGAAGATAATTTTGAACCATTCAAGTAGGCTTATCTTCATGGGCCATCATCTTAGCCAAGTTTAACGGCTTAACAACATTTTTTCCAACAATGTGGATGATTGATTGGTCTTCTTGCACAATGCCTGTAGCATCGAATCCCGAAACCGTTGCTTCCCAACGATTGAGCCTTGGAGGAGGCCAATTGTGGAAAGGGTCTTTATGCCACAACGCTGGTTCCCGCAATATTTGAAGAGTGTCCACGGCTTCGATCTCGCCAAGATCGGCATCACCGCGTGGATTGCATTCGTGACGGCGAACCTCGGCAATATGACGGCGACGGCAACGGTGAACCTGCCTGCGTAGCGTTTTGCCACCCTGAGTGGATTCAGCTAGTGGCGACAGTTACTCCGTTTTGTCCTTAGCCTTGGCAGCGGCCTTAGTCTGCCACTGCATGTTACTCGGAGAATCAGCACCGCCGCGCTTCAGCGGGACTATGGAGCACTTCTGAAGCGTTGCGTGTTGCGGGATTATTTCGGCAAGCAAAGAGTGTAGCTCGTGCTCCGTCCGCCCGCTTCCTCCTTGTTGAGAATCTTGCGATTTACTAGATCAACAATGTCGCGCAGCGCGGTGTCTTGGGAACACTTCGTTATCTTCGCCCATTTGGAGGAAGTCAGATTGCCCTCAAAACTATCCAACAAACGTTTGATGATTGTTCGCTGCCGCTCATTGAACGATGCACCGGCATGAGATTTCCAGAACTGGGCTTTGACCAAAACCACTTTCAGTGTTTTTTCCGACGCGGCAATTGCGTGTCTTAGGCAGTTCAAAAACCACTCAATCCAAGCGGTGATGTCGAGTTCACCTTTCTGGCAGTGCTCTAGAACGTCATAATATTCTTTCCGCTCGCGCTGAATTTGCGCGGACATGCTGTAAAATCGTTGGGCGCTTTTCTCCGACCGCGACAGCATCATATCCGCAATCGCTCGCGCAATGCGTCCGTTGCCGTCGTCAAAAGGATGGACGGTCACAAACCAGAAGTGGGCGAGGGCGGATCTAATCACCGGATCGGTTTCCGACGCGGCGTTAAACCATTTCAGAAAACGCGCCATTTCTTTTTTCAATTGGCCGTATGTGGGTGCTTCATAATGCACCCATTCGCGACCCATCGGACCGGATACCACTTGCATCGGCCCACTTTCTTTGGTGCGCCATGCGCCCACGATTATTTTCCGCATCCCGCTCCTGCCCGTGGGGAACAACGCCGAATGCCAGGCAAACAATCGTTCGTCCGTCAGCGGCGAAGCATATTTGCGTGTGGCATCCAGCATGACCTCAACAATGCCTTCTACATTGCGCTCAATTTGAAGCGTAGCTCCAATATCCATGCCCAACCTTCGGGCGATGGAAGACCGCACTTGTGCGGCATCAAGCTTTTCCCCCTCAATCTCGCTGGTTTTGACAACGTCCTGGGTCAGGGTTTGCAAGCTTGCCTGTTCCCGCAAATCGAACCCCAACGCCTCCATGCGCCCCAGCAAGCGGCCTTGCAAATGGCGCACGTCGGCCAGCAAATTCGCCAGTTTCGCCTGATTCCAAGTTAGTTCAGGCCAGTTTTTGAGTTCATGGATATACATACAATCTCCGCATTATCTAAGGGGATTACAGCTGCTATTCGACGCACAAGCAACAACTATCTCCGCACACTGTGCGGTGAATGAGCCTACTATTCACCGCACTTTGATCCAATAACTCGAGGTTCTGTTGATAAGAATGCTCTCACTACGGGAGCGACAAAGCCGGCCACGCGGCGCATGAAAGAGAATTGAATTGTCAGACCTCTATTTCTCAATCTTCTCAAATGCCCGGATCCATTCGGCGCTTCGGCAATGATTGCGCTCAGGAGCATGACTGGAACGGGGATTGCCTCGAAGGGTCAACGGCACTTTCACTCAGACCACCTCGGGGATCCGATAGTGCTTCCGATACGCTGGTTTGAGAAGGGCGTTGGCGGCGTCGCTGTTGGTGAATCGTTCCGTGACGCCGTCGAACAGGAGTTGTTTCTGCCCCACGCGGTAGGATGTGTTGGCCAGATGAACGAGACAGGCGCTGTGATGGGCTTGCTCAATGTCGCTGTTCGGCTGTTTCCGCGAACGCAGGCAATCGATGAAGTTCGGCTGATGCCATTTGTCAGGAAAGTATCCCTTGTCCTGATCGATCACATTGCCGCCCTCCACCATGACCTGCCAGCCGCAGCCGTGGCGGCCGAGATACATCAGGGCTTTGGTTCCGTAGATCTCGACCCGGGTGGCAGAGGTCGGCCAGTGCGGCCATTTGTCGCCGTAGCGGACTTCGCCGGGGAATTTCCGCATATAATTTGTCGCGTTGCCGCTCTCGCAGGTCATGGCGAAATCCCCGTAGTCGTAAGTGATGCACTGGAATTCCGGCACCTCGCGCTTGGATTGAAAGGCGTAGTTGCCGCCGATGCAGAGCACGGACTTCGGATGTGGAGGATCGCCCAGAGCCATGCGGGTCAGGTCGAGTTGATGGATGCCATCGTCCACGAGGGTGCCGCCTTTGTAGTCCCACCATGGATGCCAGTTCAGGTGGCGGCCCGGATTGTACGGAACCTCAGGCGCCGGTCCCAACCATGCGTCCCAGTCGAGCCCGGCGGGCGCGGCGCTGTCAGGCTGGGGCTCCCACTTGGAGCCGTCCAGCATGTTATACACCTTCACGTGAACGATGCGCCCGAGCTTCCCGCTGGCGATGTAGTCCCGCGCCGAGGCCGCATAGGGGCCGCTGCGATTCTGGAGCCCGACCTGCACGATGCGCTTGTACTTGCGCGCTGCCTCGATCATCTTGCGTCCCTCCCAGATGGACAGGGACGGGCTCTTCTCCACGTAAACATCCTTGCCCGCCTGACAGGCCCAGACGGTCGCAAGCGCGTGCCAGTGCTCAGGAGTAGCGATGACCACGGCGTTTACATCCTTGTCGTCGAACGCAGTGCGCATATCAGAGATTCGTTTGGGCGCGCGCTTCTGGACCTTTTCAAGATCCTTCATGATGCCCGCGCCGCGATCGTTCCAGATGTCGCAGACGTATTTAAACTCCACACCCGGCAACCGCGACATGCCGCTAGCGTGCGCAGCGGCCCGCCCGCCCGCGCCGATGAGCGCGAGGACAATCTGATCACCGGGACTCTGCGCTCTCGTGATGGCGGGGAAACCAAGCACAGAGGAACCCGCAACGATCGCGGCCGTGGTGTGGGATGAGTCCTGTATGAAACGGCGGCGGGTGAGGGAGTTCATGCGCATTGTTGTTTTACTTCTTCGACGTTTGTAATCCCTGGGATTGCACCGGTCGGTGCGCCCATGTGTTGAATCACGTTATCCGTAGGCATCAGTTGGCCTGGAGCTAGGATGAATGCACCGTATTCACGATTGAACTTCGGGACCCTACCGTAGAGGATGACCCCTAAGGAATTTACTGGCGTAGAAGTTCTGAATTTGTACCCCACTGCGTCGAGTTCCGTAAGGATCTGCGACTTTGTGAGTGCTCGCCCGTTGGTCAATCGCATAACAGCTAATTTCAAAGAAATCGCGTTGTTACCTTGACCCATAGGCCGTCCGCGGCGGCTTCCTTGATATCCATAGACCAAACCCAGCGCTCTATTGATTTCAGCCAGACGTGTTTCTAAGTCCAATTTCTCCGTAACGAGGGTTTCACGTACTTCCAAGGACAATGTAAGATTGTCGTTGTTTTTTTTCATTGCCCTCAAATTTACGAATTCTCATTCTTATAACAAGCAGTTTTTTACCTGTAACGGAACAGCCCCGGTACATCGTGACCCCCTGATGGAATTTACCGACTCAGAAAAATACAATGTATCTCTATGAAAACGTGGAACATTCTGCGCGTCGCGGAACTCGCGCACCGTGTTCTGGTCAGGGACCGGGTCGGCGAGGTTGAGGACCAGGAAGCACTGGAAGGAAAGGCAGTCCAGAATCTGGAATTGCGTGGCCTCGTCCGAGAGTTGATAGAGACGCTGGAGAACCAGTATCTTGCACAGGAACAGGCGGGGATACGCAGGGCGTCCGCCCGGACCTTTGGGCGCAACCGCCGGGAAGACCCGGTCCAGCACGGGATAGAAAATCTGCCAGTCGATGACCGCGTTGAGCCGTTCCAGCCGATCGCGCTGATGAGAAATCTGGGCCAGGCGTTCAGTCAGAGAGAAGAAGGAAAGCTCTGCGGGACAGATCAATTCAGACATTCACTCTTGCACGAAAACCCAGCCACGTTTGCTCAATTTAAACGACCGTTTTTGTTTGGAAAATTGAGTTTCTGGAAGTCCCCTTGCGTCAATGCTTTACCACCGGGCCGAGGTGGCGGTGCAGAAACTTGAAGGTCTCGCCGAGGTGAATTTCGTGTCCGCCGACGAACCATTCGATGGCGCAATTGTTAGGCAGCTTAAGGCGGGCATTGTAGAGATGGCGCACCTTGGCGAACTCGAACCCGACCTGCTCGTCGGAGCCCACCACATCGAAATGCCCGCGCTCGACCATAAACGGGCGCGGTGCGATCAACGCCGCCATCTCGGCGTATCCATAGGTGCTGCCCAAATCGAATTCAAAGATGTAAGGCTCCGGCTGGAACACGTAACTGTAGCCGCTGTCGTTTGTGGTCGTCTTCCAGATCCATTCGTTGAAATCACCCGATACGATGGTCATGGCATAACCATCCACCAGCAGCGGCATGCGCATCGCGGTTTTGCCGCCCCATGACAGGCCGTATAGCCCGATGCGATCCCCGGCGACGAACGGTTGGGTCCGGAGCCAGTTGACGATCTGCTGGTGCATGGCCGCGACGTAGGAGTATTGGGTCAGCCCCACGCTGTTGCATTTGCGCACGAGGCTGTCGTTCGGCGCAAACATGACGGAAGGCGCGAAAGTGACGAAACCCTCCTCCGCAAGCCGCGCGGCGAATGAATGATAGGCCCCGGTATCGTCCTTCACTAACTGGTCAGGTTCTCCCCCGCCGCCGTGCTGACACACCACCACCGGACGCCGTTCATCGGGTTTCAGCCCTTTGGGGACGACCAGATAACCGAATGCGTTCGCGCCCGGGAAAACATCTAGTTGGACCTCGTAACAACTCCACTTCTCCTCATCGTAGCGCAGGCGCGTTTTCGCGTTGAACGGCAGCACCGGCGTCTCGAGACGACCTAGCACTTCGCGGCGCAGATGATCAATATAGGGAGGTTTCGTCGCCTCGTGTTTTTCAACCGAGGACGAATCAAGCTTGGCCATGAACTGCTGTCGCACTTTCCAGCTCTTGCCAGACAGCCATTGATTGTGCCGGTCGATCTCATGCATCTGCCGTTGCTGGCGAATGCGCGGATCGAAACTGGAGGGCACAATCTCCGGCGCGCCATCGTCTGGCGGGAGTGTCGCCCCGGGATTTAGGGCAGTGAGGAAGCCGCCCAGCATCGAGGCCGAGCCGAATGGCCCCTGCCCGTCGCCTTCGACAATCAAATGAATCGGCGGGGGCGAAGCAAAGCCGTTCACAATCTGGAGGGCTCTAGCGGCTTCCGCCTTCACTCGGGCGAGGTCGGGCGAGTGGGCCACCCCCTTACTGCCACCCGGTGCCACGACGGCGACCTCCGGGCCGCGGCACGCTTCGACGACAAGGAACCGGGGCAAAATCATCGACGCAATCTCGGCGTCGCCAAACTGGGTGAGGAGCGAGAACACGCTGCGGTCGAAGGGTTCGCTCCACAAGTTTTGGCGCGAATCGAAATATCCGGAGACACCGGCCGCATCGATGCGGGTGTCGAGCGCTGCCGCATAAAACCCCAGCAGCGCGCCCTCGCCATAACCGATCACTCCGATGGCATCGTTTTCCCGTGCCAGCCAGTCCACCGCCGCGAGCAGCTTCTGCACTTCATAACCGATCAGGTGCCGACCGAGCTGAAACGCCGGGCGAAACAACCGTTCCCGGCTGCTCATGGGCTGGCGCGCATACGGGATGAAACCCTCCTCGCCACGCACTTCCACCGTGCGGTCAATCAACACCGGCACGAGGACGCGGCAGCCGCTCTCCGCCAACCGCCGGGCGAATTGGGATTCCGCGGCCACGCCTGGTGCTAGGCCGCAGATCTGCTCGGGCGACTGGGCGCAGTCGGGCACCGCGACGACCGCAGCCACGGGCTTGCGTCCGCGCGGTTCCAGGAGCAATCCCTCGGCCTGCACATCCCCAAAGGCCGGCCAGCTCACGCGTAGTATGTCGTAACTTTTCCCGCGGCCGACGAGTGCCGGCTGATCCACGGTCGTCAACAACGTCGGCGCCTCGAAAGGGACGCGGGCGTCGCGCACCCCGATGAGGTGGGCGAACCGGGCCCGATTCGTTTTGATGGAACGGTTGTAATTCTCCGCCGAGGAAAAGTCGCGGCGCCAATATTGTGGACGCGCAGCGGTCGCCCGCTCAATCTCGGCACTGATGACCGCGTCCCAGTTGCCCACGCCGCCGGTGCCGGGAGCGAGCGGTTGCGTGCCGGGCAGGACCGCGGTCACCGGAGCGGCGATGGCCGCGCTCAGGGGAAGAACGGGAAGCGACGCCGTTAACACAAGAGCAACCAGGGATGTGATGATTCGACTCGAATTGATCCCGATGAATCCATTTGCTTGTGATTTGAACTTCATAATTTTGTTTTCTTGTTTGGCGCGCCCGTTTGCACTTGACGCTGCGCGGAGGAAAGTTGACCTGTCTACAACGAGTCTTGATCTTCGTGGTTTCTATTACTTCGGCCCGTCGTAGAGGAATGTATAACCCGGACCATCTTGAAAACGGGGTTGGTCGGGAAAGGCACGAAGGAAGGCCACGTGGCCATCAACGAACGCGACATTGCCCCAGCCCAAGACTTTGTCCTGGTGCCAGTAGGCATGCTGGAATGGCTGGGTCCTCGCTCCCGGCGCTTCGATTATCCAGCCGAACATCCCAAAGGGATAGTCGTTGGCCAGCACGACCAGGCTCGGGGAACGAATCTCAGCGGCCCGTTTGCCGTGCAGGCCCTTGGCTCCATTCTCGTTCCCGCCGCTGTTGTAAAAGTAGCTGTTGCCAAAAGTGTCGAAGAGTGAGGGTTGCCGATCGTTGGCCCAGCGGCCTTTGGTTGCGCCCTTGTCATTCGGGCAGTGGAACACGCGAAACACGCCTTCGTTATCCTTTTCCGTCACCTTGCGGTCCACCGAAACGTAGGGGTTGATGAAGCGAAATTCGTCCACGTACTCGGTGCCTTTCTTGCCGCCCCAGGCGTAGTAGGAAAAGACCAGACCATCCCGGTGCGACGGGAAACGCTGAGCGAAGTCATCCAGATACAGCGCGTTAGCCAGGCCAAGCTGGCGCAAGTGGGCCGAGCAAGCGACCCGCTGGGACTGTTTTTTGGCGCGAGCGAGCGCGGGCAGCAGCATCGCCGCCAGAATCGCGATGATGGCGATGACGACGAGCAACTCGATCAAGGTAAAGCCTGACCGGCCCGTTCTGGTTGGACGCTTGCTGGTTTTCATAACTGGCTCCGGGCTATCCCAGCGCGACCATTTCGCCGACCATTTCGCCGACCATTCGCAATCCCTACTTCGTAACGCAGGTTGAAGTCAGTTGTCATCGGTCATTCGTCTCGGACGCAGGTTTGGGTTCTTGAGTTGGGACGAATCACACAAGAATCCCTTTCACCAGTTTGCCATGCACGTCCGTCAACCGATAGTCACGGCCACCGAAACGATACGTCAACTGTTCGTGGTCGAGTCCAAGGAGGTGCAGCATCGTGGCGTGGAGGTCGTGGATCTCCACTTTGTTTTCCACGGCCTTGTAGCCGAAGTCGTCGGTCGCACCGTAGGTCATTCCTCCTTTGACCCCGCCGCCCGCGAGCCAGAGGCTGAAGCCAAAGGGATTGTGATCGCGTCCGTCGCGGCCTTGGGCGAAAGGCGTGCGGCCGAATTCGCCCGAAAAGACAACGAGGGTTTCGTCCAGTAACCCGCGCGCTTTGAGGTCTTGAAGGAGGCCGGCGATGGGCTGGTCCACCGCCCGCGCATTGAGCGAGTGATTGTTCTTCAAGTCGCCATGCGCGTCCCAACGCGCGTTGCCATGCGCCCGCGGGCAGGTCAGTTCAATAAAGCGAACCCCGCGCTCGATCAGGCGACGCGCCACCAGACACTGCCGGCCGTAGGACCGGGTATGCTCGAACGACGACTCCAAGCCGTAGATGCGTTTGGTCACGTCCGATTCGCCGGCAATATCGGTCGCCTCGGGCACCGCCATCTGCATCCGATAGGCCAGTTCGTAATTGGCGATGGCGGTTTCCAGCGCATCATGCCGGCCCAGGTCTGCGAGCGCGGTGGCATCCAGGGCGCGCAGGGTGGCGAGTTTGTTCTGTTGCAACGCCGCGGCGGCCTCGAGTGGCTGGACGTTCGCCAGTGCTGGAAGCTGGTTGCGCAGCATTGAGGCCTGGTAGGTTGCCGGCAGAAAACCGGCGGCAAAGCAATCCACTCCGCCGGAGGGAATCAGCCCGCCATCCAACACGACAAAGCCCGGCAGATCGCGGTTCTCCGAACCCAGTCCATACGTGGCCCACGCGCCCATGCTCGGCCGTCCGGCCATGCCGCTGCCGCAATGAAGGAAATAGTTGGCGGCGTTATGCTCGGAGAAGTTGGAGACCATGGACCGGATGACACACAGATCATCCGCGCAACCGCCGACGTGGGGAAAAAGATCGCTCACTTCCAGGCCGCTCTGTCCATAGTGCTTGAAGTCCCAAAGATTGCCGAGTGACGCGCCTTTGTCCTCGAACTGGGTCGGCTCGGTTTTCAGGCCAAACGGCCGTCCGTCCTCCTGCTTCAATCGGGGTTTGGGATCAAAACTATCCACCTGCGACACCCCCCCGTCCATGTAGAGGAAGATCACATTGCGGGCCTTGGGCACGTGATGCGTGGGCAGCGGCAAGCCCGGGCGGGCGCCCGTTCGAGCGCCGTACGTCGTGTCCGCCAGCAGGGCCGACAAGGCGATGGCGCCGAAACCCAGCGCGCTTTCACGTAGCATCTGACGCCGGGTCATGACTTTTCGGGGGAGAAACATTCGGGAATTTAGTTTAAGGGATGTAGACAAACTCTTTCAACATAAAGACAAGATGGCACGCATCGGTCCACAGTGCTTGGTTCTGGCCGATTTCGTCTGGATCCACCCTGTGGTTCGCTGCCTGCGTTTTGAGAAACGCGATCACCTGATCCAGTTCGGCGGGTTTGGGCAGACGCGCCAATGCGCGGAGAAACATGCGCTCAATCCGTTCCCGGAGGGAAAGGTCGCTCTGGCGGACAATTTCTTTAGCCCATACTTCCGCTTGCTGTTTAACGAAGGGATCGTTCATCAACACCAACGCTTGGCCGGGAACATTCGAGCTGTTGCGCTGGCCCACCGTGGTATCTGGCAGCGGCAGATCGAAGGTCAGCATCATGGAGGAAAGAAAGTTGCGTCGCGTTTCCAGATAAACCGAGCGGCGCCGGTCCCCGTCCATCGAGCCGTTCGCGTTTTTCACCCACATGCGATCCCCCATAAAGGGCGTGAAGTAAGTGGGTACGGAGGGGCCGAACTGAGTCCGGTTCAGCTGGCCGGCGACGGCCAGGAGGTTGTCCCGAATTGCCTCCCCCTCCAACCGCCGGAGGCGCATGCGGTGCAGCCATTCGTTATCCGGATCCTGGCTTTCGGCGACCGGATCGTTGGGTGAACTGGACATTTGATAGGTGCGGGTCAGGCAGAGGGAACGGATCAACTGTTTGATCGAGCCGCCGCTCTCCCGGAAGGTCAACGCCAGGTCGTCGAGAAGTTCGGGATGCGTGGGCGTCTGACCCATTTTTCCAAAGTTGTCCACCGTCGCCACCAACCCGCGGCCGAAGAGATGCGCCCAGACCCGATTGACGATCACGCGATAGAGAAAAGGATTGTTCTCGGCAAGCATGGCTTCGGCGAGCTCAATGCGGCCGGTGCCGTTCGTGATGGCGAGCGGAGTTGGTCCCGCAACGGCTTCCAGAAATCGCCGATCCACTGGTGCGCCGCGGGTCTTGGGATCGCCGCGGATGAAAATCTGCGTTTTTTCCACGCTTCCATCGGTCATGGCCAGCACCCGCATGGGATTCGGCAGACCATTCGCGGACTTCTCCAAACGCTCCGCGATCGCAGTGATCACCCGGCTGGCATCGCCCCAATCCAAAAAGCCTTTTTGCGACAACCAGGAAAGCAACGCGAGCGAGTTGGTGTCGGGCGCTTTTTTGAGCCAGGAGTCCAGGGCCCGTTGGGTGGCCGCTTCGATACGGTGGGCTTGTACCGTGAGCGATTCCTCCGCGGGCGCAGCCTCGAGGAACGGAGACTCCGACGGCGGCTGCGGGCTATTGGAAAAAACGATCCGGTCGAGGGCCACGTAGCCGTTACCGCCATCAATGAATTCAAAGTAGGCTGGGCGTCCGATGTGCCGGTGGAGGTCCGAACTGATGGAGCGCCACGTGAACTGGCCATCCGTGTTCACGTCGAACATCGTTTTCTCGAAGAGCAGGGGATTGAATTCCCGCAGCCCGTAGCGCGAGATGATCAACCGGACCTGTCCGCCATTGCCCGCCAGGCGAAGATGAATATTGGTGTGCGTCAGGGTGAACGTGGGCGACCGCAACGTTCCCTGCAAACCGGCGGCGAACCATCCGCTGTGCGCCACCTCGGCGGGAAGGAACTCGATCTCCTTGCCCGCCACCCGCCAGTTCCCGCCCGAATTCACCTCGTGGTTGAAGCCTTGTCCGCTGGGAAACCACGCTTTGAAGTCGGCGAAGGGAAAGGGTTCATAAACGGGCGGCGCGACCGGCGCATTGGATTGCCCCGCATCCGTGACAGGCGCGGCGGAGGTTTGCGCCCCAGGCAGGATACCATCCGATTTTCCCTTCTGTTCGCGCGCCACCGCCGCCAGCCAAGGCTGGAGCGGATGAGATGATTTCTGCGTCTCAGGCGAAAGCAACTCTGTCACCCAGCGTTCCAGGAGTGGGGCGCTCAATCCCTGCTCCGCTGCCACCACGGCGACGGGCCGCGCGAGGCGAATGTTGTTGGTCGAATCGGTGAAGACGATGTGATCGACATTGATGTGACCCCAGGTGGTGTCGTCGTCATCGATAATTTCGAGCGAAGCTTCCTTTCCCACGAACTCGCGCACGTCCCAGACGCCGGGTTCGAGACGCTCGCGGTTTTGGCCGGAAGCTTCGCGCACTTCCTGGTCCCCGATGCGCAGGACAAATCTCGCTTTACGGGACGGGATGCCGCCGCCCAGGAGGAATCGGATATACGGCCGCCCAAGGTGAAACGATTGTGACCGCAGAGCCCCTTTGGGGGCATCCCCTTGCGTGAAACTGTTGGCCAGACGCTTGCCTTGGAATCCTTCCACAGCTTGCTGGTTTGGGTGTTTGCCGGCGGCGGGCTCGGTGCCAAACGCCTCCCCTTCGACCTTCCACCGACCATAGGTGCCGGCTTCAAAATCCTCGAAGACAACGTCCGGACGATTGTTAGTTTCCCGGTCAGTTGATTTGGCCGGACCGTGAAGGACTTCGTTTGCCGCCAGAAGGTAGGCCGCAACCATCGGACCACCAGCGGCGCGCGCCTCTTTCAAGGCCGCCCGAAGAACCTTGGTTTCTTCCGAATGGAGTTGCCGCAGCTTGTCCGCCTGCTTTTCCAACCTACCGTCCGGATCCAGATACGCGATGTCCTGCCGTGAACTGCGCAGAAACGCCGTCAGACTGTAGTAATCCTTCGTGGAGATGGGGTCGAACTTGTGATCGTGGCACCGCGCACAGGCCACCGTCAGTCCGAGAAACGTTTTGGAAAAAACATCAACCTGATTGTCAATGCGGTCGGCCTCATCCTGATAAGGATCCACCGGGGCATGGGTGGCCTGATGGAGGTACCACCAAGTCGTCCCAATCACTGATTCGTTGAAGCCAGCGGTGGGGTGACGGCGGGGATTCGGGAGCCGATCGCCCGCGACATGTTCCTTGACGAACTGGCCGTAGGGCACATCGGCATTGAACGCCCGGATCAAGTAATCACGATATTGCCACACATGCGGAATGTTGAAGTCCTGCTCGTGACCATAGGTCTCGGCGAAGCGAATCAAATCCATCCAATGCCGCGCCCAACGCTCACCAAAATGAGGGGAGGCCAGCAGTCGATCCACGGCCCGGGTCTGGGCGTCCGGGGACTTGTCTTCTAGGAACGATTGAAGTTCCTCCGGGGTCGGCGGTAACCCGGTGATCGCGAAGTGGACGCGCCGCAACCAGACCAGCGCCCCGGCGTCGGGCGCCGGGACGATCCCGCGTTCCTCGAGCTTCGCGAGGATGAATCGGTCGACCGCACCGTGCGCCCAGAGCGTGTCGGCGGGCATCGGCACGGCGGG
>Ga0114966_10003699_pt1 | contig 13322 bp, 13 predicted proteins | sample M_130207_XF_Meta_FD_87029 | JGI IMG/M metagenome (GOLD analysis project Ga0114966, IMG submission 87029) | Freshwater microbial communities from Lake Montjoie, Canada to study carbon cycling - M_130207_XF_MetaG | ecosystem: Environmental > Aquatic > Freshwater > Lake | place: Lake Montjoie... | reverse complement strand
GATGTAAATGTTTTAAATTATATAAATGAATTGATAGAAGAACTACAAATTAAAGAAAATGTATTCTTACTTGGCAGAAAATCCAATCCTTACCAATACCTTTCAAATGCTTCCGTTTTGGCGCTTTCATCCTATTATGAAGGAACACCAAATGTTATTGTTGAAGCCATCACATGCGAAATTCCAATTGTATCATCAAATTGCACAGACGGTATTATTGAACTGATGAGTAATAAAAAATTACATAAAAATGGAGATTTATTGATAACCGAAAGCGGTATTATTACACCTAATTTTTTTAAAGATAACCTGTCTATCCCAGAAAACAATGAATTTATTGAAGAAGAAATACAATTTTCCAATGCTCTTGAAATGATTTTATCTGATGACAACTACAAAACACAATTGATTTTAAATAAAAAAACTCTCTTGGAAAAGTTTGAAATGAAAAAAATTGCAGAAGAATATTTACAATAAACGTTAAATTAAAAAAAAAACATTCAATAAGTAATTCGTTAATCAAATTATTATAATATTTGTCAATTACTAATTCAACTGAAATAGATTAGCTTAGTTTACTTTTGATAAAATACAAAAAAAATGATATTTAATTCCTTTGAGTTCTTACTATTTCTTCCCATTGTATTTCTATTATACTGGTTTTTTTGTAAAAACAATACAAAATATCAAAATATAGTTTTACTGTTGTCTAGTTATTTATTTTATGCATTTTGGGATTATAGATTTTTATTTTTACTAATTTTCTCTACACTTTTAGACTATTTTACGGGTATAAAAATGCACGAATCACCAACCAAAAGGATGAAGCAATTTTGGTTTTGGTTAAGTATTTCCATAAATCTAGGCTTTCTTGGTATTTTTAAATATTATAATTTCTTTATAGATTCTTTTGCCGAATTACTTTCTGGTTTTGGTTTACAGACCAATTTTTGGTCAATAAGTGTTATTCTTCCGGTTGGAATTTCATTTTATACTTTTCATGGATTATCCTATGTGATTGATATTTATTATGATAAAATAAAACCCGAAAAAAACTTTATTGATTATTCTGTTTTTGTGAGTTTCTTTCCATTATTAGTAGCCGGACCAATAGAGAGAGCCACACATTTATTACCTCAAATTCAAACCAAAAGAAGTTTCGATTATTCTAAAGCCGCTGATGGGTTACGCCAAATTCTTTGGGGATTGTTCATGAAAGTTGTGGTTGCAGATAATTGTGCCGTTGTGGTCAATGAAGTATTCAAAAATCAAGATTCCTATAATTCCACCTCACTCTTTGTTGGAGCTATATTTTTTGCCTTTCAAATTTATGGCGACTTTTCAGGATATTCTAATATTGCATTAGGAACAGCTCGCTTATTCGGAATTGAGCTTTTACGTAATTTTAATTTCCCTTATTTTTCTAGAGATATTGCTGAATTTTGGCGCAGATGGCATATCTCACTTTCAACTTGGTTCAGGGATTATTTATACATTCCGCTTGGTGGAAGTAAAGGTGGAATTTGGATGCAAATTAGAAATACATTAATCATTTTTGTAGTAAGTGGTTTTTGGCATGGAGCCAATTGGACTTTCATAATCTGGGGCGCTTTAAATGCAATTTATATATTACCTCTTGTTATTTTTAAGTTAAACAGAAAAAACACGAATATAGTTGCCGAAAACTCTTGGTTTCCATCTCCATTGGAAGTTTTTCAAATGTTGATAACGTTTACAGCGACTACCGTTGCCTGGATATTTTTTCGATCAGCAACTGTCAAAGAGGCTTGTTCGTATATCTACAAATTAATGCATTACAAATCCTATGGTTTGCCAGAAGTTGATTTAAAACCATTTATTTTTATATTCATTTTATTAGTTGTAGAATGGATTCACAGAAAAAAAACACATGGTTTAGAATTATCAAACTATAAAAACATGTACTTTAGATGGTTTATGTACCTTGTCGTTTTTGTTTTAATTTTATTGTTTGGAGCAAGTTCTGATTCATTCATTTATTTCCAATTTTAGATGAAAAAGTTTATACTAAAGATTATAGTTTTCTCCATTTTAATAACGGGTATCATCCTGTTTATGCTTTCTCGTTATGGAGGTTATGTAGATTATTTTTACATAAAATTTACTTCTCCCAAACAACACTCATTGATAATTGGTGATTCACGAAGTTTTCAAGGAATTCAACCCTCTGTAATTAATGATAACCTTAAAAATCAATTTGAGTTTCCAATGTATAACTATAGTTTTACCTTAGCTCAAACTGCATATGGTGAAAGTTTACTAAATAGTATTAAATTAAAAGTGTATGAAAATACAAAAAATGGACTATTTATTCTCTCTGTACAGCCTTGGCTTTTAGCAAAAAGAGAAAAAGATGATTTTGAAAATGGTGTTTATTTTGAGGCTGATTGTCCGCCAAACAATATGCGTTTTGCTTCAATGAACCCAAATATTGAATATTTTTTTAAAAATTATAGTTTTTTTCATTTCAAAGCAGCTTTTAGAAAGAATTCAATTGTACATAATGACGGTTGGTTAGAAGAGTCAAACATAACAAAAGATACCGTTACATTAAATTTGTGGAAAAAAAAGCAGATAGGATTATACAATGGCTTTATTAATAAATGGAAAAAATCACAATATCGTTTAGATAAATTAAGTGAAACAGTGGCATTTTTAAAAAAACATGGCACTGTAATAATAGTAAGAATGCCTAACAGCAAACCAATACTAGCTTTAGAAAACAAATTTTGGAAAGATTTTGATAGCAATGTCATTGAAATTGCTACTAAAAACAAAGTTAAATATGTAAATTATACTCTAGTAGATAATCCATTTTATTCCTACGACGGTGTACATTTAGACAAACACGGTGGTTTCGAATTCACTAAGTCATTATGTGATTCTATTAAAAAATTTAAATCTAATTAAAAATTGAATACTTTAATTCCATTAGAATATTACTCTCTACTATTCAATAATTTTGTTTTATTGTGTTGTATACTAGTTCTAATGCAAACGAATCGTTTTGATTTAGATAGTATTGCCAATCTTAAATCGAAAAATATTTTTGGAATATTAATTCTATTTCTTACCATTTTATATATTGGAACAAGACCCGTTAGTGGTAAATATTTTTTAGATATGCGCACCTATGCAGATGCTTTTGAAAGCTATGCAGCTGGTGAAAAAGTATATTTCACTAAAGATATTTATTTTAGTTTTTTTATGAAATGGTGCTCTAGCATTATGACTGTAGAATTCTTTTTTCTACTATGTGCTTTTCTATATATATATCCTTTATATCTTTTTTGTAAAAATGTATTTGAAAAGTATTGGTTTTATGCTTTTTTAATTCTAATTGCTTCTTTTTCATTTTGGAGTTATGGTGTAAACGGGATAAGAAACGGAATAGCCTCTTCTATAATTTTATGGGCTATTTCTAGAGCGAATAACAAGTTTCTATTGTATTTCTTATTTATTATTGCTGCTTTATTTCATAAATCAATGATATTAGTTATAATCGCATATACAATAACATTTTTTTATAAAAATACTAAAGTTTTACTTTTATTTTGGTTTGCATGTATCTTCTTATCCTTTGCTTTTTCAGGATTTTGGGAATCTATTTTTGGAGTTTTTGGTTTTGGTGAAGACGATAGGCTATCAGAATATTTAAATCAAGAAGAAGATTTAGAGAATGGAATATTTAAAGGCTCCTTTAGATGGGATTTCTTATTGTACAGTGCTTCTGCTATTGTTGCCGGATGGTTTTATATTATTAGAAAAAAATATGAAGACAAATTATATACACAACTTTTTAATATTTATTTAATTACAAATGGATTTTGGATTTTAGTTATTAAAACAAATTTTTCGAATCGATTTGCTTATTTATCATGGTTTATGCTAGGCATTATAATAATTTACCCATTATTAAAAGTGAAATTCTTTAATAATCAACACCGTGTTATTGGAAGAACTATAATTATCTATTATGCATTTACCTATATTTTAAATGTGATACTTAGTAAATCATGATGCAACTTAGCGTTATAATACCTATGTATAATGTGGAAAAATACATCCACAAATGCATCCACTCTGTAGTACAAAATAATTTGAAAAGTGATGACTTTGAAATTATTATTGTAAACGACGAATCTCCAGATAATAGCCTTTCAATTGCGACTGAAATTGCTAAAGAGTTTGATAACATTACAATTATTTCTCAAAAAAATAAAGGCTTAGGTGGCGCGAGAAATACTGGTATACAAAATGCCAAAGGAAAGTATGTATTGTTTTTAGATTCTGATGATTTTTATACTTCAAATTCATTAGAAACTATACTAAAAATTGCTTCTGATAATGAATTAGAGATACTAGAATTTGGCGCAATCGTTGTCGATAGTAATAATAAAATCATAAACACAATAGCAATTTCAACTGAAAATAAAATATTTGATGGCATTTATTATTGGCAAAATTTCAATTCTATTAATTCGGCATGTAACAAACTCTATTTAAAAGAGTTTCTAATTTTAAATTCAATTCTTTTTAAAGAAAAAATTTATGCTGAAGATTATGAATTTAATACTCGAGCCTTGTATTTTGCAAAAAAAGTAATGGCAACAAAATATGTTGTAGCAAATTTTTTAACCTCTAATAATTCTATTACTCGAAATAAAACGAATATTACTAAAGAAAAATATCGCGATGATTTAATAACTATTTTAGAACACATTAAAAAATTCGAATCCAATAATCCAACAGATACCACTTTTTTCAAAGAACGGTTATCCCTATTAAATGTTGACTTATTTTTATTAATGTTAAAAAATAATTTTTCATTTAAAGAAATATCCAAAACAAAAAAGGAATTAAAAGAAAAAAATATTTTGCAATTAGATTTTAAAATTAGAAATTATAAAAAAAACATATTGCGAATAATATTGCTAAGATTTTTCTAAAAGTAATAAATAAAAATGCTAAAAACTATACTCTACATAGCTATCGGCGGGGCACTTGGTAGTGTTTTACGCTATTTAACTTCAATGCTTGTAAACAAATATTGGGCAAACCATTTTCCAATGGCAACCTTTATAACAAATGTTTTAGGATGCTTTCTTATTGGTTTGATTATCGGAATTTTAGAGAAAAATAATCTAGCAACAAGTAATCTAAAATGGTTTTTAGTTACTGGATTTTGTGGTGGCTATACCACTTTTTCGGCATTTGGAATGGAAAATGTAACACTGTTTCAAAACAATAATACATTTTTAGCATTCACGTATATTGGATTTAGTATAATAATTGGAATTTTTGCTGTTTGGCTTGGACTTTTTGTGACAAAATAAGTATTTGGATTAGCAAAAAAATGTAATTTTGCAAACTATGAAAGAAGAAGATGTTTTAGCAATTAAAAAGCTATTAGTTTTACCAAAAAAAATTGCCATAATCCCTCATCGCAGCCCCGATGGTGACGCTATGGGTTCTACACTAGCATTGTACCATTTCCTTGTAAAACTTAATCATCAGCCTACGGTAATTGCACCAAATGATTTTCCAAACTTTCTAGCTTGGTTACCTAATTCTGATAGTGTTTTAGTATATGAAAATGATAAAACAAACACTACCAAAATTCTAAATGAAGTCGACTTAGTATTTGTTCTAGATTTTAATGCTTTGCTCAGAACTGGAGAAATGGAAAACGTTTTGAACAAACTTTCTGTTCCTATGATAATGATTGATCATCATCAAAAACCAGATACTTTTGCAACGTATACCTACTCAAATACTGCTATTGGTTCTACTTGTGAAATGATCTATAATTTTATTTCCTATTTAGATAAAAAAGAATTGATTGACAAAACCATTGCAACGTGTATCTACACTGGAATAGTAACAGATTCAGGTTCTTTTAGATTTCCATCCACTACAAGCACTACGCATCGAATAGTAGCCGACTTAATTGAATTGGGAATAGAAAACAGTACCATTCACACAAACCTTTTTGACAACAATTCCTATAGTCGTTTACAACTTTTAGGAAGAGCGTTGCAAAATATGAAAGTTATGCCAGAATATAAAACTGCCTATATTACGCTTACACAAAAAGAATTGGACGAGTTTCATTATGAAAAAGGTGACACCGAAGGAATAGTAAATTATGGATTAACCATAAAAGGTATTATTTTTGCTGCAATCTTTATTGAACATAGAGACGAAAATATTATTAAAATTTCGTTCCGTTCTCAAGATAGTTTTGACGTAAATCAATTTGCAAGAGATAATTTTAGTGGCGGTGGACACATTAATGCTGCTGGAGGAAAATCAAATTTATCCCTACAAGAAACTATTTTAAAATTTGAAAATTTATTAGCAACAACAACAAGATAAAATGAAAAGTATTCAAAAAATAACATTGGTATTACTTATTGTTTTAGCAATCATAAGTTGCAAACAACAACAAGCCAGAATGCCAATTTCACGTTCTTCTGGAACTTTTATGAATGAGTCTGTTGCAAGAAATAAAAAACTTATTGCTGGTGAAGAAGCAAAAATTGATTCCATAATAAAAAGCAATCCAAAAAAAGTATATATTGCCTCTAAGAAGGGATATTGGTACTGTTATGATGCCAAAAATGAACGCGATACTTTGCGACCAAAAAAAGGAGACGTTGCTTATTTTGATTATCAAATTGGCGATTTAAAAGGTAATGTTGTTTATTCTGAAGTAGAACTTAAACCGCAAATCTATGTAGTTGATAAACAAAACATCATGATGGGTTTACGTGATGGAATAAAATTAATGCGCAAAAATGAGAAAGTTACTTTTTTATTTCCTTCACATATTGCTTTTGGTTATCATGGTGACAACAAAAGAATTGGAAGTAATGAACCTTTAATTTGTACTGTAACACTAAACGATTTTAAACCAAATACACCACAGAAGAAAGAAGTAATAACAGAACCTAAAACAATTACAGAATAATTATTTATAAAATGAAAAAACAAGCTTACCTATTTTTATTTGTCATTATCGCCTTATTTACATCTTGCAAAGACGAATACAAAGACCTACAAGATGGGCTTTACGCCGAAATTGAAACTTCAAAAGGAACCGTAATTGCTTCTTTAGAATACACTAAAACGCCTGTTACTGTTGCTAATTTTGTTCTTTTAGCAGAAGGGAAAAATACATTTACATCCAAAGAATTACAAGAAAAACCTTTCTATAATGGGTTAAAATTTCACAGAGTAATTTCAAAATTAAATGGTGATTCAGAAGATTTCATGATTCAAGGTGGTGATCCATTAGGAAATGGATCTGGTGATGCTGGTTACAAATTTAAAGATGAAATTACCGATTTAAGATTTGATAATGGTGGATTATTAGCCATGGCAAATTCTGGTCCAGCAACTAATAGCAGTCAGTTTTTTATCACTTTAAAAGATACGCCTTGGTTAGACGGAAAGCATACAATATTTGGTCATGTTGTTGATAAAGGAATGGACGTTGTAAATAAAGTAGTTGTAAACGATCTTATTATTTCAATAAAAATAATCCGAAAAGGTGAAGCTGCAAAAAAATTCGACGCCGCTAAAATATTCAGCGACTACTTTAAAATAGAATCAGAAAACCAGAAAAAGAGATTGGCATTAGAAGCCGAAAGCAAAAAAGAATATATCGCTAAATACAAACCCATAATTGATGAAAAAATAAAGTATTGGAATGCTTTAAAATCTTCAATAACCAAAACTTCTTCAGGTTTAGAATATATAATTATCAAAAAAGGAACCACTAATAAACCCGAAAAAAATGCTACAGTAAGTCTTAAATATGCCGGGTTTTTACAAGATGGAACTCTTATTGATACTAGTGAAGAAAGTATTGCCAAAACATTTGGAAAGTTTGATGAACAGCGAGCAATACAACATGGATATTCCGATTTAGTATTTCAATTGGGAACTAATAGAATTTTTCCTGGGTTAATTGAGGGAATAGACTTATTGCATTATGGAGACAAAGCTGTTTTATTTGTCCCTTCAAAGTTAGGTTATGGTGCGCAAGGCGCTGGAAATGTAATCCCACCTAATGCTGATATCATTTTTGAAATTGAATTGTTAAATAAATAATAATTAATACACTCTAATAAATTTATAATTATGAAATTAAAATGTAACCTCCTATTTTTAATTTGTTTTGGATTAATGAGTTCTTACGCTCAAACCAAAAAAGCAGCTCCAAAAGCAAAAACGACAACGCAAGCAGCAAAACCAGATGTTAAACCCGCAGCTAGCAATAGCGACACTGGTATTTTTGTTGAATTTGAAACTTCAAAAGGAAAAATTCTTTTACAATTAGAATACCAAAAAGTGCCTATTACTGTTGCCAATTTTATCTCGTTAGTTGAAGGAACAAATACTCAAGTGATAGATGAAAAACTAAAAGGAAAACCTTTTTATAACGGATTGAAATTTCATAGAGTTATCAAAGATTTCATGATACAAGGTGGAGATCCACAAGGAAATGGTTCTGGTGGACCAGGATTTGCTTTCAAAGATGAGTTTTTACCGGATCTAGTTTTTGATAAAGGAGGAATTCTAGCAATGGCTAATTCCGGACCTAGAACAAACGGATCTCAATTCTTTATCACTCATAAAGATACGCCATGGTTGAATGGGAAGCATACTATTTTTGGACATGTAGTTTCAGGAATGGATGTTGTGAATGCAATTGCACAAGACGATTTGATGAATACAGTAACCATCATTAGAAAAGGTGATGCTGCTAACAAGTTTGATGCGGCTAAAATATTCTCAGATTATTTTTCGGGTAAAGGTGAAGACGATAAAAAACAAGCCGCTATTGATGCCGAAAACAGAGCTAAACAAGCTGCTATTGACGCTGAGAAAAACGCCAAACAAGCCGTTATTGATGCTGAGAATAAAAAAGAATATATTGCCAAATACGGAAATGTTATAACTGCAAAACTAGCAGAATTAAATGCCCTTAAAGCAACTGCTACCAAAACAGCTTCTGGATTAGAATATAAAATTACACAAACTGGTTCTGGTAAAAAACCGGTTGATGGAAGCACAATATACATTCATTATGCTGGTTATTTAGATGATGGTAGTTTGTTTCAAAGTAGTCATGAAGAAGTTAGTAAGACATGTGGTAAATTTGATGCAAATGCTGCTGCTCAAAATGCCTACCAACCTTTCCCATTTCAAGCTGGTAAAAAAGATGGAATGATTCCAGGATTTCTTGAAGCCCTTTCTTTAATTAGTTTTGGTGATAAAATGACCGTTTTTATTCCTTCAAAATTAGCCTATGGATCTCAAGCTATGGGAAATATTATTCCAGCAAATTCAAATCTTACTTTTGAATTAGAAATATTTGAAAACCTTCCTGTAAAACAGTAAAAGTTTTCAATCATATACAATAAAGGCGCAAAATTATTTTTTGCGCCTTTATTATTTAAGTTAAAGAAGTTCCAACTATGCTTTAAACTTCCATTCAAATTCATCATTATCATTGATGATGGCTCCTATTTCAACTTTGGTAATTACACCAAACTCCGAGACTAATGTCAACCAATTACTTTCATTAAAATGATTTTCGACACTATCGAAATCTTCTTGTTCCCATATTTTAAAAGGCAATTCGCTTTTAATTGTTGCACAATTTTGACCCATTATTTTTTTATCAAATAATGTTAGTTCACTATTTGAACTAATAATATATCCCAATCGAAACGCTTCGTCTTCGTAAAAAGTCAATCGCATTTTTTGATCATTATAAAGATAAATACTATTCCCATCTTCATCTTTAAACTGCTTGCTTGGCAAACCATAAAGTGCTTCTACATTTTTTTGATTCATGCCAAAAAGCAACGTATCGATTCCATTTTTTAGATTAATTTTCATAACTATTTAATTTTATTTAGCCCTTCATTTACGATTCACTATAGTAGCGTTGCTCTATTCGTTTAATATCTTTAATAGAGTTCTTGGCCCATGACATTCTTTTTTCCAAAATTTCTTCTTCGGTTAATTGCCATTTAATATTTGAATTCCGTAATCGTTGCATCAAATTTTGAATAATAATTGCAGCCGAAACGGAAATATTCAAACTCTCTGTAAAACCAACCATTGGGATTTTTAAAAATCCATCGGCTACTTTCAATACGTCATCCGATAATCCATCTCTTTCGGTTCCGAAAAATAAGGCGCTCGGTTTGGAAATATCAAAATCATCCAACAAACAATCATTTTCATGCGGTGTTGTAGCAATAATTTGATAGCCTTTAGCTTTTAAAAAATTTACACACTCCGTTACGGTTTCAAACGAATTAATATCGACCCACTTTTGTGCGCCCATAGCAATTTCTTTATCAATACTTTTACCGTAACGCTGCTCTATAACATTCAATTCCTGAATTCCAAAAACCTCGCAACTACGCATCACCGCACTAGTATTGTGTAGTTGAAAAATATCTTCCACTGCAATGGTAAAATGCTTGGTACGATTTTCCAATACTTTTTGAAATCGTTCTTTTCGATTCTCAGTGAGTATGTTTTCTAAAAAAGCTAAATAATCTAAATCGACCATTTTATAAATATCATTTGGTAAAAATACTAACATTTTTTGCCACGAATTCACTAATTTTAACTTTTATGTTAATTGAATCAATTTATGAATTTGTTGTAAATGAAAAAAAAATTAGTGGTGCTCACAGGCGCAGGAATTTCAGCCGAAAGCGGTATAAAAACCTTTCGTGATAGCGATGGACTTTGGGAAGGTCATAATGTGAACGATGTAGCAACTCCAGAAGGTTTTAAAAGAAACCCATCATTAGTTTTAGAATTTTACAACCAAAGACGCAGGCAATTACTAACTGTAAAACCCAATTTTGGTCATGAAACTTTGGTAACTTTAGAAAAGGATTTCGATGTTCAAATCATTACTCAAAACGTGGACAACCTTCATGAAATGGCTGGTAGTACTAAAGTATTGCATCTGCATGGCGAGTTATTAAAAGTAAGAAGTACACAAAATGAAAACACAATCCTCGATTGGACCACTGACTTACATCTCGGTGATTTTGACACCAACGGAAATCAATTGCGTCCTCACATTGTTTGGTTTGGAGAAGCCGTTCCAGCTTTGGACGAAGCCATTTCAATAGTAGAACAAGCTGATTTTTTTGCTGTAATTGGAACTTCTTTACAAGTTTATCCTGCTTCTGGATTATTGCATTATACCCAAAGAAATGTACCTGTTTATTATATCGATCCAAAACCAGCAACAATCTATGACTTGCAAAATCCATTAGAAATTATTGCATTAAATGCAACTGAAGGCGTTCCCTATTTAATGCAAAAGTTATTACATTTATGATTAAAAAAACTGAACACGAAACACGAAACACTGAACACTATTCCTTATTTTTGCATCACTAAGATTTTGAAACCAATTCAAAATAAACAACACAACAATGACTACGTTAAACGAATTAAACGCTGTTTCCCCAATAGACGGAAGATACAGAAGTAAAACCATTTCACTTTCCAACTATTTTTCGGAAGAAGCCTTGATCAAGTATCGTGTGCTTGTTGAAATCGAATATTTTATTGCGCTTTGTGAAATTCCATTACCGCAACTTGCAACTGTAAACCCAAACGTTTTTGAAAGTTTACGCAACATCTATAAAAATTTCTCAACCCAAGATGCACTTTGGATTAAAGAAACCGAAAAAATTACCAATCACGATGTAAAAGCCGTGGAATATTTTATAAAAGACGCTTTTGAAAAATTAGGGTTATCTAAATTCAAAGAGTTTATTCACTTTGGTTTAACGTCACAAGATATCAATAACACCGCTATTCCACTTTCTACTAAAGAAGCTTTTGAAAAAGTGTATATGCAATCGTTGATTGCCTTAACCTCAAAATTGAAAGATTTAAGTATTGAATGGCGTGATGTTCCTATGTTGGCAAGAACTCACGGTCAACCCGCTTCTCCAACACGATTAGGTAAGGAAATTGGTGTTTTTGTAGAACGTCTTGAGGAACAGATGCGTTTGTTATTCAATATCCCTTTTGCAGCAAAATTTGGTGGCGCAACGGGTAATTACAATGCACATCATGTTGCTTATCCTCAAATTGATTGGAGAAAATTTGGAAATAATTTTGTAGAAAGTACTTTAGGGTTGCATCACTCCTTCCCGACTACACAAATTGAACATTACGATCATTTTGCCGCATTTTTTGATGCTTTAAAAAGAATCAATACCATTATCATCGATTTGGATAGAGACATTTGGACGTATGTTTCAATGGAATATTTTAAACAAAAAATTAAAGCTGGTGAAATTGGTTCTTCGGCTATGCCACATAAAGTCAACCCCATTGATTTTGAAAACTCGGAAGGAAATTTGGGAATTGCCAATGCTATTTTTGAACATCTTTCGGCCAAATTACCCTTATCAAGATTACAACGCGATTTGACGGACAGTACGGTTTTGAGAAATATTGGAGTTCCATTTGGCCATACACTTATCGCCTTTGACGCTACTTTAAAAGGGTTGAATAAATTACTTTTAAACGAGCCAAAGTTTCAAGAAGATTTAGAGAAAAATTGGGCGGTTGTTGCCGAAGCTATTCAAACTATTTTACGAAGAGAAGGGTATCCAAATCCCTACGAAGCTTTAAAGGGATTAACCCGAACCAATACTGCCATTGACAAAAATGCCATTCATGGATTTATTGCCACCTTAGAAGTTTCAGAAGTAATTAAAGCAGAGTTATTACAAATTACACCGAGCAATTTTTTAGGGATCTAATATATATTTTTATTCAAAAAAGGGGCAAGAATAGAATCTCGCCCCTTTTTTGAATTTATGCTAGTATCGCTTTGTGGTAAAACCTACCTCGAATAATTAGGAGCTTCTTTAGTAATCGTTACATTATGTGGGTGACTTTCGTTGATACCACTCGCCGTGATACGAACAAAACGACCTGTTTCTTGCAAAGTCGGAATGTCTTTGGATCCACAGTAACCCATTCCAGCTCTAAGTCCACCAACAAATTGTTGCATGCTTTCGTTCAATTCTCCTTTGTATGGAACTCGACCTACAATACCTTCTGGAACTAATTTTTTAATATCGTCTTCCACATCTTGGAAATAACGGTCTTTTGAACCATCTTCCATAGCTTCAATAGAACCCATTCCTCTGTAGGATTTGAATTTTCTTCCTTCAAAAATGATGGTTTCTCCTGGTGATTCTTTAGTT
>Ga0114966_10003698_pt1 | contig 13323 bp, 11 predicted proteins | sample M_130207_XF_Meta_FD_87029 | JGI IMG/M metagenome (GOLD analysis project Ga0114966, IMG submission 87029) | Freshwater microbial communities from Lake Montjoie, Canada to study carbon cycling - M_130207_XF_MetaG | ecosystem: Environmental > Aquatic > Freshwater > Lake | place: Lake Montjoie... | reverse complement strand
TCTTACAGCGTCGGTGTGGCGGCACGGGTGCCGTGGCCGAAGGGTGATGTGGCCACTGTGGCGGCAGCGATGATGGAAGGACGGACACCACGTGAAGGAGCGTTTGCGGACCGGGTGTTTCTGGCCCCGTTGCCCCGTGAGCAGGTGAGGCGCACGTTCCGCTATCTGGGACGCCGCCCGGATGGTGGACTGTTCTTTGATCCCACCGGCGGACAGGATCCGGATGGACGGTGACCCAGGCAACGAGGCGCGGATGCGTCGAGGGAGCAGAAGAATTAGGGAACAACGAAGATGACGTTGGTGATGGGGTCACGCGCCTTGGAGCCAGCGTGCATGCCGGTAACGTCCACGATGTTGGCGGGAATGCGTGGCAAGCCGGGCGGATAGACGCAGCCGGGCTTTCCGGCCACGGGATGCGCAAACAGGGGGGCGGTGGTGGGCAGGGCGGGCGCCACTGAGGGGGCGGGCGGCACTATGACGCGCGACGGGGTGAGCGGCAGCGGTTGGGCGGAGACGTGCGTGGTGTCGGCGCTGCGGGTAACCGGGATGTCCATGTCCGCACTGGGCGGGAGTGGCGTGGAAATGAGGGCGGGCTGCGGCGTCTGGCGGCGTGGCTTCACGAGTGCGGCCACGCGCTGGTGGTCAGTGGTGTCGGGCAGGCGGGTTTTGCTGCTGAACAAACGGCTGAAGAAGCCCGGCTTTTTGGGGGCAGCGGGTGCCGCTTGCGGTGCCTGTCGTTGCAAGCCGGGGTCGTTGTCGGCGGCGTGCAACGCTGGCAGCAGGGCCAACATCAAGACGCCCGCGAGCAGGAGTGAATGGCTTGGAGGTCGGGTCATGGCGGGTGAGACTTGGAGAAGAGGGTAGCAGTGCACTTTCCAGTGATTACTGAGCGCGGGTTACCGTTGGGCGGTGAGCGTTTGGCTTTGGGCAGTGGGCGGTGGAGGCGGAGCGCTGGGGCTGCCAGACGGGCGGTGGATTTCCGCGCAGCAGCACCTTCTGCGTCTCGAGGGCGAGGCGTACAATCGCGGCGGCTTTGGAGGCAGCGCAGGCGTCATACACGGAGGTGATGAATTCGCCCAAGGTCAGGGTGGCGTGGGACTGGGTTTGCAACTTCATATCCTGAGCATGGCCGCCGCAGCCCCGGCGGCGCTATGGGGTATTTGCCCCGTTTTTGCGTGGGAGCGCTAGGTGATGTTCAGGTCCTTGCGTGCGACGGCGATGGAGATGGCGTAGCCGCCCATGACATCGATGAGCGACATGAGGCCGAGGAGAAGGAAGACGTTGGTGCTGGCACCGGCGACGACGAGGAACTCGACGATGAAGATGATGAACACGAGCATGGAGAGGAGGTGCTCGAGGGTGGAGGACTGGGTGGTGCGGGTGGACTTCAAGATTTCGATGAAGAGCAGGGCGAGGCCGCCAACGATCATGACTTCATTCCACCCGGCAGACCAGGCTGCGCCGGAGATGAGGGTGGCCTGCCACAGCGGCTGAGAGGGCGGCAGCCGGAAGTCGTGCCCCATGGCGAGGGCGAGATTGTAGGCGATGAGCGCAAGCGCGAGCATGGGGAGGCTGCGGATGAGGCCGGGCTTGGCACGTGGCGGGAGGGCGAGGGAGTTCATGGGAGAATGAGTGCTGCGAACATAGAAGCTGAAGCATGATGCAGGAACCCGGTGCGGGCCATGGGGTGTGAACCCCAGCGGGATTTTCTGGCGCGGAGGATGGTGATGGACGAAGTAGCTCCCGGCAGTGTATTCAATCCAAGCGGCTGTAGGCCAGCGGTCACGGTCAGCTCTTTCTAGCTCCCATCCATCTTATGAAATCCTTCTGCTTTCTCGTTGGTGCGTTCGCCGTTGTCTGCGTGTTTGCATCCTGCAGCTATGACGATGGAACAGTGTATGCCGCATCGCCATACACGCATACGGGCAGCACCAGCAGCACGTACTACAGCAGTGACGGGCGCTGCGGCCGTACGTGTTCCCCGCTGGGTGTTCACTGCGCAGCGTGCTCCTGTCAGACCCGGAGCTGTGCTCCCACGGCGCGGGTGCGCACGCGAACCGACCGGTATGTGGGCGTGTCGCGCTGGCCAAGCACGTGGGGTGCTCCGGAGACCATGACCGTGACGGTGAGCACCCGGACCTGGATGCCGCCCGCTTGTTCCGCCTGCGGCGTGATGCCAGTGATGGCGCCAGATGGCAGACGATAGGATGAGAGAGTGTCAGGCAACGATCTACTGATGCGCAGGAGCTGGCGGTGTATCGAGTGGGCCGCGGGCAGACCAGTGCTGAATGATGAGTGGATTTGCCATCGCCAAAGTCATCGGCGGATGAAGCATGAGGGCTAGACCCGCGCGAGGCTGAGCAGCTCTTTCACTCGGCTGATTTCTGCCGCTGAAGTTTTGGCAACGAAGCCGCGCGCGTGGGCGAAGTGGACATCCGCTTCTTTTTCGATGCGGGTGAAGTCGTAGCGCGGGTCGTCGTTGTGACGGGAGAGGCCGTAACCGCTGCCGCGGCGATCGGGATAGATGAGCGCCGCGACGCTGCTGCTTTTGCTGATGCTTTCGAGGTAACGACCGATGCCGGCGGAGGGATCGTCGGGGATGGGTTCGGTGCGCGGCAGGAAGAGGATGTCATGGTCATCCACGCGCCACATTTCCGCATGCTGTGCCACGAAGTCGAGCCGCGTGCGCAGATCCCGCAGAAACTCCAACAGGTCTGCGCCGATGTAGCTGAGGATTTCCCACAGCGGCTCGCCGGGCTCCAGGCGTTTGGCCTTGGCGAAGCGACGCAGGACGGTGACGTCGATGGGTGAGGTGAGCTTGTTCATGGTGTTGCGATCTACACCGAGCCACTTCGCGGTGACATTGGGGCCGCGCGTATCGAACCACTCGGCAGGCTCTAGCCAGTCGCAGAACTGCCGCGCATCTTCATACACTCCGAGGTGCTGCAGCACAAGGCTGAGGGCGCAAACGGGTGGGTGATCGGCAGGGAACTGATGGTGGTCAAAGTTGTGCCGCTCGGGGGTGTGCTCGCCCCCGACATCGACGACGGCGATGCTGGGATCGGCTAGATCAGCCGCCGTCGGCTCACGCCGCACGATGGGCACGCGGTGCACGGCGGCGAGGAGGCAGCAGGCGAGCAGTTCGTCCTTATGGGCGCCGCCGGGATGAGTCAGAATCAGAGAAAGCATGTATGGAAGAGGCAAAGAGGGGGACGATGAGCCTACGTCAGATTTGCGCTCCTGACGAATGCTTCGCGTTGCAGCGCGCAGCATAGTGAACCCCATAGTGTGGGGATGAGGGCGAGACGGTTGGCTGTGTCTGCCTGCGTGCCCTATTTCTCTGCCGTTTGCCCCACCTTGTGGACGGCTTCGATGGCCTCATCAATGTTGTGAGCGGCCTTAGTCATTGCGCAGTATATGGAGAGAGGCCGAAAAGTACTGGCCGTGTGATTACCAGTTGTTGCGATGGTGGTGACCGTTGTAGCCGTAGCCGTTGTAGCCGTAGTTGTTGTACCCGTAGCCACTGTTGCCGTAGCTGTTGTACCCGGAGCGATTGCTCTGGCACTGCCTGTTGTTGTTATTGTTGCCGCCGCTGGCAAGGCCGTAGGCGACGAGGCCGACTACAGCAGCACCCAACAAAGCTCCGCCGGGGGAAACGACCTGCTGCGGACGCCCGTAGGCATCATAGGCGGTGGTGCAACTGCTGGTGAAGGAAACAAGGACGGCGGCGAGGATGGAACGGGAAGAGAGTATTTTCATAGCGTCGATTGGGACGCAGGCCTCGCGGCAATATTCAGCGGATACAAAAAACACGGCGTCTTGGAGTCGTATCGAGTGCAAGCGGCACGATTGGAGTGGTCGCAACTTTCCGGAGTGGGCGTGGTAGTGCGGCTTGCTCCGCCAGTGACCCATGCAACGAAGCACGAAGCTAACTCACATCGAATGAAGGCAGTGCTGCCCTTCGGCCAAAGCAGACTGCAAGTCAGGTGAGTCGCGCACTTACACCTCCAACTGAATGCCCAGTTCGATGACTTGGCGGGGGGGCAATTCGAAGTAACCGGTGGCAGGACGCGAGAGGCGCGAGAGCATGACGAAGAGTTTTTTACGCCATGCGGCCATCTTGCCAGGACCGTTGGTAAGTAGCACTTCGCGGCTTTGGTAGAAGGTGATGCCGTTGCGTTTGACCTTGGTCTTTTCCTTTAGCGCCAGACAGAGGTCATCGAAGACATTGGGCGATTCGGAGAAGCCGTAGCGCAGCAGCACGCGGTAGAATTCATCATGATATTCGCTGATCTCGTGGCGTGTGGCATCCTCGACATAAGGTACCGCCTCAAAGCGCACGGTGAGTAGCACGACCTGCTGATGCAGGGCTTTGTTGTGCTTCAGATGATGCAGTAGCGCGAGCGGGAGGCCGTCGGCGCTGGCAGACATGAACACGGCGGTGCCGGGCACGCGGATGATGCGGTCTTTCTTGATCTCATCGACGAGGAACTGCACGGGCAGGCGTCCGCGCTGCATGGCTTCGAAGAGAATGGCGCGGCCATCGGTCCAGGTCTTCATGATGATCCAAATGCTGAGGCCGATGACGAGCGGGAACCAAGCCCCGGCGAAGAATTTGAGCAAGCTGCCGGAGACATAACCAAGTTCAGGAATGAGGAAGATCACCAGCGGGATAAAGGCTTTCCCAAACGACCATTTCCAAACAAACCGAGCCACGAGGAAGAACAGGACGCTGGTAAAGGTCATGTCCATGGCCACAGACAGGCCGTAGGCGGCGGCGAGATTGGTGGAGGACTTGAAGTGGAAGACCAGCGCTAAGCAGGCTACCATGAGGAGGTAGTTCACCTGCGGCATGTAGATCTGGCCACGCACGTCGGGATTGGTGTGGATGATCTTCAAGCGCGGCAGATAGCCGAGTTGCACCGCTTGTTGAGTGAGCGAGTAAACACCCGTGATCATGGCCTGCGAGGCAATGATAGTGGCGGCGGTGGCCAGCAGGATCACGGGAATGAGGGCCACCTGCGGCACCAAGCTGAAGAAGTGATGGTAACCGGGCTGCAACGAGGCTTTGACGTCGGAAAGCACCAGCGCGCCCTGGCCAAGGTAGTTCAACATTAAGGCGGGTAGCACGATAACGTACCAGCTCCGCACCAGCGGTGGGCGGCCAAAGTGACCAATGTCTGCATACATCGCTTCACAACCGGTAACGGCGAGCAAGACGAGGCCCATGAGCACGAAGCTGTCATAACCGTGATGCAGGAGAAAATTGATGCCGTGATGCGGCAACAGGGCTGAAAACACGCCGGGATAGCTGCTGATATTGATGGTGCCTAGCACCGCCAAGGTGATGAACCAAAGCACCATGATGGGGCCAAAAGCCTTGCCAATGCGCGCGGTGCCATGCCGTTGCACGAGGAAGAGTCCGAAGATGATGACGCCGGAAATGGGCACGACGTAGTTCGCCAGCCCGGTGCCGAGTTTGGCATCCAGCAGCGCCAGGCCTTCAACGGCAGAGAGCACGGAAATGGCAGGCGTGATCATGCCATCGCCATACAACAAGCAGGCACCAAAAATACCGATCAGCACAATGGCACCTGTGGTCTGCGGCTTGAAGCTGTCCTTAGCGGAGCGGAATAGAGTCAGCAGCGCAAACATCCCGCCTTCGCCCTGATTGGTCGCCTTGGTGATGAAGCCAAGATACTTGAAGCAGACCATCACGATCAATGACCAAAACATGAGGGACAGTGGTCCCAGCACGCCGAGAGGGTCATCCGCCGAGGGGTTGGCGTGATGCAGGCATTCCTTCAGCGCGTAAAGCGGACTGGTGCCAATGTCTCCGAAAACCACACCCAAAGCCACAAGGGCTAGGGTCCAACTGTTTGAATTTTGATGTTCTGACATGGAGAGTCTCCGGGTCGTTTCCCGAAGCCCTGTTTGAATCAGGGACTGACGTGGTTAGCTAGCGCCGGTGGGAATGCAAGGGACAGTTCGGCGCATTAGGCTGTGTGAATGAACAGTGAATGTGCCTCATTTCTGCCCCAGTTTCGCCACTTCCTCCACGCTCAGTGCACGGTCAAAGACCGCGATCTCATCCAATCGGCCCTCCCAGTTGGATTCGTTGTCGCTGCGTCCGCCGAAGAAACATTCACCCAAAGACATGAATGGATCGATGACGCTTTCGGCCTGGAGTTCGAGCGCGCCGTTGAGATAGGCACGCACGGCGTTCCTATCGCGCACGAGCACCAGCTGCTGCCACTGCCAGCGCGGAATCTCGGTTTTGCCGGCCACGAGTGCTGTTTCATCTGTGCCGTTGAAGAAGATCAGCTTGCCGGTGTGGCCACTCTTGCCGCCGACGCCGAGGTGATCACCGAACACGCTGAGACTATGATCATGACTGCGGGAAAACAGCCAACCGCTCGTGTCACGCCCATCATTGGGCATGCCATTCCAAAACCACAACGAGACTGAGTAGTGATTTCCGAGACCAGCTAGGCGCGAGCGGATTCTAGCGCCGACGAGATGCGGCGCGCGGTTGATATTCCCATTGGCGCAGAAGTCTGCGGAATTCGGTCCTTCTAGATAGTAGGCGACGTCCTTCTCATACACCGCGTCGTGCCCATGAATGCTCGCATCTGCGGCTACAGGGCCGGTGAATTCGTTCAAGCGCCAGTAAGCGAGCGGCTTCATGGCCAGCACGGTCTTTGCGGCCACGCCATCGCTGAGTTTCCATTCGTGACGCGGTTTATCGGCGACCTTCTCGAGACATTCGATCGCCGTAGCAGTGATCTTCGGCTCCGCATTCACTTCGAGACCTGCGGAACGTGCCGCCCAGGTATTGTAGCCGCCCCAGGCATGCATCTCCGGCGGTGGGATGTAGCCATCGCCGCCGTTGGCGAGTTCGATGACCATGTTGTGGGGCAGGGGACTCGCCGCTTTGATTTTCAAGCCGGTGATCGCATACGTTTCATTTGGCGTCGTCGCGATGCCGATGTCGCCGAGGCGCAGCGCCTGCACCACGATCTCCGTCTGCTGCCGCTCATGCAGGATGATCTGCTCACGCGCATACACCTCGGTCGGCGTCTTTGCCAAACGATCGCCCATCTCTGCCACGATGCGCTGTGCCCATTCGAGCCGCTGCTTGTCCGGCACGCGATACTTCAAGGTCATGCGTTTCTCCGCCATCGCGATCACGGGCTGGTCACCGTATTGGATGCCCGCGTAAGCTTTCACTGCGATGTCGAGAAGTCCGTTCGTGTATTCATCGATCGTGGGCTTGGGGCGCTGCTCCGCCGGCACCGTGTAATCAACGCGATAGATGTCACCGCTGCAGCCATGGGACATGATGCCGACCATTTTGCCCTGCGGGTCGATGCGCTGCTTCAATCCGTCTGAGAACAGCCCGAAATAGTCGGCGCTGATATCCTTGTCGCCGAAGTAGTGCATCGAGAAGTTCGCCAGCACCGCCAGCGGCTTGCCGTCTTTCGTTTGAATCGAAATCAGTGAGAGATCAGGATCTTCCGGCCCCGATTCACCCACCGCATCATCCCATTTGGCACCGGCGTGCATGTTGGCGCGCACGGTCTTGTTGCCGAAGGGATCTTCCACCACACGATCCGGCCGACGAATCCATTGCCGCAGCGCCGTGAACTCTGCCGCGTTTGCCTTGGCAAAACCAAGCCGAGCTGGCTGCAGCGCCGCTTGAGCCGTTGCGATGGCTGCTACCAATTGTTCCTTCAAAAAGGGCACATAATTCGGATCAGGATCGGTTCCGAGGCATCCCATCGAAGCTGGAGTTGAGTGCGCATGCGTTGCCGAGATCAGGATGTGATCCATGGCGATACCTGTCTTCGCAGCCGCCATCTTTTTGACATCGTCGAGCAATTCGCGGCCCATCATGCAACTGTCCGCCACCACAATCGCGATCGGTGTTTTCCCATCCGTCGCCACGATGGCACGCGCATGAATCTGCGTGTTGATCTTGTCCACATAGCGGCTGAGCATGCCACCGTTGACCAACACGGGCAGTTTCGGCGGTGTGATGTCGATGATGGCGGCTCCCGCTTTGAACTCGGCGTGGAGCGTGATCGATGCGAGTGCCGCGAATGCGGAGAGAAGTATAGGGCGAAGCATGCGCACCAATACGGACGCGAACTCGCCTTCTTCAAGATCCCGATAGGATCATTGCTTCTGGGTCATCTTGAGGAATGCCTCCGCGTATCGCTTTCCAAGTTCACGAAACGACGCTGAATCGAAATGCACCTTGTCCCCTTTGTGTTTCAGACCCTCGGCGCTGACGAATGCCGTGTGCGGCACTTTCTTTGCCAGATCCTGATGCGCTTGATCGACGATGACAGCCTCGGGTTTCCACGGCACGGCGTCGAACTTGCCCATCTGTCCGGCAATGAAGGGCACGTTGGGGGCTTTCACGAGTTCGCGCAGGCGTTTCACCAGATCGTATAGCTTTGCTTCGTAAACGGGGGCGAGTTCAGGCGTGCTGTCGCTCTCGCCTTGATGCCAGAGGATGCCCTTCAAGGTACCTGCGGGCAACGCGACCTCGACTCGCTTCACCATGTCGTCCCACGGATGACTTTTCGTCGCTGGATAAAACACGCCCGGCTTCCAGGTGTCGATGGGTGAGCCGCCGACAGCGCAGGGGATGAGTCCTACCGTCACTCCCGGATTTGCCTCGGCGATGATCTGTCCAAATGTCTTGCCTAGACCGACGCCAGCCGCCGGTTTGTCGAAGTGGATCGGATCAAAGGCGGGCACCCACTTGCCTTCCTTGCTCAACATCAGCACCCGCGCATGCGGCGTCTTGTCTTGTTCTTCCACCACACCACGCCCGGCCATGTTGGACTGCCCGACGAGAAGGAAGAGATGGAACTTGTCTTTGGGTGGCAGTGGAGCGTCTTGAGCGGCGGCAAAACCGACGAGCGTGAAAATGATGAGGATGATTTTCATGACTGGATTATTTCAAGAGCCATTCCACTGCCGAACCTTCGGCATCTCCTTTGTCGCCTTTGATCCAGCGCCGGTTGGGATCGTAGAGCGACAGCATCCCGGGAAGATCGCGATACTTGGCGCCACCAGGAAGGAACATCGGGTCACGATAGTCGAGCACCTTGCCAAAGCGGAAACCATGCGTGTCCACGGCAGCGCGATCCACGTGTTCACTGGCGAGCGCCAAGGCGGCAACTGCGATGGGGCCGGTTTGTTCACCAAAAGCGGCAAGGCAGACGGTCTTTGGACTTGGATGTGAGCCGACCTTCGAGTTGCGTAGGAAGGTGACGAGCGTCAGAACGTCGTGCGTGCGTTGTGCAAACAGCGCATGGTTGTAGCCATGCGTGAATCCGGCGAATTCGCGTGGATTGGCCACCACCCGAGTTTGTTTTACCGGTTCACCGCCTTGGAACAGCAAATCGACACCCAGCACGGCAGTGCCAGTAGCGATGAGTTCCTTTACTTGTTTGTTGGCGATGCCGGATTTGCCTGCGTCATCGAGCCAGATGACGACACGACCATTCCATTGTTTTGGGTAAAGCCATGCGACATTCAATGCCTCGTTATAGGTCTTGTTCATCAACGTTCCGGTCATTTCGAGGTGATCGCCTCGATCCTGTTTGTCATTGAGCGCCCACTCGACCTCGCCTGCTTTGTCATAAGTGCGACCGATGACGACTTCGATGGCCTGACGGAGAACTTTCGGGTCAGCATCACGTAATTGTTTGTCAGCATCGTTGCTGAAGTATTTGAGCAGTTTGCGCTCGAACTCAGGATCGGCGGTTTTGGGTGCAGGGTGTTTGTCGTCCCACACGCTGAGCTGTTCTTTGGTGAGTGGCTCGAAGTCCTGCTCAATGACGGGTGACGGTTGACCAAGTTTGAAGTGCTTGTTTAAGAAGGTGTAGAAGGCACTGCGTGTGACGGCATTGTAGTTGTGCGGAAAGTGCTCGCCGCGCAGGAGCATGACGTTGTCTTTCTTGCCGTGCGTCTCGTAGAGTTTCTGCAAGTCAGGAAAGCCCTTCGTTGCCATCTCCTTGGTCCAATCGTTCGCCGTGTTCATGCCCTGTGGCTTGGGTGCGAAGAGACCAGCGAACTCGACATTGCCGGTGCCGATGCGCAGCAAGCTGGCGTTTTCACAAGTGCAGCCGCCCTGCATGGATGTGCTGACCATCACACAGGGGAAGGAAAGCTTTATACGGTCATCAATGGCTGCGAGTAGCATCGTCTGCGTGCCGCCACCACTCGCACCGGTGATCGCGGTGCGCTCTGGATCGACTTCTGGCAGCGAAAGGAGGAAATCGAGACCGCGCACGGCATTCCAGGTTTGCAGGCCCATGATGGATTGCAGATGTGACTCCGCCTGCGGGCTATAGAGGCCCCAATTCTCGACCGTGTTGGCTTCCGGGCGTTGTTTGGCGAATTTATGCACAATCTCACGCGAGAACTGGATGGAATCCGAATCACTGAGCATGTCCCACTGCCAAACGACACAGCCCATGCGCGCAAGTTGCACGCAGAGCGACTGGAAGATGCTCCTTCCGCCACGCTCGAAGCGTTCTCCGCCCGCTGCGATCTCTGCACGCACTTTTTCCGGCGTTTCGAGTGAGAGGCGCGCATCCTGCCAGTGACCATGGGCAAACATCACACCCGGCACCTTGCCCTTGATGACTTTAGGCTTCCACAAACTGCCCGTGACAAAAAAACCGGGAGCGCTCTCGAAATAGACCTTCTCCACAGTGAAGCCATCGCCCTCGACCTTGCCATGAATCACAGGATTGAGCGGTGTCTTCGTTGGCATCGGAAACAATCCCTCCGCCACGAGAATTTGGCGGCGCACCTGCTCCTTGCGCATGTCCCATTCGCTTAGCGACGAGGGCGGATTGAAGGGGAAATAGCCGTTCAGGTCTTTCGGCGGCTGAAGGCGAATATCATCGGCCTGTGCGAGTGCTGCGATGAAGATGGTGAGGAAGAGCGTGTGTTTCATGGTTGGAAAGTGACCGCACTCAAACGGCGCGAGCAGGTGAAGTTCATCACGAACGCGATGATGTGACAATCACAATCCTTCATCCTTTGGCTTGCCTCGGCGACGGACTGTTAAAGCATCAGACCGAAGCGGGCTGTGACAGCGCGTAGCAGTGCAAACAAGACCACGGTCAAGACAGCGCTGCCGCCAAGGGCACCGTGGAAGCCCCACCAGCGCTGGAACATGGGAAAGAGTAGAAACATCGGCAGCGTGGGCAGCACGTACCAGAAGATGTAGAACATGTGGTCGGCGGTCTTCTGTTCCCGGACGGCGGGTGCACTCTCGTGATAGACCCAGAACAAAGTGATTATGCTTACAAAGGGCAGGGCAGCGAGAAGGGCACCGAGTTTGTCGCTGCGTTTCACGATTTCACTGACGAGCGTGATGAGGCCGGCGCTGAGGAGGTATTTGAGGATGAGTTTGAGAGTCATGGCGTTGCGGAAGAAATATTGAAGCAAGCTTGAAACAATTTTGGTAACGATTTTCAGGCGGTGGGATTTTCCCAGACAACGAGATCACGCACAGGCGTGATTACAGACAACCCCATCCTGTCATGAAAGCGATCCGCATCACCACTTATCTCACGCTTGTCCTGGCCTGTTCCTTCGGGATGCAGGCAGCGGGCCAAATGCCCCCCAAACATCCGGCGAACCGTCCACCGCACCAAAAACGTCCGCCGGGACCACCGCCGAATGCCTTAAAGCCACAATTGGGCGATCCCTTGCCGGGTTTGTCCCGCAAGGAGCTTGAAGAGTTTGTTGACGGCAAAGATGACTTTGAAAGCTCTGAAACGGAAGCCGGTGGTCTTGGGCCGATCTTCAATCGTGATTCGTGCGTGACCTGCCATTCCGCGCCAGCCACGGGTGGCGCTAGCGCGATCAACGTGACGCGTTTTGGAAAAACCACGAACGGGGTGTTTAATCCGCTGACCTCGCTGGGTGGGTCACTTCAGCAAGAACAGGAGATTAACGCCATCTTGCACGAAGTCGTGCCGTCGGAGGCTAATGTGGTGGCTCAGCGCAATTCCACACCTCTGTTTGGTCTAGGCCTGATCGAAGCGATCCCTGATGGCGAGATTCTGCGCAATGTGCGGCGTCGTCCCGTCGATGGTGTCTTGGGTAAAGCGGCCATGGTCGCAGATACTGCCACAGGAAAGACCTTGATCGGCCGTTTTGGCTGGAAAGCTCAGGTGGCGACGCTGCTGACCTTTGGCGGAGACGCCTATCTCAATGAGATGGGCATCACCAGTCGGCTTTTCCCAGTGGAGAACGCACCGAATGGCAACGCCCAACTTCTCAGCCAATATGACACCGTCGCTGATCCCGAGGACGTGGTGGATCCAGCCTCAGGCAAGGGTGACATCGACCGCGTAGCAGATTTCATGCGGTGGTTAGGCCCGCCGCCGCGCCAGCCACTGACGAATTCTGCCGCTGTGGGGCGCAGTGTTTTTCAAAACCTCGGCTGCGCGCTGTGCCATGTGCCGGTGATGTTTACGGGGCCAAATCGCTCTGCGGCATTGCGAAATCAGGAGGTTTGGCTGTTCTCCGACCTGTTGCTCCATGACATGGGTGCTCTAGGAGACGGCATCGCTCAAGGCCCAGCCGATGTGCGCGAAATGAAAACCGCCCCGCTATGGGGTCTGCGTGCCAGTGCCCCGTATCTGCATGATGGGCGTGCCACAACGGTCGATGATGCGATCAAAGCGCACGATGGAGAGGCGAAGGCGGCGAAAGATCGCTATTTGAAGCTCAGCAAGCAGCAGGTACAGCAGTTGTTGGATTATCTGATGTCGATCTGAAGAGTGTGGCTGGATGAAGTGTGTGCGTGAAGCAGGCAGAAATGCCTGCTTCACTGCGTTAAGAGGCGGACGATTTGCCCAGTGGGGGTGGGGTTTTAAAAATTGTTAACAAAACAGTGAAATACTGCTTGCGAGCAGTGAGGGACTCGCCAGAATGCGCGCTCCCAAGGCCCAGCCTCACTTGTGAAGTTGGTCGATCAAGGCGCTCCACGGAGCGCCTTCATTATCGGACCCAGAACCGGAAAAGTCTGTGTATGCTCATTGTGAGCATGGCACGCTGTCTTCCGAAACTGGCTCCGAAAAGCCAAGGATCACAGCTCTTTCACACCATGCCCACCATCAATCAACTCGTCAGACACGGCCGCAAAGATAAAGCGGTAAAGTCGAAGTCTCCCGCGCTCGCCAAGTGCCCGCAGCGTCGTGGCGTCTGCCTTCAGGTGATGACCCGCACGCCGAAGAAGCCCAACTCCGCTCTTCGTAAGGTGGCCAAGGTGCGCTTGAC
>Ga0114966_10003697_pt1 | contig 13324 bp, 21 predicted proteins | sample M_130207_XF_Meta_FD_87029 | JGI IMG/M metagenome (GOLD analysis project Ga0114966, IMG submission 87029) | Freshwater microbial communities from Lake Montjoie, Canada to study carbon cycling - M_130207_XF_MetaG | ecosystem: Environmental > Aquatic > Freshwater > Lake | place: Lake Montjoie... | reverse complement strand
TAACCGATAATACACCAAAATATTCTAACTTACCTAATTCAGATTCACCAAATTATTGGCCTCATTTAACGGGTAAAGTATAATAATATTCGATACTAATAGGTATATTAATCTCTCTTTCATTCAGAACAAATAATTCTTTAGGGATAAACTGTTTAAGTACTGAGTTTAATTATATATACCCGAATATTTATTAACATGAAGTATTTTATTACAGAATCACATTTTAAAAAATATGTTAGTATAATTTCTGAACAGGAAGAAGATGATGAAAAGGATTATTCATATTTGGATGACTATGATGATGAGGATTTTATTGAGGTTACTCTTGAATATTTCAGGCCTTGGATTAAGAAAAATCACGGGGATGAAGTCGGTCGATACCCATTGTCTTATCTTTTAAAAAAATACTTTATCGAATTTTGTAAACATTATAATTTAGAACTTGATTATGACGAGTATTATTCGACTTCTCAATTAGAATACGCAGGTAAAGAATTCATTATAAAACAAAATCACCGTTTACCCACTTTAAGACCAGCATTTAAATTTACTGAAAAATATAAAAAACAAATAGAGTATCTTATTAATACTTTAAAATTACCAAATTGGTTAACTTTTTCTTTTGTTGAGGAATCTCCTTATAATGTTGAGGTAACACTTAATGTAAATCTTGATGAATTTTTAAAATCTTCAGGTGACGATAATGCCGATGAGTATTATCAAGATTTTGTAAAGTTCTTGGAGTCATTTATGGGGGTTGAGCAAGGAAATCCTGTTCATGGAAATATTAATATTCACTCATTTATTCTATACACAAATGATTCTGAATTAACTAATCCTTCAAAAATTAAACAAATTAAATCAAAAATTAAATCGTTAAATGGTGGGGACAGAATTCATTCTATTAAAATGAACTTTAACTCAAAAAGATTTAATATTAACTTAACATTCAAATCTGGTTATCGGTACGATTATAATTCAAGAAATGAACTTAGAGAAAAAATTTTAGTACTGTTTAAAGACATGGGTTATAATGAAGATAGAATAACAGTTTCTATATAATAAAAAAAATCCTACTTTTTGAGTAGGATTTTTTAATTTATTACTTTATTAGATTATAGTATTTTTTAAACTTTTCAAGTCTATCATCTAAACCATGGGTTCCTCCATTAACTCTTTTTGTTAACAATGTAACTGTTGTATCATCAGAACCTTTATCACATATTGACCAAAGTTTATTCGAATCAAAGAAAAATGCTGCAGATGCTAATGGGTACTTAGTTGAGACTAAATCGGGATTAGACGCACAATCTTCTCCAATAAATTGAGTAAACTTAGTGTAGTTAGATTTACCTGTTAACTGTATATATCCTCTACCTCTAAATTTATAACCTTCTTTGGTTGATTCGTCTCCATTACCCATTCTTCCTCCGTAAACACGAGAAGCAATCTTTTCAGGTTGTTTTGCGTATGATTCAGCAAGGTTGCCAGGAAAGTACTTACCAAATATTTTACGAAGACCGTCAGCCGAGTAATTTAAGTTTTCATTTATTGATTTAAAATTACCTGACTCATGAGCACATTGAGATAGGAAGTGAGCCAATCTTAATTTGTTTGTAATGTTAAACTTTTTAGCGGTCTCAGGGATTTGAGCCAAAACTGAATCAGGAATTGTCCCTTTTAATTTTTCAATGTCTAAACCTTCAACAGGTGTTATCACAACATCCTCTTTAATGATTTGTGTTTCTTGGGTTGTCGCCCCAAACATTTTAGACCAAGTACCATCACCAACAATTCCATCGGCAGTTAAACCGTTAGATTGTTGCCATTCTTTAACTTTATTTTCCGTATTAGGACCGAATGAACCATCGGCAGTTAATCCTAATTTTGTTTGGAGTTTTTTTACGTCATCTCCTTTTGACCCCACTTTTAATAACATATGAATTATTATTTATAGTTTATTTACGTTAAACATTTAACATAATAATAAATATTTATAAATAAAGAATATTATGTATACAAGAGAACAGATTGAATCCGCAGTTAAATCAAAAGGTTATGTTTGGTTTGAAGACAATGTTAATAAGGGTTACGATGTTAACATAGTTGGGGTTAGGAATAATGCTCCAAGTGTTGCCGATAAAGTAACTAACGTATTTGATGATTTTATCACATTATCATTCAAAGATGAGATGGGTAATAAACAGTTTTACTGTTGGTTAGCGACTACTGACCCAGGTAAAAAAGGAGTTATGGAATTCCATAACAATAAAGGTGTTGCAAGATTGATTCCTGGACAATATAGAAGTGTTTGGATGATTGATAAACACCAAGGGAAATACGATGCTTTATGTCAAAGAAATGGTAATGTTGGCGTTTACAGAGATGCAAATAGAAATTTAACTTTTGAGGAATTAATTAAAGATTTTGGTATGTTTGGTATCAATATTCACAAGTCAGGGCAAGATTCGACTTGGGTTGAGAATTGGTCTGAAGGATGTCAAGTTTTTAAACGAGTTAAGGATTTTGATGTCTTTATGTCCATTTGTAAAAAGGCTTCTAAGATATGGGGTAACAAGTTTACTTACACTCTAATAGAATCGACAGATATTAAATAAAAAAACGGGGTTTATTCCCCGTTTTTCATTTCATTATATTTTTCTATTATCCTATTATTAAATCGTTTAGTGAAGTAAAGACGTATATCCTCGTATGGAAAATCTTTAAGTCCCCAATCTGAGAATTCCCCATGAAATGAATCCATTAAATGGTTTATAACCATCACTCTAAATTCTTTTAATTTTAAAAGTGGATATCTATCGAAGAATCTTGAACTAAATCTTAAAGAATCTATAAATTCATTTTCTAAATGGTCTTCACTAACTCTTCGTCTTACAAAGATTGAAACGTCAGTTTCTTCTTTTAGAATATTACGTATAAGTCCTTTAGAAATCATATATATAAATACATTTGAGCAGTAAAATATAATAATCGTACAACATTAAAATATAATTTTACTACATTAATTAATCGAGTACCATAAACATACAATCAACCGTAATATACAATTTTTCACCCTCCATTGTTGAGAAGTCTAATTCCTGTAACATTACGGCACCTGTAAAAATAACTTTATCCTCTGATGGTTTGGTTAATGTTCCATCTAAATTAAAACCCACTTTATCCAAAATTGAATGTATTTTTGTTTCGATTTTGTCAATTATTCGAGATACCGAACTTAAATCATTATCCATGTATGACTCTAACTCAAGACTTATTATCACTGATTGTATTTTATTATCAATAACCTCCCAATCTTGTAGTTCTACTTTAACATCTTCAAAAAAACCTGGGTCAGATAATAACATTAAATTTTTTATCTTTGTCAGTTGTAATTTTAACGTTTCTTTAATCATAATTATTTATCTCTTAATATTCTTTTAACTTTTGTAATGGGGAGAAATTCCTTCATTGATAAATATTAACTTAAATACTATATTTATCGTTATGGAATATAATATTACTCCTGAGCAATTGGACAAAATAATAAAACCTTTTTTCGACAAGGAATTTAAACACGCTAAGTGGGGTGAACATAGTGATAGTTATGGTGGTGGTACATGGTATGGGGTTATAAACCAAGACAATGTATTACTAGTTGGTTACCCATCCCATGATAGTGATACTTACTTTACAAATGGACAACATTTTAGTGATATGTGGCATTTATTTAGTATCGATGGTCAAGAGTTTAGTGAAGCAATAGGTCGATATATTAAAAAAAAATACGGTTGTGAATTTAACAGAATTATGTAATTTATTCCTCGTCTTCAAGTAATTTGTCAGAAAGTTCATCAATTTTAATACCAACGTACTTTTCTAACATATCTGCGACTTCAAGATATTGTTTTCTTAACTTGTGAAATTGTTCGTCCTCAACTTCTTTGAATGATGAATAGTGTTTAAAACAATAATGGAAACCTTCGGCACCCATTCTATAACGGACCATTTCAAAATTCTCAAGTTGTTCTTCTATTTTTTCGTTCATCGTAATAAAAATTTAAATAATAACCATCTTATTGTAACACCTGCTAACAAATGTACTAAATTATTTAACCATGTGGGGTATTTTTTATTTTCTTTATTCATCTTCTTTATTTAATTTTTCTAACATTTCTTCTATTCCTATAATTTCTTCCATTTCCCTTTGAATCTTTTTATCGTTCATAAATTTAGCATCTTCCCATGCTTCTCTCCAATCTCTCCATTTAATCCATAAACGGAAAAAGTCGTAAATTAAGTTAAACTTATTCATCTTTGTTTTTATTTAATCTCCTTTCAATTATAGATTCAAGTTCTGTTATTATTTCTTCCTCAATGTCATCATCCAAGTTATACCACCAGTCATCAAACCCCTTTCTATCACCTAATGAATCTATGATTTCTAAAACACATTTTTTGATTTCTAATTTACTCATATTTTAAACATTGATTTAAATTTCATCCAAACAATTTCAGGATAATTCCGTAACCACCAAAAAAATATATAAAATTTTCTCATCAGTCAATCATTTTATATGTTGTAGATTTAACTTTATTGTCTTCGTCAATTTGGTATCTATTCTTATATCCTTCAATTACTTTTAGAGCATCTTCTTCATTACCATACCTCACAGTAATTGTTTTTGATATACCAAAGCCTACCCCAATCTTATGGATATTATACCAAACAATTTGTTGTCGTTTAGTCCAAACTCCAAAACTTTCTAATTTACAAGTTTGTGGTATATAAACCTTCTCTCCGTTATTTTTTTCTTCTATTTTAATTCTGTAAAATGACATATTTGTTTTAATTTAACCTAATATGAATTATAAGAAAATTAAATCAAATAAAAAACCCCTTCTTGTAAAAGGGGAATTAATTATTCTGTTCTGATTGTCACATCAATAAAGTATTTAATAGTTCTGACAACTTTTTGTCTATCAGTATCCAATATATTTGGGTTATACCCTCCAAAATTTATTTGATTGTTATCTTCTAACATGTTTAATAATTTCCATGTCATTTCTTTTTTGGACATGAGTGAATTTATGTTATACCATTCACCGTCAATATTAAAAGAAACTTTTTTTACCACAAATGGTTTTTCATCATCGCCAAAACTAAGGTCCTTAACCTCTATCTGAGCTCTTCTTTTTAAGAAATTAAGAAGACCTTTATCCATGTCTTCAGTTTCCTCCTTTATAATATTTTTTATTAATTCTTTCATTCTTATAAATATTTAACCCCATTTCTTTTTAAACATTCTTTCCATCCCATTTGTCATTTCGTCATATTCTTTTGGTTCAACCATTCCGTGACTGACATTAATTAAATGTTTTGCTTTGGCGTTTGTTACACATCCATGTTTTATTAAATTCTTTTCAAGTTTTTTACCGTAATCGGCGTCCTGATATAAGAAAGTAAAATCCTCATCAAATTTACCAATAATATCCAAAACTTTTTTATTAAGTAATATTGACCATCCAACTAATTGTTTCATTATTTCATAACCATAATGCACATCTTTATCAAAACCTAAATCAGTCTGATATCCACTATCGTTATCCATTGGGGACATAGATAAGAGTTGTGGGTCGTTCTCATGAGCGCTCATCATATGGTCAATAAATTTCTTATTGTATACCGTATCATTGTTAGTAATCAACACCCAATTATTATTACAATGATTTAGTCCAATGTTTAAAAATCTGTTATAGTTAAATTTTTCTTTAGGTTGGATTACTTTAACATTTGGTTGTGGATAAGTGTGTGTTTTTCGACTGTCAGTCTCAACAAGTACAATGTTAAATTTATAATTTTTGGTACTATTATTAATACTGTCAATACAATTCATATTCATTTCTCGTATTGAGTTGTCTTTACAATACGACAGTATAATTACATCAATAGTTGGTTTTGGTTTGTATAGGTCCTGATTAACACCCATAATACCCAACATCCTTCTAATATCTTCTTTAATTAAATTATCACCCATACCAAATAAATATATCTTTATGATAATAAAAAAAATACCCGAGTGGTGTTCTCGGGTTCAGTATATTAGTTCAAGTCTCTTTTGTGTTTTGACTTTCTTGAGTAAACGTTTTTAGGAGTCTCAACTCTAGACACGAATCTTCCATCGAAGAATCCAGCTTGTAGTTGGTCTTGTCTGATTTGAGTTCTTTTCATCTTGTGTTGGTCATAAGCTTTCATCGTCAAATATTTTAAAGGGTTTGTATCTATCGGTTTTGTTTTACAAAGATAATGTGTTTATGGTTATCTGCCAAATGTTTTTTAATATATTTATTATAGATGGAGAAAATAATTAATAAAATTTTAAGGGAATACTCTAATGACAATATTATATTACGTAGAGTTGGTTTTGTGGACCCGTTATATTTTAAAATTATTGAGGAGGATTCTAAAAAACATAAGATTGAAATACCTATTCAAGCCAAACCAATATTAGATGGTTATTTAAGAAAGATTAATCCGTTTTACGGAACTTATATTGATAAGAGGACTAATAAAGAAGGTAAAATCAAATTTAATATTAAATATGACACTCATTTTTTGGAGAGACTTTTCAGATTATCCGACCCTGATTATCAAGAAGGGGGTAAATTTTATAACCCAAGAATAGTTGACCCTAAGTACTTAGAGGGATTTGATTTCATTAGAAAAGCCGCAGACAAATTCGCACAACAAATATTTTTAGGTAATTTAAAAGATGGTGATGTTGCTGAGGGTACCGCTCTCTCAGATGGTAAATTATACAGTGTTATTATTAAAATGAACCAATATAGAGATAGAGAACCAAGTTATACTTTATACCTGAAGAGCCAAATAAAAGGAGTTCCTTTCTATGGTAAAAAAAATCAAAAAACAATTAAATTAACATAAAAAACCCCCACCTTTCGGTGAGGGAATGGTTCACTACCCTATCGCGGTGTACCTCAGCGGTTGGTTAGGGTGTTCCAACTTACCCACTTAACTACCACCTTTCGGTGTATCGACCCCCACATAGAAGAAGTTTTACTTGTTCTAAGTGTCGCTCTGATTTTAGGTTAAGATTTATCTCGTTATCAAATCAACAGTACAAAGATATGTTTTTCTTTTTAATCTGCCAAATTTAAACAGTAAAAAATTCATATTATAATTCAAACATGTCGTCACACCAAATTGGTGTTTTTTCTCCAACGTAAGCTCCTCTTGTATTGAAGTCGAAGTATTCAATAGCTTCTTCTACTGACATACCACCTAAAACTAAAATCTCAATACATTTTCTAACTGAGTATATTAATCTCATAGTACGTTCTTCAACCCCAATTACCGCATCATCAAATCCATCGGCTTTTAGAATTTCATCCTCGTAATAATATTCTGTAATTTCATTAATCATAACTAAATATAGTCAGTTAATTAACAATAATCAATTATATTGTATATTGTGTTAACTTTTTAATATTGCTTAATATTTTAGACCCTTTTAATCCTTTATCAACACCTTTACTATTTATACTTCTAATACCTGTTGGTGATAAAACTCCTTCATCGTTCGCGTAAACCGCATCAAATCCTGAGTAGAATTGGTCCATATACATTCTAATATCACCAAATAAATCATCAGTCCTAACAGTTTTATTAATATAATCACCCTCACTATTTTTACCTAGTTGTAGTTCAGGGGATTCAGGTGTTCCTGAGTAAGTTAAACCACTATAAAATATACTATAGTATTTATCTATTTCCGCTTGAATTTCAGGCGTCCCTAGATTTGCCATACTTGCGGAACCTGAAGGTGGTGTGCTTTTTTCTAAAGCGGGTTTTAAATAATTTAAGAACGTTGTCATTTGAGTTACCAAATCTGAGGCTCTCTCTAATATTTTTCCTTTACTATCTAAAGTTGATTGTTTTTTCTTTTGTTGTTTTTTACTACCTGTTTTAGCCATCTCAGCGTTTTCCGCTTGAGATTGTAAATTCATTCGTTCTTGTCTAATTATATTCACATAACCTGTAACATCAGGGACTGTTGCATCAGTTCCTTCAACAACCTGTAATGTACATCCATCTAACGTTAATAATTTACCTTGTACAATTTTAGGTGCTTTGTTGTAAATAACAGTACCATCTTCTTTAGTGATTGTTACTTGAGGGATATCTTTATGAGCAGTAGTTGTTGTCGCAATCATCCAAAGACTAATCTTACCTTTACCAGCGTTTAATAATGTTAGTGATTGTTCTTTAGTTAATTTAAATGTGTCTGACCTACTACCTGTTAAATCTCCACTTTCATTTACTTTACCATAACCATAAGAACCAATAGTACCATCACCATTTTTTAAATATCCAAATCCTGGATTTAAATACTCAGGTCCAAATAATGGTTCTGAATCTGTTCTTGGTATTCCTCTTGTAGTAGACGCGTTATTTAGATTTGCGGTCATACCTCCTTGTGAATTATACAGTAGTAAATCATTTGCAAAAATAAAAAATTCCGCGTTTTGACATTGATGTGTTTTGACCCAAACTCTTATACTTAACCCTGCGGCACAAGTAGTATAACCAGTTGTTTTAATTGTTGTTGTTTGTGTAGTAGTTGTTGCCTTTATTTTTACAGTAATCTCAATTCTACTTGATTGTTCTGTTTGATATTTGTTAAAATAATCTTTATAAGTGGTTTCTTTACCACTTCGATATTTATTAATACACTCGCTTCTTTGCTGAGCAATTGTTGAGGTTGCAGGACAAAATGGGGTTCCTACCCAAGGAGTTACAAAGTCTTTCTTTTCGTATTCAAGTGGTGGTACCTCAACGGTTTGTCCGATAACTCCTTGAGTTTTTAAAGTGTCAAAATAAGTTTTAATGTATGGTTCTAAGTATTGTTTTCTTAAATCACTTAACCCTCCAAGTGCTAACCAAGTACTTCCATGTTTACCTTCATTGTCTTTATTTGGAATTGCAGATTCTTGCGAAATGAATTTAACACTTACAATAGAATCAGGGTGTTTTTTAACAAATTCGGTAACCTGTACTAAAGCCTCATTCAGTTGTTCTTTAATAACTTTTCCTGATTTAGTATCTTTGTTATCCAACGTGTACCATCCCGCAGGATAATAGTTATCTATTGTTATTGTCCCTCCTGAATTAGGGTCGATGGCTTCTGTTAAAATCCCATATAATCCTAAAATATGTCTTCTATCTTCTTCTGTAATTAATAATCTTCTCATTTTTTTTGAATAATAGGAAAAAAGTACTATCTTTGTTATAAATATAAAATAAAGTAAAAATGAATAAAGTTATCTCAATATTATTTCTAGTTGTCTTTTTAACTTCATGTGCAACACAACAAAAAACTGTGGAATTAGCTAATGGTAATATGGTCACTCAAAAACAGTATGACAGAATGTTAGATAAAGCCTTCAAATACGCAGACAAAGAAGCAAGAAAATCTGTTAAAGGTAAATTATCTAAAAAACAGATACGTGAGTTTCGTGAAGGTGTTACCGTTGGGGTTGATACTTTGGGAGATTAACGTCTAAACTCCCATTGTTTTAGACCTTTTATTCTATTTAAAAGAGTTGTTACATTTAAAGACCCGTCTGACCTACGAACTCCATTAGGAGTTATTACACCCTCTTTATTTTTATATATCGCATTAAACCCTTCATAAAATTGATTCATTCTATTTCTAATATCCCCATATAAAGGGTCATCACGTAAGGTTTTATTTGTAAAATCACCATCCGCATCTTGACTTAAAGCTATTAGAGGTTCTTTCTCTGTTCCCGTTGCAGTTAACCCACTATAAAACTCTTTATAGTCAGCTTTAATTTTTTCGGCGATTCCATTATCAACGGATGTTGGTGTTGGTATTTTACTTACGTCATCATAAATAGATGTTAATAAAGCAAACATTTTACTTACTAATCCTTCAACTCTTTCTTGTAATACGGCTTTAGAATCGGTAATTGATTTTCTTTTAGCTTCAGTTTTTTTGTCACCAGTCTTTATACCCATGTTATCAACTTCAGACATTACCGCAATTTTTTCTTGTCTAAGTTTATCCACCCACCCTGTAACATCAGGTACTGTTTTATCATTGTTATCAATAACAGTTCTTTTACATGTAGCGTCAAAACTAATTGTAAGTAGTTTACCTTGATTAAAATTAGGTTGTTTATCGTAAAAAGGTTTTGATTGGTCCTCGTCAGTTATTGAAACAAAGTTTATGTCATCATGGGTTGTGTCGGTAGTCCCTATCATCCAAAGATTTATTTTACCTGAACCCTCAACTAACATTTTTTTAGCTTGTTCGCCTGTAACTGTGAAACTGTCAGACCTACCGTTACCATTATCTCCCGTGTTTTTAGGGGTTTCCTCATTAAAGAGTTGTTTACTACCAAATTTGTAAGAACCCAACGTTCCGTCACCATTCTTTAAGAACCCGTATCCAGGATTTAAAGCCTCAGGATAAAATTTAGGTAACGACGCAGTTCTTGGAATTCCTCTACTTGTGTAGGAGTTATTAAGATTAGCAGTTAAACCTCCTTGTGAATTATATAGTATTGTACTATTTGCAAATACAAAAAATTCAGCGTTTTGACAATTATGTTTAGGTACATAAACTCTAACTTTAAATCCTTTTGCACAAGCCTCGAAATTTGTGGTTGGTTTAGTTGTTTGAGTTGTTGTTGAGGTTTTTAATTTAACCGTAATCTCAATCGCACTTGATTGTTCGGTATCATATTTTGCTTTGTATCCTACAATTTCAGGATTTTTTGCCGCGACTCCTTGTCTATATTTATTAATACATTCACTTCTTTGTTGTTGTATCGTTGCACTTGCAGGACAAAATGGGGTTCCCACCCAAGGAGTTACAAAGTCTTTTGGGATATATTCTAACGGTGGGACCTCAACGGTTTGTCCAATAACCCTTTGGGTCTTTAAACCATCAAAATAAGATTTAATGTATGGTTCTAAATATTTTTTTCTTAAATCACTTAAACCTTTAACAGGTAAAAAATCCCCACCTTCTTTTCCTTCATTATCTTTATTTGGTATCGCTGACTCTTGTGAAATAAATTTTACACTTACAATAGAATCGGGGTGTTTTTTAACAAATTCGGTAACCTGTGCTAAAGCTTCATTTAATTGGTCTTTAATAATTTTACCTGATTTAGTGTCTTTGTTTTCTAACGTGTACCATCCATTAGGATAATAATTATTAATTGTTACAGTACCTCCCGAATTAGGGTCAATCGCCTCAGTTAGAACTCCATAAAGTCCTAATATGTGTCTCCTATCGTCCTCAGTGATTAATAACCTTTTTCTATTCATACTTTAATAAATACTCATAAAATATTATTTGTCATCATAATCATAATCATTATTATCATTATAGGATTTTAAATTTGCTAGTTCTATCGATAATCTAACAATTTCATCGTTCAGCAATTTAATATCGTCAAGTTTTTCTTGGAATAGTTCATAAGAAAAATTAATTATTGAGGATTCCTCATCAGTTAAATCTTCTTCATCTATTAAAACTCGAGATAGAATTAATTCTTTATATCTATCTTTTAAACTTTTAAATTTAAACATATAATTTTTATTTGAAATAAATACTTTTTGGTAACTCTCCAAATACGAATCTAGTTACTTCACATAACCACATCTCAAGTTCGTAGGGAATTCCCATATACTCAATTAGTTGGTACCACCCTCCTCCAATGTGCTCATCTTCTCTTTGTAATTCTAATACATCAGAACCATCAAACGGGACGGTAGATAATGTAACATTTACCGTTTGTTCTCCTTGCGACAGTATCTCAAGGAATGTGTCAGCACCTGAAACCATTTCTAATTCCGCCTTTTCCCCTTCCCATTCAGGTAAGTCAACATACCACCTACCAGTATTTTCTTTGTAAAATTTAAAATTTCTCATTATTTATAATTTCTCGACAGTTTAAATCCCATGACATGTGGTCCACGTTTAATGGTTTACACTTATCACCACTATCCATGATATCCATTAATTCAATAATATCATCATCTAAGTGTAATACAAAGTCTTTATCTTTTAAGAATATAACTTTTGGATTTTGATTTGTGAAATGAATATTTTCTCGATTTATACCACATTCATCAGCAACTTCAAATAACTTGGCGTTTTGTTCTCTAATCCAATACCAACCTTTTTCAGCAACGGCTTCATTGCTAAATCTAGAAGTAACAATCCAAACTTCATGTCCTTCTTCCACTAATTCTTTTGCAAATTTTTGTACGTCCTTCCTCGATAAGGTTCCGTCAAAATCAAAACTAACTTTCATAATGATAAAAGTAAGTATTTTTTTTTATTTTTTCAATGTAGGAATAACTTCTTCTTGGAAAAAGTTTTGTATTTCTAAATCACTATCTTCTTTTTTTAACACATCTTGTAATCTAATATCTTCATCACTTAATGTATTATAAAAATCGTAATCCACCAAGTAACCTCGTTTGTCTGTAACTATAACACCAAGAAATTCGTCACCCATAAATGTAACCTCTCCGTAATATTCGATTTCATCATCTTGCTCCATTTCCTCGGAAAATTCAAACGTAAATGGTTTACCTTTTAAATTATACTTAAATCTTGTTCCTTCTCTTTCGTCAATATCATAAACATCATCCTGGTTAAATACAAAATCTTCAGGGTTACCTCCTTTCTTTTGATGTTTATCAAACGCTCTTAACACATCCATTTCAGATGGTCTTAATGTCTCACCTCGACTTTTTTTAGAGTAAAGGTCTAACACATCATCAAGACTTTCTTTTAGTAATTGGTATTGTTTCTGAGTTATTATAAATTTCATATCTGTAATTGTTATATTTATAAATATGATGTCTAATGAACAAATTGAAAAAGCTTTAACTAAAGCGTATCAAGTATTAATATTTAAAGGTAAGATTGATTTTAGAATTGATATTGAACAAAGAATCGAGGGTTTAACATATAATGAAACAGGTAGTCTTGTCTATACAAAAAATGTGATATATAATATTTTTGTTTATTTTACTGTTGACCACGCAAAATTTTGGGGTAGTTCTTCAGAATTTTCAAGAGAATATAATAGTCTAATAAACAATATTAACTCATATGAAGATAAAATGGAAGATGTAGTCAAGTATGTTTTACCTACTGAAGAGTATGTACTTTGGGTCCAATACGAACATTATAACACAGATGTATATAAACCTTTATTAGATAAATTAGGTGAGTTAGGTTTATCTTTT
>Ga0114966_10003696_pt1 | contig 13324 bp, 10 predicted proteins | sample M_130207_XF_Meta_FD_87029 | JGI IMG/M metagenome (GOLD analysis project Ga0114966, IMG submission 87029) | Freshwater microbial communities from Lake Montjoie, Canada to study carbon cycling - M_130207_XF_MetaG | ecosystem: Environmental > Aquatic > Freshwater > Lake | place: Lake Montjoie... | reverse complement strand
TTAAAAAACCGAGGCGTGCGAAATGTTCAGGGTCACGGGGTAGGGGATTTGCATGTCAAGATACAGATCGAAGTGCCTACTCGTTTGAATGCGGTTCAGAAAGCAAAACTGGCGGAGTTCTCGGCCCTTTGCGATGCGCATGTCAGCCCCATTAGCCAAGGCTTCTGGGAGAAAGCAAAAAAGCTTTTCCGTTAACCCGACGATTCCATGCACCGGGTGTTTATTGAACCAGCACTCTCGGCACACGAGTTGATCGAGCTTTCAGAACGCGAGAGCCATCATCTTGTGAGGGTGCTTCGCGCTCGCGAGGGGGAACGGGTGCAGGGGTTGGATGGTGCCGGTCATCGGCTGGATGCCATCGTGCATTCCATCTCCAAACGATCCGTTATCCTGCGCGTGGAACAACGCCACATCGCGCCTGAGTTGACGGCGCACATTACCCTGTTTCAAGCCATTCCCAAGGGTAAGAACATGGAGTGGATTATCGAGAAAGCTACCGAGCTTGGTGCTCGCCGCATTGTGCCGTTGTTAACGGATCGGACGATGATGCGACCGGATCCCTCCGATCGCCGACAGAAGGTGGAAAAATGGACAGCCACCGCGATCGATGCGATCAAACAATGTGGTTCCCCGTGGTTACCGAGGATCGAGGCACCGCTTTCCTTTGTGGCGGCTCTTCCTGAGGCGGGGTCAGCGGATCTTTCGCTCCTAGGCACCTTCGCGAGCGATGCTCGACATCCCCGAAGTGTCATCGAGGAGTTTACCAAGACTCAAGGCCGTCGCCCGTTGTCTTTTGCGGTGTGGATCGGGCCGGAAGGGGACTTTACCGAACCTGAGTTAGCTTCGATCCGAGCGACCGGCGCACAACCCATTACCCTCGGCCCTCTGGTCTTACGCGCTGAAACTGCTGCCCTCTACGCGCTCTCGGTATTGAATTACGAGACTCAAGCCTGAGCCGTGTCAACGTCGGTTCTGGGGAGCAGTTTTCCGGGTCTGTTGAAGAGCTTCCTTGGTCTCTGCTTGCAGCAGTTCCAGTTCTTCCTTCAACTCCAATTTGTCACTGCGAGCCATTCGATCAATAAACAAAATACCTTGCAGATGATCATACTCATGTTGAATCGCACGGGCGAGAAGGCCGCCACACTGAAATTGAATCGGGTCACCGCGTTCGTTCAGGGCACTCACGCGAATCGATTCAGGGCGTGTGATTTCGGAATAGATTTCCGGAAAACTCAAGCAACCCTCGGATCCTTCGACAGGAGGTCCTAGCGGGGTGATCTGAGGATTGATCAAGGTGAGAGGCATGATGGATTCCACGTCTGCTGGTTGACCACCCAACTCCAAAGTCGAAGGTCGATCCTTTAAGCCTCTTAGGTCGATAATCGCGAGTTGCAGCGCGTGGCCGACTTGCTGCGCTGCGAGACCAATGCCATGTGCATCATACATGGTCTCAAACATATGCGTGATCAACGTCTGGATTTCCGGAGTAAACTTCTGGATGTGCACGCCTTTTTTGCGCAGCACTGGGTTTCCATATTTTGTGATTGTGAGCACCATACAGGTTTATAAAACGGTTCGGCTTGAATTAGGTATCAGGCCAAGTCCTCATCATTTCCGCCAGATTTTCCAACGTGGGAGAATTTCCCGTGCGCACGTAGTAACCGCTGGCCGTTACGCCGGTTAAAATACAGGCCGCATTGGATAGGTCGAGCAGTTTGCCCAGGCAGAAGGCGGAATTAAAATGATCGCCTGCTCCTGTTGTGATGACGGGTTTTCTGATGATTGGGCCCGCGATGGTATCAAGGTGTTCTTTCGTTACCGCCACGGCGTATGAAACGGGATGCACCACCAACGAATCAATCTTGAGCGTGTCAAAAAGCTGTTGAGTCAACACCGCCAATCCGGCGGCATCCGCTGTGGGACGGTGAAAACCCAGCACCGCAGCAACTTCCTCCGCCTCGTTCTCATTCAGCCCAAGGATCACTTTAAAATGCTTCTGAAAGCGCGTAATGAGATCCATCGCATGACGGATGTCCGCAGGTGGACGTTTTTGTGGATCCGCGAGATCGAAAAAAATGAAACGCCGTTGCCCCTCCAACTTGGGGCATAACTCTGTTAGCAACGACTCCCAAATCTCGCTCATGAACGGGATCATCGTCCAGTTCACAAAACCCACGAGACTCGACTGCGCTAAGTGTTGTTGGAAGAAATCTCGCCCCAACCTTGCCTGCAGGTTCGCCCAATGAATCTCCGCGAGCGGCGTGTGTTTGCCAAGCATCAGCTTGCCGTCCATGAACTCAATCGCATCCGTGTGCCCGGGAGGCGCGATGGAATGTACTGTGGCCTTGCGGGAAAAATCTTCGAACACCGGGTGTAAATTGGGGTAACCTAACCCGCCCACATACGTCACCTGAAGCCCAAGCGTCGCCAACGCATTCGCCATGATCGGGCCGTTTCCACCCAACTTCGTCCGCACGGTCACCAGTTCCAGATTGGCACTTTTTCCTGCTGCTTCCGCAATCCGATGACCCAACGCGCCCAAGGTAGGGATCGCGCTGAACGAATCCACCGAGGTGCGGACATCGACAGCATGGATAATCTCATCGACAAAACCATCTAGCCCAATGAACGCAGAAAGTGCGGAGAGTTTGCCCGTGTGAGATTCGAGCGCGAGCGCGGTGTGTTTGCGAAGATCAGAAATGTTCATCAAAATAAAACCCATCCACCCATCGGGTCAGACGGACAACCATCAATCGATCCGCACCCCTAGAATCCCCATGACCCGTTCGAGATCATCATCACTAAAAAACCGAATCTCCACAGCCCCTTTACCCTTGCGATAACGCAACATGACCTTGGTTCCAAAGTGTTCCTGCAACCGCGTCTGTAAGGCGTTAACGTGGACATCCGGTGAGTGTTTGGAAGACGGCAATCGTTTCGCCCCACTCCCCGAGATATGCAACTGCGCCACCACCTCCTCGGTCTGGCGCACACTCAGGCTCTCGCGAATCACCCTCCCAGCCACCATCGCCTGATCCTGCGCCGAGTCCAACCCCAGAATCACCTTCGCATGTCCCACCGAAAGCTCACCTCCGCGAACCTGCTGCTGAAGGCCCTGCGGCAACTGGAGCAATCGCAACGCATTCGCCACCGAAGCACGACTCTTTCCCACACGAGCCGCGATCTCATCCTGCTTCAACTGAAACTGTTGAATCAACTGCGCATAACCCGCCGCTTCCTCGATCGCGTTCAAGTTTTCCCGCTGCAAATTCTCAATCAGTGCCAACTCAAGCACCTTGCGATCATCCGCCACACGCACCAGCACAGGTAACTCCGTCAGTCCCGCTAACTGTGCGGCACGCCAGCGACGTTCACCCGCGATCAACTCGTAACCATCGCCAACCCGCCGCACCAACAGAGGTTGTAACACTCCCTGCGTACGAATTGAGTCAGCCAATTCCGCGAGGGTTTCGGACGAAAAATCACGCCGAGGTTGGAAAGCGCACGGATGCACCTTTGCCAACGGAACGATCTCCACCCGTTCGCGGAGATCCACCAACGTGGGAGAGAGTGGAGAGACCAAGGCGGAAGATGACGCAGCGGATTTATCACTAGATGAAATCCCGCCCATCAAAGCTCCCAAACCCCGTCCCAAAGCAGATTTGGACATGGGTCAACATTGTCTAAAACCGCTTAAAAAAGTCAATTCAGGCTTTCACCCCCTTAAACCATCAAAATCGACGCCCGAGAGAGGCGAACGAAATGAACGGAGGAAGCTGACGTATAGGTGTAGAAAAGATATTAAGGAAGCGATTTTTCCAGGCAGGTGGCTAAGGCTTGGGCGGCGTCGGTGGTTTTCTTTTGGAAGGCTAGGAGTTCGATGATGAGGCGGGGTGATTTGATGAGGAGCCAGCTCATTTTTTTATAATTCACGTTTTGATGGTTGTTCATCAACAAGTTGAAATCTAATGGCAAATCATCATGGGCACTGTCGCAGATGCTGCGAATGGTCGCGCTCGGGATTCCTAGATCGCGACAGTGATCGCGGATGGTTTCTGATTCCATTTCGACGATGTCCATTCCGGTGTAGCGCCAGAGGCGTAGTTTTTCTTCAGAGGTGATGGCGACGCGGTTTGCGCAAAAAAAGGTGGCACGTTTGGCTCCAGATTCGTTGAGTTTCGACTCTAACGGAGTGTTCGTATCGGCATCAAAAACAACGTCGCTTTCGGAGAAGATCGGGTTTAATCCACCGGCAAATCCGCAGGTCACCACGAGGTCGGGTCGGTGGGAGGCGCAACGGTTCTCGATGACGCGTGCCGCGTTGTTGCGGCCCATGCCGGTGAAGACGACTTTTTGGTGGGGCTTGGGTTTGAAGAATTTGGCTTCCTCGCGGACCGCAAAGCAGACCAATACATTGAGCGGGGCAGGAGTTGGCTCTTCGGGTTGTGGGATCATTGTTTGTAAGGGTATGGATTAGCGTGGTTCGTGGATGACCGTGAGTTGATCGATTACGATTTTGTTGAGGACCTGTTTAAGGCCGCTGGGCCAGGCGATTGTGAGGCTTTCGACGTGGGTGGCTGTCCCTAATCCTAAAGTCACAGGTAGTTCGGATTGCGATAAATAGCCTCGAGTGGGCATCACCTGTTGACGGAGGGTCTTGGCTCCAACTTTGGCGGTGATCCAAGCACCGATGGCGTCGCGGTTGGATTTGGTTCCTACCAACTTGATCTTCAGCCAGTGGTGGGATTTCGGCAGGTCATTACGAAATAGGCGCACGGGGCCGTTGAGTTGAGTGACGAGCACATCCAAATCGCCATCTCCATCGATGTCGGCATAGGCGGAACCGCGTGCTGCCATAGGTTCCAAGAGGTCTGCGCCGCATTCGAGTTGGGTCAATTGTTTGAATCCTCCCGCCGGTGTGGAACCACGTTGGTTCCAGAATAGTTGGGCGGGTTGACGATAGCTTTGAGTGGCGTTGATTTTTTTGATGTCTGGTTCGATATGGCCGTTGACTGTCAACAAGTCCAACCATCCATCAAGATCGAGATCGAAGAAGAAAACACCGAACGTCAAAAACTCGCGACTCGCAGCACCGATGCCCTGAGTCTGGGCCTCATCAGAGAAGAGGAGACGGTCCCGCTGGACATAGAGTGCCGTCATTTCGTTGGCGTAATTTCCGATGGATACGGCCAAGGAGTCATCGTTGAGGAACCTCCCGGAATCGATGCCCATAGCGCCTCGGGTTCCACCGTAGCTATCGTAAGCCAAGCCAGACATTGCGCCCACTTCCTTAAAGGTGCCATCGCGTTCGTTGTGGAAAACAAAGTTTTGGACGGTGTCATTGGCAACAATGAGATCGATCCAACCATCCCCATCCAGATCCACGGGCGCGACTCCCAACGACTTGGCGAGGGGGAGGCCCGTCCCCGAATCACGCAGATGCAGGCCCGCTTGTTTTGAAATCTCAGTAAAACGGCCGCCACCGTCATTGCGATAAAGGCTCGGAAACGATCCAGAGAAATTGCGGGGTGGCCCATAAGCTCGCCCGATGCCAGCCAAGGTGTATTGGGCGGCCAAGTCTAACTCTCGGGTCCACTGCACGTAATGGCAGACAAACAGGTCAAGGTCGCCGTCATTATCAAAATCCAAGAACGCACAACTCGTTCCCCAATCCTCCGGGTTTTGTTGTAAACCCGCCTCAGTCGAAGTCTCTGTAAATTTTCCGCCCCCGAGATTCTTGAACAAATGATTGCCACCCAGCGCGGTGACAAAGAAATCGACGAGTCCATCATTATCATAATCACCCACCGCCAAGCCCATCCCGTAGCACTTCAGGTTGATCCCAGATGCTTTGGTGGCGTCTGCAAATTGGCCATCGCCGAGGTTGTGGAAAAGCCGGAGGCTACCTTGGCTTGCGGAATTGGGCGGGGACCAGGGCCAAGAATCGGAGTTGACCAGCAACACGTCGGGCCTCCCATCAGAGTCGTAATCCAGAAATGCTGATCCGCTCCCCATCGTTTCTGGAAGCCATTTCAGGCCGCTGGCTGAGTTGGTATGCGTGAAGCGCAATCCCGATTCGGCTCCGACCTCTTTAAAGAGTGCGATGGGGAGATCATTCGTCTGCGTTGCAGTGCTCCCACTCTCTGGTTTGAGTGACGATGTTTGAAAATAAAAAAAGACCACCAACGGAAGCACAGCCAACAACCCAAAAACCAAGGTGAACACCAAGGAGATATTGCTGGGTCGTGTGGGAGCCGGCTTCAACTGAGGCTCTTGAGAGTCCAACGGGGTCATTTTTGACTTTATATACTGGAAAAACTTCGATTACGTAAGCTTAAACCACGGTTTGGCGAAATAGCCTTCATCCGTGCGTGTTGATCACGATGCCGCTACAATTGCTACTACCCAAACCCTGGCAACGCTGGATGCTTTTTGCGGGCTTTTGGACGCTCACGGCGATATCGTTTGCTGCTCAGTTTTTTTTCTCAACCCGTCATTTGGCGTTGCCCGTGTCCTGGAGTCAGGCGTTACTCTCGTCGTTGGCAGATTGGTATCTGTTCGCCTTGCTCAGCGTCCCGATCTTCCGCTTGGCACGACGCTTCCGATTTCACCGAGCAAACTGGGCGAGCATGTTAGTAATTCACTTTACTGCCAGCCTCTATTTTTCACTTCTCTACATCGCTCTGCGTTCGGGGTTGGCAATCTTCCAATCATGGATGATCCATTCCCCCCTTTCGTTTACGCTTACATTTCAACAGCTCTTCATCAAAGCATTCCATTTGAACCTCTGGATTTATTCGGTCGTGATCACAGTTTCGCATGCCCTCGATTATTACCAACGCTTTCATGAACGAGAATTAAAGACTTCCGAATTGGAAACTAAGCTCGTGCGTGCCCGGTTACATGCTTTGCAAATGCAGCTCAACCCACACTTTCTATTCAATACATTGCACAGCATCTCCGCGCTGATCCATGTCGATATTGCGGCGGCTGATCGGATGATCTCGCAATTGAGTCAGTTACTTCGGGGTGCGCTCGATAGCAGTGAGGAACAGGAGGTGCCACTACAGCGTGAGGTCAATTTTCTCCGACGCTATCTCGAAATCGAAGGAACACGCTTTGGCGAACGGCTGCGGTTTGAATTCAATCTTGAGGACGAAGCTTTGAGGTGCTACGTCCCAAACCTAATCCTTCAACCGTTAGTCGAGAACGCAATCCGCCATGGCATCGAGCCGCACGCCCGCCCCGGTTTCATCAAGGTCACCGGAAGAATTGAGGAAGGAAACCTTCATCTGTGTGTTTCCGATAACGGCGACGGCCTCCGACCTCGCACATCCAATAGCCCGGGGATCGGCATGACTAACACTCGCCAACGATTGGCACAACTTTACGGCACCCGCCACCGTCTCGAACTCGACTCCAGCCGTGGAACGGGATTAACCGTTCACATTGTTATTCCCAAACATCTCCAACCTTGCCTTAAATCCACAGAAGCCCACGCATGAAATACCGTTGCCTGATTATTGATGACGAAGCACTGGCCCGACAACGACTGGCCACGTTGTTGCGGGATCACGCTCAGGTCGAGGTGGTTGGGCAATGTGCTGACGGAAAAACGGCGGTCGAAACCATCGAAGCACTCAACCCCGACTTTATTTTTCTCGATGTGCAAATGCCCGAACTCGATGGGTTCGAGGTCGTGGAAACTTTGGGAACGGCCCAGATGCCATTGGTCATTTTTGTCACCGCGCATGATCAATTTGCCCTCAAAGCTTTCGAAGTCAACGCCGTCGATTATTTGTTGAAACCCTTCGATCGAGAGCGGTTCGATCTCGCCTTGGGCCGAGTTCTGGAGACTCTCCGCCGCCGCGATCCCGAAGCCTTGGAACAACGAATGACGAAACTTTTAGCCGACCTTCAACCCCGTCCTCGCTCACTCGACAGGCTGGTGATCAAGACCGATGGCAAGGTAAGGTTTATCCGCTTTGAGGAGATCGATTGGGCGGAAGCCGATGATAATTACGTCGCCATACACACAGGAAACGAATCTCACTTGATCCGCGAAACCATGCTCGCGCTAGAAAAGAAATTGCCCGCAGCACAGTTCCTGCGCGTCAGCCGATCCTCTCTCATCAATGTTGAGCGCATCCGAGAAATGCAACCCCTCTTCCACGGCGAGTATGTCATCATCCTTAAATCAGGTGCTAAAGTGACACTCAGCCGAAGCTATCGCGATCGACTCCAGCGTCTCCTTGGAAAAACTTCCTAACTCAAAATTAACAATTTTCGTCAACAGAATTGGCTGGTTTTCATCGCGTTCTTTTTACAGTTCAAGTTTGATTTGCAATCCGCAACGGGCAGAGGTTTAATTTTTTCGATGAACTTCGTGCTTCAACCCTCATTTTGTGGCACCTAACCTATTGATTTTCAGGGTGAAACGGGTTGATCTCAAAAAAATCGAATTGAGCTTGTCACCACCACCGCTAGTGGTAAATTCTTTCCCGTCTACTACCCCATGTGGTTGATGCCTGTTTAAACAAAATCGATTTTGACCTCTGCTACGGAACCTGACGAACACATTTTTGGTCACTCAGTTTACCCCCACTGAGTGCCCATAACCGACCAAATACTGCCATGATTGATGCACGCGAGCCCATATCGACGACCAAGAGTTCAGCTGCCACCCGTCGCCCCAAAACACCCGTGTCGACCTCGCGCACAGCGATGAGTTCAAACACGAACACCCAGCGACTCGCGGTGCGTCGAGTCTTTAGTAATGCCAACCAAAAGCCTTTCGATTCAGTTCAATGGGAACGTCGCACTGCGGAAATCACCGACGACAGCAATAAGGTGATTTTTAAGCAGGAGAATGTGGAAGTGCCGAAGTCATGGTCACAGCTTGCCACGAAGGTTGTGGTCTCCAAATATTTTTATGGAGAACAGAATTCGCCTGAACGCGAAACGTCCGTGCGTCAGTTGATCCATCGAGTCTGCCGCACCATTGCGAATTGGGGAGTTGCGGATGGATATTTTTCCTCCAAGGACGGCGAAGTTTTTTACGATGAATTGGTTTGGCTTTGTGTGAACCAATATGGCGCGTTCAATTCGCCCGTCTGGTTCAATGTGGGCTTGTATCACGAGTATGGCGTCGGAAAAAACTCCGCGTTGGGCAACTGGTATTACAACCGAAAAAAAGGGGCCGCAGAGCGTGCTCCGACGCAGTATGAATACCCTCAGGGAAGTGCCTGCTTCATTCAGTCGGTGGATGACAACATGGAAAGCATCATGCACTTGGCCTACAGCGAGGCCATGCTCTTCAAATACGGATCCGGCACCGGAACCGATCTTTCACCCATCCGCTCTAGTAAAGAAAAACTCAGTGGTGGCGGACGTCCCAGCGGCCCGATGTCGTTTCTGAAGGTGTATGATCAGGTGGCAAACGTCGTCAAATCTGGCGGCAAAACCCGCCGCGCTGCCAAGATGAATACGCTGAAGGATTGGCACGGTGATATCGAGGATTTCATCGATGCCAAGCAACGCGAGGAGAAGAAGGCTTGGGCACTGATCGAGCAGGGATACAGCGGTTCCTATAACGGCGACGCTTACGGAAGCGTGATGTATCAGAATGAGAATCTTTCGGTTCGAGCCTCGGATGACTTCATGCAAGCGGCAATGGATAATCGTGAGTGGTGGACACGGACGGTTGTGACGAATCAGCCCCTTGAAAAGAAGAATGCGAGGAATTTGCTCGTCAAGATTTCCGAAGGCACATGGACCTGTGGCGATCCCGGGATGCAATACGATGGAGCCATTCAAAAATGGCATACTTGCAAAGGAACGGATGCGATTCACTCGACCAACCCCTGTTCGGAATACGTTTTTCTCAACAACACGGCGTGCAATCTAGCGTCGTTGAACTTGATGAAGTTTAAGCGCGAGAATGGCACGTTCGATGTCGAGCGCTACAAAGCAGCCATCCGAATATATATTACTGCGCAAGAAATTGTCGTCGATAATGCAAGCTATCCGACCCAGATCATTGCTGAAAACTCACATATTTTCCGTACATTGGGCCTAGGCTTCGCGAACCTCGGCTCGTTGATTATGAGCTATGGACTGTCATACGATTCTGATGAGGGGCGAGCATTGGCGGGTGCCTTAAGCTCTGTTCTCACGGGGCATTCCTACGAACAGTCGGCTGAAATGGCTCGGGTGCAGGGAGCGTTCAAAGGTTACCGAGACGCTCGCTGTTCGGGAGTCTCCAAACCCGTCGCCAAGGACAATGTCGCCTCGATGCTCGAGGTGATTCGCCAACACCGCGAAGCCGTCGAAGCCATTCAACCGAGCCAAGAATTCAACAATCTTAAGGACGAAGCACGCACCTGTTGGGATCGTGCATTAGTATTGGGACGCAAGCACGGTTATCGTAACGCTCAAGTTACGGTGTTAGCTCCGACCGGCACCATCGCCTTCCTGATGGACTGCGACACCACCGGAATCGAGCCAGATATCGCCCTCGTGAAGTATAAACTCCTCGCAGGCGGCGGCATGCTGAAAATAGTCAACCGAACCGTGCCTGAAGCCCTCACACGATTAGGCTACTCTGCTGCTGCGTCTGCGGCCGTGATTGCGCACATCGAGAAATTTGACACGATTGAGGATGTGACCGAAGGCACACAAGTTCATAAAAGTGGATTGCAACCCGAGCATCTTCCGGTGTTTGACTGCGCCTTCAAGGCTCATCTCGGCCAACGGAGTATCCATTACATGGCCCATTTGAAAATGATGGGTGCTGCACAACCCTTCATCAGCGGGGCGATTTCAAAAACGGTGAATCTCCCCAACGGATGCAGCGTTGACGATATCATGGATGCCTACGTCCAAGCGTGGAAAATGGGGTTGAAATGCGTGGCGATTTACCGAGACGGCTCGAAGCGATCACAGCCACTCAACACCAAGCGCACCAACGAAGGGGTGAACGCTAAAAGTGACAAAGCTGCGACGGGCGATCAACTCAAAAATCTGGAAGCCGAAATCGTGCGTTTGCGCGAAGTTGCTGGAAAACCTCTTCGCCGCCGTTTGCCTGAGACTCGCACCGCGATCACCCATAAATTTGATATTGCCGGCCACGAAGGCTATCTGACCGTGGGTGTTTTTGAGGATCATCAACCCGGCGAGTTGTTCATCACGATGGCCAAGGAAGGCTCCACCATTGGTGGACTGATGGATGGCATCGGAACCTTAACAAGCCTTGCGTTGCAATTCGGGGTCCCTTTGGAAGCACTTGTTAAAAAATTCGCGCACCAACGCTTCGAGCCATCGGGATTCACTAAAAACCCTGATATTAGGAATGCTTCCTCGATTATCGATTACGTATTTCGCTGGATGGCGATCCAGTTTATCCCCGGCTACCGTGAGGCCAACTCCCCCAACCGTGGTCAGCAGGAACTCAACATGCCGGGGTTGATGGAGGAATTAAAAAAAAACTTGAATAGACCGGTTCCAGGACTGCTGCCTCTCACAGAAGAAGCTGAAAATCTGATCCGCTCTAACCCGTCGAAGACGACCCCAATCCGGACGGTGACCTCTTTTACCGAATCTATTTCACACTTCCAACTGGACGCGCCAACTTGTCCTAATTGCGGTCACATCACCGTCAGGAACGGAGCGTGTTACAAGTGTCTCAACTGCGGCGAGAGCCTCGGTTGCAGTTAACCTTCCCCCGCAATGCACAAAAAGCGCGGTCTTCGGACCGTGCTTTTTTTATGCACTCATTCGGCTAAAACTTATCCTGCATTTGGTAAAGCCATTTTAGCGAGGTGTTCATCATCTGCTCACCCGCTCCCACCTCCGCCGGTGCGACTCGGTTGTCGGCACCATATCCACCTTCCGCGGCAGCTTCGATCGTTGGAAAATATTGGTGATAGCCGTTGCAATAGCCGAAGAAAAATAATTGCTTAAGTCGCGCTCGTTCGCGCAGCCGGTTCGCGTGTTGGCAGAAGAATTCACCCGACCCACCGACTAGAGCAACCTCCTCATTCAAGAGCGCGACGGTGAGGCGCGGACGAACGCCGGTCGCGTATTCCTCAGTAAAATTTGCTACTAGCTCAGGAAAAAAGGCGAAAGAGTAAGCGGCGCGGATCACCGGATTATTTAAATCGCTCCGTGAATCGAATTTAAATCGGTCCTCGCGCACTTTCAGAGTTGGCTTTGCAACGGTCGCAGGTTGAAGCGAGGACGCGAGTTTGATCGCTTCACGACCGAGTGTTTGCCCAAAGGCGATGTAGTCAGCATTCGTTCCCCGATTGACAGAAATGTCTCCAGAGGCTCCCTGCATAAAAAGAGCCGTGCCACCAAATTCCTTTTCAATCGTTGATTTCATTGCACCGACATAATCAGCCGAAAACTTCAAAATCTCTGCAGGGACACTCGTGGGATGGCCGGTAAAGTTCACAATCAGCGCGAGCGGTTTGGTGGTCGCAGAAGAATCGAAACGCAAAACCGAGAGCGTCCGATCCACCGGTTTGGGCTCCAACTTGGTTTGGCGATTACGATTAAAGTTATCTAGCTCGATCGAACCGCTCGCCATTTTAGCAGGAACACTCGATTTATCCGCTTCGAGCACGGCGTCAACAATGGAGTCTTCGAGAGCCTTGTAATAGCGAAGAGCTGCATCGAATCTACCCTTACCCTTTCCTGAATTATTGCTCAATTCAAGGACCGGCCCATGGTGAGTGTGGGAACCGGCGATGAACGAGTGCTCAATCCCCGCCCCAGCCTTGATGCGTTGACGAATGTTTTGGAGAGATTGCTCTGAAGGCGAACGACCGAGATCAAGCCCCACAATCGCCAGTTTGTCGCCACCCACGTGGATCACCACAGCCGAGGCATGGAGCGGATCAATCGTCCCCGTAGAGAGCAAATCATGCCGTCCGCCATAACCCCACATCGGAACCGCCTCCGTGGGCGTAATATCGCGCTTGGCAGCACCGACTTTAAACACCGACTCCGCCGTCAACGGTTCAGCAACAAGCAACCAACCCAACCCAAAAAAAAACCAAGAAATCCAACGATAGCGAGAGTTCATGACCCGTATTTGTACATTCAGTCAGACCGTAAAACAACTCTAGACCCGCGTACGATTTTCGGCACGTCTGGCGCACCCAGCGCAACGCGTGCGACATCAGGGTTACTGGAGGAGCAAGCGATAAAATCGTTGGAGCTGATTAGTAGTTACGTTGTTGGTTGCAACGGGTGTCCAAACAGGGTTGGCCAAATCCGGAGCCGCCTCCAAGATTGGGGCACGGAAGCGATAGAATTGTTG
>Ga0114966_10003694_pt1 | contig 13331 bp, 10 predicted proteins | sample M_130207_XF_Meta_FD_87029 | JGI IMG/M metagenome (GOLD analysis project Ga0114966, IMG submission 87029) | Freshwater microbial communities from Lake Montjoie, Canada to study carbon cycling - M_130207_XF_MetaG | ecosystem: Environmental > Aquatic > Freshwater > Lake | place: Lake Montjoie... | reverse complement strand
TTTGTTCGTTTCTACCTTAATGCGTATTAAGGCAAAATTATTATTACCCAGGAAGGAGTTAGATGCTTCAGGAAATGAGATTGATCCAAGACAGGAATTGATTGACAAAATTCTTGAATACAAAAAATATAAGGAAGCTGCGGTGCAAATGGCCGATTTGGAATCTCTTAGGATGTTAATGATGAAGCGTGGGAATATCAAACAAGAAATGTCCATTGTAGGCGAGGAAGCTGCAGAAGGAACGGAGTTGCAAACAGTGACTTTATTTAAATTAATGAAGTCATTTGAAAAAGTAATGACTCGTTTGCAAGAGCGCCAAAATCGTCCCGTACATACTGTTGTTAGGTATAACTATACCATGGAAAGTAGTAGGGAGTATTTATTGAAAACAGTTCAGGAAGGGAAAACGGTGGCTTTTGAAAAAGTGTTTGATGTTTGTCAAGACCGTGTTCAAGCCTTGTTCTTTTTCTTATCCATTCTTGAATTAGCGCAACAAAAATATATGAAGTTACTGGTGGGTGAAGGACGTAATAATTTCATTATTGAATGGAATGAAAACCGCGAAGAAGATCTTGAGCCTGGACATATTGATGCTTTTGATTCCTATGAAACCCCGAATCTAGAAGCATTCAAGGATGAGCCTGTAGATGAGTCTAGTTTGGATGAAGGCGATTTTGATCCAAGTTTAAATTAGCAGATTGCACTTAAATTTTAGCGATATCAATTAATTTTTAATTATGTCGATACCCATTATAGATACCCATGTACATATTTGGGACTTGATCAAAGTTCATTATAGTTGGTTGCAAGGAGATGACTCCATTTTAGCACGCAATTATTTACCTGCTGAATTGTATCCGCAATTATCAAAGGTCCATGTGACGATTGCAGTTTTGGTGCAAGCAGCAAATAATTTGGAGGATACTGAATTGATGTTAAGCGCTGCATCGCAAAATGATTGGATCAAAGGCGTTGTAGGTTGGGTGCCATTACAAGATCCATCTAAAACGCAAGCCCTTATTGAAAATTGGAAAGCCACCAACACTTATTTAAAAGGCATAAGACACTTAATTCATAATGAAGCCAATGAAAATTGGTTGTTGCAAGATAGTGTGATTGAAAGTTTGAAAATTTTAGCACACCATCATATAACCTATGATATTGTGGGTGTGAAGGAAGCGCATTTAAAAGCGGCCATCACCATTGCTGAAAAAATCCCTACTTTACATTTAGTATTAGATCATTTGAATAATCCGCCAATGACTAACCAGACAGAAATGGATAGATGGCGCACCAATATAAAGGTGGCGGCTCAGCTTAAAAATATACATGCAAAAATTTCAGGATTAGCCATGGCTACTGGCCAGTTTGAAACCTGGACCTCCGCTGATATCCAGACTAGTATTGAATATGCGCTAGAACAATTTGGAACGGATCGATGTTTTTGTGGCGGCGATTGGCCCGTTTCTTTATTGGCGGGTGGGTATGTTAAAACCATTCAGGCCTACCGAGAAATAATTGAAAATTTTTTGACAATAATTGATCAGGAGAAAGTGTTTAATAAAAACGCAGCATTATTTTATAAACTATAATCTTTCTATAATTAATTGGTCTAATTGATTATACTTCTGTGAGCAACGTTTTTCCCAATAAGGATTTTACAGTGTCCATAATTGCATTTGTATCGTAATGACATTCGTTTTGTAATTCTTTTAAAGTGCCATGCTCCACAATTGCATCAGGTATTCCTAAAATTTTAATTTTAGCGGTGTAATTATGCTCGTTCATGAATTCCAAAATAGCGGAACCAAAACCACCCACTACTGTTGCATCTTCAACAGTGATAATCATGGAATAATTTTGAAATACTTCATGTAATAAATCGGTATCTAAAGGTTTTACAAATCGTATATCATAATGCGCTGGGTCAATGCCTTCTGGGCGTAAATTGCGAATCGCTGTTTGAACAAAATTACCAGGGTGTCCAAAACTTAAAATTGCGATATCCTTACCATCCTTCAGTTTCCGGCCTTTACCAATTTCGATTTTCTCAAAAGGTTTTTGCCAATCAACCATTACGCCTTCTCCTCTTGGGTAACGAATTACAAAAGGTAAATTGATTTCAGGAAGCTGTGCGGTGTACATTAAATTGCGCAATTCTTGTTCGTTCATCGGTGCGCTAATAATCATATTAGGAATACATCTGAAAAAAGCAATATCATAACAGCCATGATGTGTTGGACCATCTTCCCCAACCAAACCAGCGCGATCCAAACAAAATACTACAGGTAATTTTTGAATAGCAACATCATGTATTACTTGATCATATGCGCGTTGCATAAAGGAAGAATAAATATTGCAAAAAACTTTGATGCCTTGCGTTGCAAGTCCAGCACTTAATGTAACTGCATGTTGTTCGCAAATACCTACATCAAATGCACGGTGAGGCATTTCATCCATCATGAATTTTAAAGAAGATCCACTTGGCATTGCAGGCGTCACGCCCATAATTTGCGGATTCACTTTTGCTAATTCAACAATACTATGTCCAAAAACATCTTGGTATTTTGGAGGTTGTGGTGTTTCAATTTTTTTCTTAATTATTTCCCCTGTTAATTTATCAAACAAACCTGGGGCATGCCATTTGGTTTGGTCTTTTTCAGCCAATGCATAACCCTTTCCTTTCACGGTGATGATATGCAATAGTTTAGGTCCTGGAATTTCCTTGAGGTCATTCAGTGTATCCACCAAATTGGCAATATTATGCCCATCAATTGGGCCAAAATATCTAAGTTGTAAAGCTTCAAAAATATTGCTGCTTTTGGAAACGACTCCTTTTACACTTGCTTCCATTTTAGAAGCCATTTCACGGGTAAAGTTTTTACCAATAGGTAATTTACCCATCAGGTTCCAAATTTCATCCCGCACTTTATTATAAGTAGGAGAAGTACTAATATCTGTTAAGTATTCTCTTAAAGCCCCAACATTGGGGTCAATACTCATATTGTTATCGTTCAATATGATAAGCACATCACTATCTGCAATCCCTGCATGATTCATCGCTTCAAAGGCCATACCAGCGGTCATGGAGCCATCCCCAATAATCGCTACTGACTTTCTGTTTTCTCTCTTGTATTTGGCAGCCATCGCCATTCCTAGCGCTGCTGAAATGGAGGTAGAGGAATGCCCAACGCCAAAAGTGTCTTATTCACTTTCACTACGTTTTGGGAACCCACTTAAACCCTTATATTTTCGATTAGTAACAAATTGATCACGGCGTCCTGTTAAAATTTTGTGTCCATAAGCCTGATGGCCTACATCCCAAACCAACTGGTCATAAGGGGTATTGTACACATAATGCAATGCCACACTAAGTTCTACGACACCAAGGCTTGCCGAAAAGTGTCCGCCATGAATACTAACAACATCAATAATGTATTGTCTTAATTCATCACATACCTGATGTAATTGCTCCCTGCTCACTTTTTTCAAGTCCTGAGGAGTATTAATCGAATTTAAAAGGGGGCCTGCTGTTATTTGCATTTACGCTAATTGGTAAGTAAAAGTAATTAAATAACATAAAAATATAGCAAAAGTTTAAAACTATGAAAATCATTGCCGTGCAACCAGCTATTCGACCATTAATCCCAAACCAACCCTTGGAACAGCTGGAATTGGAGTAAATTTGAAAAGATGAAAAATAATCAAACCAGGTATTGGATATGTCAAATTTTAGGGTGGTTAAGCTATGGCCTTACCCTGATCTTTTTTTCGTATGTACTTGAAAGGCAATTAAGCCCTGTTTTTTATCCAAGAATGGCTATTAATCTTTTGTTGGGGCTAAGCTTGACGCATTTATTAAGATTACTTATTTTAAAGGTCGGACTTCGTCCACCCATGCCTTCAGGTCAGTGGTGGAAAATTTTGTTGTTATTTTTTGGGTATGCTGTTTTATTTAGCTTTTTAATAAGCAGTATTTTTGAAATTTTTAAATTGTATGATGCAGGTCGAAAAATGACCCAGTATACGTTCCCTAGTTTAACTATTCAAAGTATTGTTTCAGAATGGAATTCAGCTAGGGTATCGAAACGCTTTTTTATAAGTCTTGTGTTTGACACCCCCATATCATTAATTTGGATTTCCGTATATATGCTTTGGCATTATATAGAGTTCAGTAATTCGGAAGCGATTAATAAAATAAAGCTTGAATCCTTAATCAAGGAATTGGAATTGAAAACAATTAAGTCGCAAATTAATCCACACTTTATTTTTAATGCATTAAATAGTATTCGTGCATTAGTGGATGAGAATCCAACCAGAGCTAGGCAAGCTATAACGGAGTTAAGCAATATTTTAAGAAGCAGTATACAGGCAGATAAAGTTGAAATCACAACACTCGAAAAGGAGTTAACCATTGTCAAGGATTACTTAGCATTGGAATATATTCGTTTCGAAGATAGGTTGCAGGTGATCTACGAAGTGGATGCTGGTTCACTACAAAACAAAATGCCTCCAATGATGTTGCAAATACTCGTTGAAAACGCGATCAAGCATGGCTTAAGCAAACAACCTGGGGTTTGTCAAATAAAAATTATTTCAAAATTTGAAAACGACAAACATGTGTTATTGGTTCAAAACACAGGTATTTTAGAAAAGGTGGGAAAGGATGGTTTTGGATTACAAAGTACCAGAGAGCGATTAAATATTTTATACAAAGGATCGGCAGCGTTTGAGATATACCAAGTCGCACCTAATCAAGTTACTGCCAAATTAAAAATCCCAATAACAGCTTAAATTTTTTATATGCCAGTTACAGCCATAATTATTGATGATGAAAGATTAGCGCGCAATGAGCTAAAAAAATTATTAGAACAACATCCTGAAATTCAAATTATTGACGAAGCGAGTGGCGTGGATGAGGGTGTTGAAAAAATAGAATTGGCGCGTCCCGATTTAATTTTTTTAGATATTCAAATGCCAGGTAAAACTGGGTTTGATTTGTTAGGAGAATTAGAAAAAGCGCCCAAGGTTATTTTCACCACTGCTTTTGATGAATTTGCATTAAAGGCTTTTGAAGTAAATGCATTGGACTATTTGTTAAAGCCGATTGATCCCAATAGATTAAGTGATGCGATTCAAAAATTACAAACTGAGTTAGCATTGGAGCAAGCCAGCCTACTTGGTGGTTCGGTTAGGGGTCCTTTGACGGAAGCCGATCAGGTGTTTGTTAAAGATGGAGAGAAGTGTTGGTTTGTTAAATTGGCGGAAATTAGGTTGTTTGAAAGTGTAGGAAATTACGCCAAGGTATATTTTTCAACCCACAAGCCTTTAATATTAAAATCCTTAAATGCACTGGAAGATCGATTGGATGAACATGTATTTTTTAGGGCCAATCGCAAGCATATCATCAATTTACATTGGATTGAAAAAATCGAACCTTACTTTAATGGTGGGTTACTAGTAGAATTAAAAGGGGGAGAGAAAATTGAAATTAGCCGTCGTCAAACGGTGAAGTTTAAGGAAATGATGAGTTTTTAATACTGCATCATAAATACTTCCAATGCTAAGGTACTTATTAGCGTAAATTTAGTTCAAACTATGAATCGCTTCAGCGATGGCTTGAATTAATGTAGGATCTTTTTCAACTGCATTACCCACTACAATAATATCAGCGCCAGCAATACAGTTTTGTTTTGCTTTTTCAGGCGTAGTAATACCACCACCTACGACTAAAGGTATTTGTATATGCGCACTTACTTTTGCAATCATTTCAGTTGGAATGGCTTTTTGTGCACCACTTCCAGCATCCATATAAATTAACTTTTGCCCAAGCATTTCTCCCGCCATGGCAGTACACAATGCGATATCATTTTTATTCGCAGGAATTGGGTTGGAGTTTGAAATATAGGAAACAGTGGTAGGGGTACCACCATCAATTAACATATAACCCACCGATATAATTTCAAGACCGCTTTTTTTAACAAAAGGAGCACTGATTACATGCTGCCCAATGAGCAATTCTGCATTACGACCTGAAATTAAAGACAGGTATAAAAGGGCATCCGCTTTTGGGGTAATTTGATCAGGGGAACCAGGAAAAAGAATAACAGGAATGTTGCATTGCTTTTTGATACTTGCCACTACAGTATCCAAAGTATCGGTCACGACTAAACTACCACCTACAAAAAAATAATCTACTTTGGACTTAACAGCCATCTCAATAGTTTGGGCTAAACTTTGGTCATTGATTTTATCGGGGTCAATTAAAACAGCAAATGCTTTTTTGGCATTTGCTTTTCCCTGCGTAATAATATCGTATAGTTTATTCTTCATTTTATAAGCCCGTGTAAGGTGCAATATTTTTCCCAAAAAAACATATAATAAAACGGGTAAAAATTATTTTTTAAAGATTTATTTACCCCCAGCTCCCATTTGCGCCAAAAGGGGTGCATTACATGTTGTAATCCCCAAAAATATTGATTTTATTGCAACGGGGGATAGGTGGCCTAGATTTATACTAAAAATTTCAAACATCCAAGGTTTTTTTTTCGCAGAAACTAACATGTCTTGGGGATAAATCACGAAAATCAAGCCGGATATAGGGTTTAATTTAATCCACATTTCTTTTCCACAGCTGTTGATATTTCAGTTGCTAAAGTCTCAAAAGACCTATATATTTTCGTATACCCATCAAGGTTTTTGAAAAACCTAATGGGATAACCCACTAACATCCTTAAATAGAACAAGACCATGGCTGCTCCTAAAACAAAAAAAGGCTTACAATTTACACGCCTCTTTACAAAAGAAAATGTTTCTCCATTTGATCAATTTGATTACGACTATCGTGATAGCGTAATCAAAAATCCTAACGGAGAAAAAGTGTTTGAAATGACCAATGTGGAAGTTCCGAAACAGTGGAGTCAAATTGCAACAGATATTCTTGCACAAAAATATTTTAGAAAAGCCGGTGTTCCTCAACCAGATGGTTCATTAGGTCGTGAAACAACAGTAAAGCAAGTTGCACATCGTATGGCAAATTGCTGGAGAGTGTGGGGTGAGCGTTATGGTTATTTTGCAACGGAACAAGATGCACAAATATTTTATGAGGAGTTAGTATATAGTATTTTAAATCAAGCTTGTGTTCCAAATTCACCACAATGGTTTAATACAGGTTTACATGAAAGCTATGGTATCACTGGTGGGGCACAAGGGCATTATTATGTTGATCCAACCGATAAAAAATTAAAGAGATCAACGAGTGCATATGAGCGTCCACAACCGCATGCTTGTTTTATCCTGAGTGTAAGTGATGATTTAGTAAATGAGGGGGGTATTATGGATTTATGGACAAGAGAAGCAAGAATTTTTAAATACGGATCTGGGGTTGGAACCAACTTCTCTCAAATCAGAGGGGCTAACGAAAAATTATCCGGTGGTGGTTCATCAAGTGGTTTAATGAGCTTCTTGAAAATTGGTGATCGCGCAGCAGGTGCGATTAAGTCAGGTGGTACCACACGTCGTGCTGCTAAAATGGTTTGTTTGGATTTAGATCATCCAGAAGTAATGGAATTCATTAACTGGAAAGTAAAGGAAGAAGATAAAGTTGCCGCATTAATTGCAGCTGGTTATGATAATAGTTATGAAGGGGAAGCATACGCAACAGTTTCTGGGCAAAACTCAAATAACTCGGTTCGTATCCCGAATAGCTTCTTTAAAGCATTGTCTGAAAATGGCAATTGGGAATTAAAAGCACGTACCGATGGTCGTGTGATGCAATCTATCCCTGCGCGTGAAGTATGGGATCAAATTGCAAACGCTGCATGGCGTTGTGCGGATCCAGGAACACAATATGACACAACAATTAATGAGTGGCATACTTGTCCAAAAGGAGGACGTATTAATGCATCCAATCCTTGTTCAGAATATATGTTCTTGGACAATACTGCTTGTAACTTGGCTTCCATCAACCTGCGTAAATTTTTCAATGAATCTGACAACACTTTTGATGTTGCTGGTTTTGAATATACAACAAGATTATGGCAGACTGTATTAGAAGTATCTATTTTAATGGCGCAGTTCCCATCTAAAGAAGTAGCACAATTGTCTTATGACTACAGAACTACAGGTTTAGGTTTTGCAAACTTAGGTTCAATGTTAATGGTAAGTGGAATTGCTTACGATAGCGATCAAGCGCGTGGTATTGCAGGATCTATCACTGCGATCATGACAGGTGTGGCGTATAAGACATCTGCAGAGATGGCATCCTTCTTAGGTGCTTTTGATAGATACGAAGAAAATAAAGAGGATATGTTACGTGTAATGCGTAATCACCGCGCTGCTGCATATGATGCAGAAGATGCTTATGTAGGAATTGAAATTAAACCACAAGGTATTCAAGCACAACATACGCCTGATTATTTATTGAAAGCTGCAACAAAGGCTTGGGATGATGCAGTTCAATTAGGTGAAAAATATGGTTATAGAAATGCGCAAACAACTGTAATTGCTCCAACAGGAACGATTGGTTTAGTAATGGATTGCGATACTACAGGTGTTGAACCAGATTTCGCTTTAGTGAAATTTAAAAAATTATCTGGTGGTGGATATTTTAAAATCATCAACCAATCTGTTCCACAAGCATTAAAGAATTTAGGATATACACAAGCTGAAAATGATGCAATTGTAAACTTCGCTGTAGGACATGCAAGTTTCGCAGGGGCTCCATTCATTAACAATGAATCATTATTAGCTAAAGGATTTACTGCAGAAGAAATTGCAAAATTAAATGGTGCTGCAAAATCAGCATTTGAAATTGGATTCATCTTTAACCGTTTCACATTGGGTGATGCTTGTTTAACAAGATTAGGTTTTAAAGAAGAAGTTTTCGCAGACTGGAGCTTTGGTTTATTAGAAGCTTTAGGATTTACGGAAGACCAAATTGATGCTGCTAACGATTATGTTTGCGGTACCATGACTGTAGAAGGTGCACCAGCATTGAAGGATGAGCATTTGTCTATATTTGATTGTGCGAATAAAAATGGTAAAAAAGGTGAAAGATACATTCACGCACATGGCCATATCAGAATGATGGCTGCTTGTCAACCTTTCTTATCGGGTGCGATTTCTAAAACCATTAATCTTCCAAACGAAGCAACTGTTGAAGAAATTGCTGATTCTTATTTAATGAGTTGGTCCCTAGGTTTAAAAGCGAATGCTATATATCGTGATGGCTCTAAATTAAGCCAGCCATTAAGTACAAAGTCAGATAAAAAGAAAAAAGCAGATGCGGCAACTGAAGAAGAAGTAGCGGAAGGCGGTTCTCAATTGGTTGACTTAAGTAAATTAAATGTAGATGAGTTGTTAGAAGAAGTTCAAAAAAGAATGTCTGCTTCAACGGATACTAAATTTAAGCGTCAACTTTCTAGAATCGTTGAGCGTAAATCATTGCCTGCTAAGCGTCGTGGCTTCACGCAAAAAGCACGCATTGGCGGACAAGTATTATTTTTAAGAACAGGCGAATACAATGACAACACGCTAGGAGAAATATTTATTGATTTAGCAAAAGAAGGTTCAACACTTCGCAGTTTAATGAACTGTTTTGCGATCTCCATTTCAGTGGGTTTACAATATGGTGTTCCATTGGAAGAGTTTGTTGAGAAATTTGTATTTACCAAATTTGAACCTTCAGGAATGGTCGATCATCCAAATATTAAAACAACTACTTCAATCGTTGACTTTATATTCCGTTCATTGGCATATGAATATTTAGGTAGAACTGATTTAGTTCATGTACTTGACAAGCCAACTGTTGAAAATTTAGGGGAGGAGGGCGATATTACATTAGTGGGAAAGCCTGAGCTAAGTAGCATTCGTGTTACTGCGCCAACAGTAGCTAAAGCGAATGTAGCGGTAGCCGTTGAAACAACTGCTGGTGGATCAATGGACCAAGTACAAGCAGCTGCTAAGAGCATGCAAAGTGATGCGCCAGCTTGTAGCACTTGTGGACATATCACCATTAGAAGCGGTACTTGCTATAAATGCTTGAACTGTGGAACCTCTATGGGGTGTAGTTAGTCCTTTAATGAACAAGCTTTAAATACCCGCTCAATAACATGAGCGGGTATTTTTTTGCGTAAACTTTCATGTAAAAATTAGGCAACCATTAATAATTTTCTTTAAATTCATAGTTCAATACCATTAGAGAAAAAAATAGCAATATGTCCAATTTTCAAGTAAAAGTTTCGCCTAAAAATTATGACGCTGTCATTGTTGGTTCAGGCGCAGGAGGGGGAATGTCAGCTTATGTTTTAGCAAAGGCTGGTCTTAAAGTTTGTTTGTTAGAAGCGGGTCCTGAATTTGATCCAGCTAAAAACTCATCACAAATGAAAAACCCTTGGGAATCACCGCGTCGTGGGGCAAGTACAAAAATGCGTCCATTTGGCGATTTTGATGCTTCCTATTGGGGATGGGAAATAGATGGAGAACCATATACGCAAACGCCAGGCAGTGATAAATTTGAGTGGTGGAGAGCAAGAATGGTAGGCGGTCGTACTAACCATTGGGGTCGTATCTCATTGCGATTTGGGCCAAAAGATTTTAAAAGAAGAAGTATTGACGGCTTAGGCGATGATTGGCCAATAGGTTATGAGGACATCAAACCTTATTATGATAAAATTGATAAATTAATTGGTGTATACGGAACGAATGAAGGATTAGCGAATGATCCAGATGGTATTTTCTTACCGCCGCCAAAACCAAGATTGCATGAGTTGATGTTTAAAAAAGCAGCAACAGGCATTAACATTCCAGTGATTCCATCTCGTTTATCTATTTTAACTAAAAAAATAAATGATGATCGTGGGGTTTGTTTTTACTGCGGTCAATGTAATCGTTCCTGTAAAGTGTACGGTGATTTTTCTTCTTCTTCTGTTTTAGTGCGACCTGCATTATTAACAGGTAATGTTGATTTAATTACCGGTGCAATGGCGCGTGAAGTTATTACGGACAGAGAAGGAAAAGCAGTAGGCATTTCCTATGTCAACAAAGCCGACAGACAGGAATACCAAATCAATGCGAAGGTGGTGGTATTAGGTGCAAGCACTTGTGAAACTGCGCGTTTATTATTAAACTCAAAGTCATCCAAACATCCAAATGGTTTGGCAAATAGTTCAGGTGTTGTAGGACATTATTTACATGATTCAACAGGAGCTGCATTGGGTGGTGTAATTCCAAGTTTGTTTGGACGTAAGCGTTACAACGAAGATGGTGTAGGTGGTATGCACGTATATACGCCATGGTGGTTGGATAATAAAAAATTAAATTTCCCTAGAGGATACCATATTGAATATTGGGGTGGTATGAGCCAACCTGGTTATGGATTTGGAATGGGCCAACAAGGATTGAATGGCAAGTTTCAAGTTAATGGTAGAACCAAGGAAGCGGGGGGATATGGAGAATCATTGAAAGAGGATGTGCGCTTTTTTTATGGTGCAAGTGTAGGGATGGGCGGAAGAGGGGAAGCAGTTCCTACTTTTGAAAATCATTGTAAAATTGATCCAGATGTAGTGGACAAATATGGTATTCCTGTATTAAAGTTTGATTGTAAAAATTCAGATTACGAAGTACAACAAGCAAAACACATGAAGGAAACCTTCCGTGAAATAATGCATGAAATGGGTGCGGTAATTACTTGGGGTGATCAAGATGATGCAAGTAATAAATATGGATTATCAAATCCAGGTAATATCATTCATGAAGCAGGAACAGTTCGTATGGGTGCCGATAAAAAATCATCTGCATTAAATGCATTTGGACAAGCGCATGATTGTAAAAATTTATTCTGTGTGGATGGTTCTGTATTTACCTCACAAGCAGATAAAAATATTACATGGACTATTTTAGCATTGTCCATGCGTACATCAGAATATATTTTGGATCAGTTACAAAAGAAAAACATCTAGTAGCTGTAAAAGAATAAGTAAAATATAATATTTAATTAAATAAAAATATTGATCATGGATAGAAGAGATTCCATTAAAGCGTTGGTATTAGGCACTGTTTCCGCAGGTGTATTACTTGAAGCTTGTAAAAACACCAATACGACTGTTTCAGAAGTGAATATGGACGATCGTATGCAGGAGGAAAAGGACTACTTAGTTAAAGTAAAAGCACAGCCTGTTTTTTTTGATGCACAGGAAATGGCTACCATTACTGTACTAGCTGATATCATTATGCCTAAGGATGCAGTAAGTGGTTCAGCCACAGATGCTAAAGTGCCTGAATTTATTGAGTTCATAGTAAAGGATATGCCGGATCATCAAGTGCCAATGCGTGGTGGCTTAAGATGGTTGGATTTACATTGTTATAAAAAACATGAAAAAGCATTTGTTGATTTAACAAAGCCGCAGCAATTAGAAATTGTAGATGAAATTGCGTATCCAAATAAAGCGAAACCAGAAGTAGCGCAAGGCGTAAGCTTTTTTAATAAAATACGCGACTTGGTAACCACAGGATTTTATACTTCTGAAATTGGAGTGAAGGATTTGGGCTATATGGGTAATGTGCCCAACCAATGGAACGGAGTTCCTGATGAAGTATTAAAGCAACACGGATTAGCCTATACAGAGAAAGAATTAAAGGAATGTATTAGTTATTAAATTTCTCACCCTTTATAAAATATAAGGACTCGAAATTCTTCCGCTAATGATTTAAAAAACAAAGCCCTTCGATTTTTCGAAGGGCTTTGTTTTTAGTGAGTTTATTTTATAAAATATAAGGACTCGGAATTTATGAAATTTTACTTCCAGCAGCAATGGCTTCACTAGGTTGTACAAAGTATAATTTACCATGGGCATCTTCGGCCATTAAAATCATACCCTTACTTTCAACACCGCGCATTTTACGTGGCGCTAAGTTTGCCACCACCACTACTTGCTTTCCAATAATGTCAGCTGGATCAAAATGCATAGCAATACCTGATAAAATGGTTCTTTTTTCCAATCCCAAATCCACTTCTAATTGTAATAATTTATCTGCTTTTTCTACCTTCTTCGCATCGATAATGGTACCTACACGCAAATCAATTTTACCAAAATCGTCGAAAACAATTTCAGGTTTGAATGCATTTTCATTCGCTTCAGGAGCGCTGCTAGCATCAGTGGTAGTAATTGTATCCATCGTAATTTTTTTTGCTTTTAAATTTGTTTGCAATTGTGTCAATTCCGCTTCAATTTCTTCATCTTCAATTTTTCTAAATAATAATTCAGGAGGTCGTAAGCTATAACCCACTTTTAATAAATTAAAGTTTCCTGCATTTTCCCAGTCCAGCATTT
>Ga0114966_10003692_pt1 | contig 13332 bp, 12 predicted proteins | sample M_130207_XF_Meta_FD_87029 | JGI IMG/M metagenome (GOLD analysis project Ga0114966, IMG submission 87029) | Freshwater microbial communities from Lake Montjoie, Canada to study carbon cycling - M_130207_XF_MetaG | ecosystem: Environmental > Aquatic > Freshwater > Lake | place: Lake Montjoie... | reverse complement strand
ATTCTCCAAAATCTTTGGGGAATCGCCCTTTTTGCTTTTTGTGATTCGGCATTATCGGGACTTTTTCAACGGTTAGAACTTGTTGAATCGGCTCCCCTCTGGCGTGTTTGGCAAGTAGATTGGCGCGTTCTGCTAGTGACGAAATTCTGTTGTGGTTTATTGTGAAAAACATGACAGCGGTCAAAATCCAAACATCGACGCCTATGTATCGCGCCATCGTACTCGCTCTCGCCATCGCGGCTTTCGCCCAACGCGGGTTGTCCGCACAGTTTGATTGGCCGCAATGGCAAGGACCGGATCGCACGGCTCATTCCAAAGAAACCGGTCTGCTCAAAGAATGGCCAAAGGGCGGTCCGCTGTTGGCGTGGAAGGTCAAAGGCTTGGGTGGTGGCGACAGCACGCCATCCATCGCCGCGGGCCGCATCTACGGAATGAGCCATCGCGGGGCAGAGGAGATCGTTTGGGCACTGTCCGAGAGGGACGGCAAGGAGGTCTGGGCCGTTCGAATTGCCCCGGCGCAGCCTCAGAACTGGCCGCAGTCAAAGGAAGGCCCAAGTGCCACGCCGACCGTGGATGGCGACCGCCTGTATGTCATGGGCCTCGCAGGCAATGTCGCGTGCCTGCAAGCGGCCGACGGCAAGGTGATTTGGCAACGAAGCCTCGTGGCTGATTTCAAAGGCAGAAGCCCGATGTGGAGCTTTCGCGAGTCACCCCTCGTGGACGGCGACAAAGTGATCTGCACGCCCGGTGGAGAGGAAGCGACGATGGTCGCCTTGAACAAGCTGACCGGCGAAACCATTTGGAAAAGCCAGGTGCCCGACCGTGCCGGCAGCGGACAGAGCCAAAACCGCGGGCCGGGTGGAAATCGCCCCAATGCAATGCAAACCGATCCCGTGCTATCCACGCTGGACAAAGATCAAAACCAGGAACTTTCCGCCGATGAAATCGCCGCTGCGCCAACTGCTCTATTGAAACTGGACAAGAATCTGGACGGAAAGCTTTCTGAAGACGAGGTCAGTCCCGCAGGGCGCGGCGGTGGTCAGGGCGGGCGTCGTCGTGGCCCCGGCATCATGCGTATGATCAAGGCGCTCTCGGCATTGGATGCCGACGAAAGCAATGTGATTGATGAGGCGGAGATCAAAAACGCTGTGATCGCTCTGAAAAAGCTTGATGTGAACGGCGACGGCAAATTGACAGACGAGGAGGCCGGCATGAAATCCATGAGCCCGCCAAACACAGGTGCCGCGTATTCGTCAGCCATCGCCATAGACTTCGGCGGTCAGCGTCAATACGTGCAGCTTCTCGCCATGACCGTCGCCGGGGTTTCCGCTGCGGATGGCAAATTACTCTGGCGGTACGACAAGCCCGCCAACGGAATGCGGATCAATATCTCCACACCGATTTATCACGACGGCCATGTGTTCGCCGCAACCGCGTATGGCGCGGGCGGTGGATTGGCGAAATTGGTTAAGAAAGAAAACGGCGAGTTCGCCGCGGAAGAAGTCTGGTTTTCCAAGTCGATGGAGAATCATCACGGCGGCGTCATTCTACACGACGGCGCTTTGTTCGGAGCCAACGGCGGGAACGGTGGCGGCTATCTGGCTTGTCTGGACTTCAAGACCGGTGAGGTGTTGTGGAATGAAAAGGATTCGGACAAACGTCGCGTGACCAAAGGTTCGGTCGCGTTCGCCGACGGACGGATCTACTACCGCACCGAGGAAGGCCCAATTGTTTTGATTGAACCCAGCCGTAAGGAATACATGGAACGCGGGCGCTTCACTCAGCCCGAACGCACGGACAAGCCGGCATGGGCGCATCCTGTGGTCGCCAACGGCAAACTCTACATCCGAGATCAAGACACGCTGTTCTGTTACGACGTGAAGCCGAAGTGATGCCCGACCGATTTCGAATCACCAAAGCCTGGGCACAGCGGTTTGCGGCGGAAAAAATATCCGTGCCGATGCTGCTTCGACGTGCGGGCTTGCCCGCCAATCTTTTCGAACAGGAAAAGATCTACGTCACGACAGCTCAAGTCTTCGCGATCTGGAGAACCGTTGCCGAATTGAGTTCCGACCCTGGTTTTGGACTAAAGCTCGGTACGGAATTGCGGTTCGAGCGCAGCCATCCGGTTTCCATCGCCGGTGTTTGCAGCCGGACATTCGGCGACGCTTTACAACGACTCGCTCGTTACAAGCAACTGACCTGCCCGGAGGAAATTCGCGTTCACAGAAAAGCACAGGAAACCTCGGTTGAGTTTTTCTTCATCGAAGCCAAGGAAGCACAGCCCGACATCATGGTCGATTTGGGGCTGTCATGGATTTTGTGTGTCGGCCAGCGGGGGAGCGATGGACAAATCACACCTTTGCGATTGGAAGTGACGCGGCCTGTGAGGCATCGCGCATTGCTTGAGCGTCATTTCGGCTGCCAAGTGCGTTTCAACTCCGACCGCAATGCGTTGGTGTTTCGAAGCAGTGATCTCGACCGCCCCTTTGTCACTCAGAACGAAGAGTTGCTGACGATAATCGGAACGCACCTGGATTCCGAACTTAAAGCGGGGAACGCGGTGCTGAATGTAGGCCAACAGGTAAAGGACACCCTCAAGCGTTCGTTGGCCGGAAAGCGGCCGACGCTGCAAGGTGTCGCTCAAGAACTCGGCCTAAGCACGCGCACGCTTCAACGGCGACTCACCGACGCAGGTTTCACCTTTCAGCAACTCGTAGAAGAGACGCGGCGCGAACTTGCCCGCCGCTATTTGAAGCAGCGCGCGGTGGAATTGCCCGAAGTCGCCTTCCTGCTCGGCTTTGAAGACGCCAATTCATTCTTTCGCGCCTTTCAAGCTTGGGAAAGAACTTCGCCCACGGAGTGGCGAATTCGACATGTTGCGGCGTCACATTGAACTGAAAGAAATGACCCGCGCCAAGGAAGCCGCTCAGAGGTCGGTCGAGTCGTCTCCGGCTGACAGGCTCTCAGCCATCCTGCGAGCCCTCCGATAACGCCGAGTTGAGTGCCGTCAAAAAAGGGCGATTCGCCAAAGATTTTGAAGAATCGTCCCGGTTACTCGGCATTATCCGTTGCTACGCAAAATAGCCATAATGCCGAGCTCGGCATTAGGGCTACTTCTACTCCTGACCGATTCCGAACATTCACTCGAATCCGTTCCAGCGAAGCGTTCTCGTGAGCGGACAGGATCAGAGACGATTAACTCTCATTTTAAGGAGAATCGTCTATGTCCAAACAAACCACCGAAACCAAAACCGCTCGTCCCGTGCATGAAGTCCGGCTGGGCCTGATCAAGGGCGCCATCTGGGCCAACACCACGCGGGATGTCCCACGCCGGAAAACCCCGGTAGCGTTGTTTCATCTCGATTCTCATGGATTCGAGTATGCGCTCGCGAACCGAAACCTCGTGAACGAGCAGTGGGCGTGTAGCGCCGGAGCAGACATTTCACTGAAGAATCCGCTAAAGGTTCAGCATCCCGTTATTCGTAACTCTCTCAAGCACAAGCATTAAGAGATGGAGGCGAGGGTCGGAATCGAACCGACGAATGCAGCTTTTGCAGAGCCGTGCCTTACCACTTGGCTACCCCGCCGTCACTTTTTTACTATAAGTTACTCAATCGTCACGGCAAGGAGATTCACCGCATTTTGCTTGGATGATCTGGGGTTTATTCGTGCTTGTGGTTTTGACCTTGCGGGTGGTTTGGAATGATTGGGGGTTGCGGATTGGCTTGGAGGTAGGCGTCTACGTCGCGGGTGACGACCATGCGTCCCCACATGACGGCGGCATGACCTGGGAAGGTGCAGACGTAGTCGTAGTCACCTAGGTTGTTGGGGACGGTGATGCTAAGTGTCGCACTTTGCCCGGCTTCGAGGAGCTTGGTGGCTGCGATGATTTCGACCATGGCAGGGATGTAGGCGCGACCTCTACCGTCGGTTTGTTCTGGCTTCATCAGGGAGGCGGCTAGGCCCACTTTTTCCCGTGAGCCGGGTTGCACGATGGCAAGGTTGTGCGGCATGAAATCGGCGTTCTCGACGATAATTTCGATGGCTTTGCCTGCCTCGACAACTAACCGAGGTGTGTCGTAGCGCATTTGTTCTCGGACTGCGCGGATGACGTAGACAGCGACTCGGAGGTCTTTGAGATCGCGGCGCAGGAGTTGGGCTTGGTCGGCGGGGAGAAACCCTGCAAGGTCGGTTGCGAATTGAATTGTTTCAACGTAATCGCGTGTGGTGCGTTGTTGTGTAGGGATTTTCTTAGCCCATTCAACAAGGTCTTGTGCGACCTTACCTACGCCGGTTTTGGGCCAAGTGTTGCGAGGCAAGGCGCGGAGTCCTTGTGCAGAGGTGGTGAGCTGTTGTCCTTTGGAGATGAGGGTTGAGAGCAGTGCGAAGACGGTCTCAGGTTGTTCGTTGAGTGAAACGCTGGCTCGGATCGCAGCTCGACGAAGGTTACCAGCAGCATCCGTGAAGATGTCGAGGCGGAGGCTGGGACTTGGTGCGCCGTTGCCTGTTTTCTGGAAGATCTCGCGCCGGTTGGCATCAAGTAATGTCAGGTTAAATCCTTCTAACCGTTTCCCAAGCTCGCTGTCGGTGCGGTTCCAGACAGTGACAGCTTCGATGGGGACTTCGTGGCCGAGGTTCACTTCCCACCAAGGATTGGTTTCGTTCTCGAGGGTGTGGGTTTGTGTGCCGCTGCCGTAGCTCCCGTCGGTGCGGTTGTCGATGGCGTTTTGGGCTTCGCCTCCGTTGGAGATGCTGGATTGGCGGGCTTTGCCTTGGGGCGCGATATTTTTGCCGTCGCTGTAGATTTGGACTTCGGCGAGGGTCAATGTTCCTTTGCGAGGCAATTCAATGCGCACAAATTGTGCTCCTTGGGTTTGTTTGCCTTGGGTCAGGGTGTTGATCTCCGGGGATGGATCTACGAGGAGCGGTTTGATGAGCGGGAATGCCTGGGCTCGTAGAGTGATGTCGCTGATGGTTGGAATGCCATTCAGTAGATCGGTCAGGGTCGAGGCGGCTTGGGCTGATTCCTTCCAGACTTGAGTGAACGAATTATCCGCAACGGCCAATGCGGCCCAAGCGGATGCCTTTACCTCGCCGGAGCCTCCAGTGCGTGCCAATTGGCTGATGGATGACCGGATGGGCTTCAGTTCTTCCGTCAGTTGGAATGGCAACAGGTGAGCGAGGTTGGATGCGGCTGCGGGGTCGGATTTGCCCCGTGTCTCGAGGAGAGAGAGGAGGAGTTTGGGGCGGGTCGTTTTGCGAGCTGTGGCAAGTGCGTCCAGAGCTACCATACGATCCGCATCTTGAACTCCGGAGCGGATCAGGATGGATTCGAGCACGGCGTCTGTTCGTTGCATTTTAAGCAGTTCGGAAGTGTTGACGCGGCTGATAAGGTAGTCGATTCCTGCGACGTTTTCGGTGGAGATGGGGCGACCTGATGCGATGGCTTGGCGCCATGAGGGTTCCAACTGTCGCAGAGTTTCGCGCAGGGTGTAATCGAGGTAGTAATCGGTCGGTTGGCCGAGGATCGCAAGTGCGACGTCGGTGGCTGCTTCCTCTTTGTAGAAGCTGGCAGCACGCACGGCCTCAAGGCGCACGCGTGGATGGGAATCTTTTGCCAATGTTTTGAACAATGATAGGGATTCGGGAACGCGATCCCTCCAGTAGCACAATACGCGAGCGGCAGCTGCCCTTGCCTTGGGTTCTGGCGAGTTCAACATTTGCTTGAGCAGGGGGACATCGACCACATTCATCCATTGGTGAACCCACAGAACTTCCATCAGGTGATGTTGGTAAGCAGGATCATTTTTATCGAGCGAAGTGGCCCATTTTTTCGCAGCGGCGACGACCTCTGCAGGAAAGCGTGTGCCGAGTTCAACTTTGGCGAGTTCTCGGGTTTGGTTCTCGGGTTCCGAGAGTAGTTTGACGAGTTTCGACACGGGTTCTCCGTAGATTTTAACGGGCTTCAGCAGAGGGCGACCTGGGTAGGTCATCCGGTAGATGCGTCCATGGCCATGGTCACGGTTGGGGTCACGAAGATGGTGCTGCATATGACCGATGATCGCATTATGCCAGTCGGTAATATAAATGGCTCCATCGGGACCCACCGAGACCGCGCTGGGACGGAAATTGGGGTCGCTTGAGGAGATCAGATTCTCCAAGGTTTCACCCTTCAATCCTGAACCTTCGTCTGTGACTTTAACACGGTAGATTCCCTGAAAACTGATCACGTTGGCGTTGAGGAAGTTTCCTTGAAACTCTTCAGGAAAATGCCGGCTCGTTAGCATGCCAGTTCCCGGGCATGGGCGGGAGGGACGGTTCCAAAACTCCTTCATGCCGGGATGCTTTGCGGGATAGTCTATGTGGCCGCTGAAGGCCGCTCCAAAATAATTGGCGTTGCCAGTAGCATCGGTGATGATGTCATTTCCCCACCCATCGAAAACACGACCGTGCGGATTGGCAAAGCCGTAGGACACATAGGTCTCGAATCGACCGGTGCGAGGTTCGAATCGGAAAATGGCTGCGTCGTTATTACGGACGGGGCCGCGTGCGGTCTCAACTTGTGTGCGGTGAAAAACGCCGTCGCTCAGGTAGATTGCTCCGCCCGGATCGAGGCAAATCGCATTGGCCGTATGGTGGGAGTCCGCTGAATCCATACCCATCAGCACGCGCTCCTTGGAATCGGCTTTGCCGTCACCATCAGTGTCGCGCATGAACCAAAGGTCGGGAGCTTGCATAACCAACACGCCATCCTTGTAGAATTGAAATCCGGTGGGGCCGTTCAGGTCGTCGGCGAAGGTGGTGCATTTGTCTGCTTTGCCATCTCCGTCGGTATCCTCAAAAACGAGAAGGCTGTCCCCCTTTTTGCTGAGGGGTGCGCGTTCCGGATAGTTGAGCCAAGCCGCCACCCACAGCCGTCCATGAGTATCCCAAGCCATTTGCACAGGCGCGACCAGTTCAGGAAATTGTTCCTCGCTGGCGAAAAGGTTGACCTTCATGCCGCTGTGGATCGTCATTTTGGCGATCGCCGCTTCGGCTCCAAGAAACGTGTGGCTTCCGTCGGGCAATGCGCCACGTTTGTTGGTTTCGACCTTGGTGATAGAGGACAGATTTGAATCATCCACAACGAGGTCGCCACCTCGAGCGACGGCCCAAATCCGTTTATCGCGATTGGCGGTCATCACGTCGCGTTGCCCCATCTCTTCCTGCATCACCTTGTAATTCGTGATTTGAGGGCCGTCTTTGCCTGAAGGGAAACTCAGTTGGGATCGCCCGCCATAAACGTTATATCCGTCGATCGTCCGGTAGCGTCCGTGCCATTGCGCGTTCTTTTCGTTCACAACATCGCGCAGTTTTTTATAGTTCCCTTCGGGCGCAGGTTCGCCGAACACTTGTTCGAACAGGATAGGCGCAATGCGGCGATCTCCTTCATCGGTCAGGAAAATTCCGTTCGCGGTCAGTGATTTCCTCTCGCTGGCGGCGGCTTTATAGAGTTGTTGCGAGGGGGCGAAGAGGTTGATAAACGGAACCCGATTGCTCGCCGCCACTTCGGCCATCGCAACCGTGTAAAGCTGAAGGTTCGCATTGTTTACGGCGGGATCTGGAAAACTAGGGTCAACATGTTGCTCATTCGCAATGGGCGAAAAAAGGACGATCCGCACGGTGCCTCGATCTGAATAGTTTTTGGCTAATGTCTCTTTGAGGTATTTATCGAGGTCTTGCTTGAATTTGGGAAGACCGGCTTCGCCTTGAAACGATTCATTGAATCCGAAAAAAGCCCAAATTACATCGGCCTGAGCGCGTTTCAACCAATCGTCGGGTGTGCCGAAATTTTCGGAGCGATGTCTCGTCACGACCTCGTCCCCTGCGGCGGCTAAATTCCTAAAAACTAATTGATAATCAGGAAACCGAGCATGGACCAGAGTCTCGAGCCAGCCGGAATGTTGGAATCGATCGGGCAGCGCATTACCCACGAGGACAATATGATCGCCTTGTTTGAGGGTGAGTTTGGAGCCTTGCTGGGCATGTAAAAGGAACGGGCCAACGCTAAGCAACAATAAGAATAAGAATTTGAGACGCATGGGTTTGAGTGTTATCGGTTCTTCAGACTCGGGTTTGAGTGGATCTATTCGTAATTTTTTTCTGCTTTACCACAGTTCCGACTGGGGTTCGGCGACTTTTATTTTTTAAGGATTTTGATTAAAGCTCTCCGCAAGGGCAACAGCTTTCAGCATGGCTTTAGATTTATTCACCGTTTCTTGAAATTCAGATTCTGGCGTGGAATCATTGACCCACCCGCCGCCCGCTTGCACATGCGCCAGCCCGTCCTTGATCAAGGCCGTTCGGATCGTGATGCAACAATCCAAGTTGCCACTGAACGAGAAATACCCCACGCATCCGCCGTATGGACCGCGCTGAGTTTGTTCGAGTTCGGCGATGATTTGCATCGCTCGAATCTTGGGTGCTCCCGACAATGTGCCCGCAGGGAATGTCGCGCGCATCAGGTCGTAGGGTGTTTTGTCGGAAGCGAGTTGCCCTTGCACCTCTGACACGATGTGCATGACGTGACTGTAACGTTCGATAATCATCAACTCGTTCACTCGCACCGAACCGTAATCGCACACTCTGCCTAAATCATTGCGGGCCAAGTCCACGAGCATCACATGTTCCGCGCGCTCCTTGGGGTCGGCTAGAAGGTCTTTTTCATTTGCCAGATCTTCCGCTTCAGTTTTCCCTCGAGGCCGAGTCCCAGCGATCGGGCGGATTTCGACCTGATGATCCTCGCAGCGCACATGAATTTCTGGCGAGGCTCCCACAAGTGCAAATCCTTCCAACTCAAGCAAAAACATGTACGGCGAAGGATTGATCGAACGTGCGGCGCGGTAGATATCGATCGGCGCGGCGTGGGTTTTCGTGGAGAATCGCTGCGATCCCACCACTTGGATAATGTCGCCGTTGACGATGTATTTTTTTGCCGCCGCGACATGAGCAAAAAACTGTTCCCGCGTCAGGTTAGATTCAAATGGCAATGCAGGCACCTCGCTCGGCAAGTCTGCGGGTTTGAATTCGATCGGTTGCTCAAGCAACGCAACAAGGCGGTCGATTTCTCCCAACGCATTCTCATACGCGTCCTCGGCCGACGTGGTGTGATCGATCACAGCGTTAACGAGGATCGTCAGCGTTTGCGCGACTCGATCGAAGATCAATAACTCATCAGCGATCAGGAAATACATCGTAGGAGTGCCCAGATCATTCCGCTGAGGACGCGGGACGATCGGCTCCACATCATGGATAAATTCGTAGCCAATAAACCCGACTGCACCCCCTGTAAAACGTGGCAGATTGGGAAGCGTCACGGGTCGGAACTGCTGCAATAACCGTTCGACAACCACCAATCCGTCTTTCACCACTTCCGGGCCTGCTGTGGATGCTTCCGGCGAGACTCGAAAGGTCTGAGTGACTTTGCCATTCTCCAAAACGGAAACCTGATCTCCCTCCTGACGAATGATAGCGCGGGGGTTACAGCCGACGAAGGAATAACGCCCCAAATGTTCTCCGCCTTCCACGGATTCAAAAATGAAGGACTCGCCCTGACCCCGAATCTTGAGATAAGCCGAAAGCGGCGTCTCATAATCCGCCAGCAACCGCCGAGAGACCGGGATCAAGTTTCCTTGTTCGGTCAGCTTCATAAACTCGTCAACATTTGGCGAATACATAGTCAGGCAATTGGTGCGCACGAATATACCTAACGACGGCGCATCCGCCACAAGGAAAGACAGGAGAATACTAAAATCGCCAAGCTGTAAGTGATCATCCCCATCCCCACACCCAACGGCATGAGCCTTGACTCTCCAAACGCCAGCAAAAGAAACCCAATCATCGCCACCAATGACGATTGGCCCAAGATACAACCCAGCACAAGCAACACCGGCGCATTCGATAAGTGCCTTGCCATCCAGCCTCGGTAAGCATCCTCACCCATCGTTCGCATCAGCCAGGCCCCTTGAAAATTCCGCGCCGCCACCAATAAACTCGTGGTCACAATAATAATTGCGGGCAACGTCCAGAACGCAACCACCACCGTAATCACGGCGTTCACCACCAACCCACCACGCCACCCTAACCGTTTTGCGATTGGATTCGCCTCCAGCACTAGATTCGGCGTCGCCACAAACGTGCTCAGAAAATCCATCCCCCGCGCAAACGCGATCGCCGCGAGGCTAATCCACCACAACGGCGTGTTGAACGGAACTATTTGATCTGACATGATGGACGACGATTTCCTCTCCCACTGACGAAATCAACCCTGAAATGGCGCCAGCCAATCAGCCCTTCTTTCCATAAATCTGTTCCGGAGTCTCAAGCTGCGCTTCCGTGACCCTCAACGCATCCCCCGAAGCACTCACCGAACGAAAAAAACAACTTTTGTAACCCTCGTGACACGCCGCTCCCGTCTGCTCCACTTGCACCAACAACGTGTCCCCATCACAATCCAAGGCCATATCCTTTACCTTCTGAAAATGACCGCTCGATTCCCCTTTGACCCAAAATTTTTGACGCGAACGACTCCAGAAACACGTATTCCCCGTCGCCACCGTGCGTTCCACCGACGCACGATTCATCCACGCCATCATCAACACTCGGCCAGTCCCTGCCTCCTGTACAATCGCCGGAATCAACCCGTCCTCATTAAACTTTAACTTCTCGATAAAACTCATTCTTCACACCTTGGTAAAAAACCTAAACTTTACTCGGCTCAACAACGAACCGTAATTCCTTGTTCAGCCAGATAAGCCTTCACTTGACCCACCGTAAAAACTCCGAAATGAAAGATGCTCGCCGCCAACACCGCATCCGCCCGGCCCTCCAACAAAACCTCGGCCAAATGCGCCAACGTCCCCGCCCCGCCACTCGCCACCACGGGCACCGGCACCGCTTCGCTGATCCTCCTCGTAATCAATAGATCAAACCCCTGCTTCATCCCATCCGAATCAATACTATTCAAAACAATCTCCCCAGCCCCCAACTCCACCGCACGCTCGGCCCAATCCTGCACCTCCCACCCCGTTGACTTCCGACCCCCGTGAGAAAACACCTCCCACCGCCCCGGCCCCGTTAATTTGCAATCGATCGAGACCACCACACATTGACTTCCAAACTTCTCCGCCCCCTCACGAATCAAATCCGGCGTGGCCAATGCTGCCGAGTTAATCGACACCTTATCTGCCCCCGCCTTCAACATCACCTTCATATCTGCCACCGAGCGAATCCCGCCCCCGACAGTCAAAGGCATGAAACAACGATCCGCAACCCGCTCAATCGTTTCCACCATCGTCCCCCTGCCCTGAGCACTCGCCGTGATATCAAAAAACACCATCTCATCGGCCCCCTGCTCGTCATACAGCACCGCCAACGTCACAGGATCCCCCACGTTCCGCAGGCCACCCTCCTCGACCTTGCCAAACTGCACACCGCGGGTCACCGCCCCATCATGCACGTCCAAACAGGGAATGACTCGTTTCGCCAACATATTCATCGTCACAAAGAACCCATTCAATAACGTTTTAGAACACCCCCTGACAAGCCCGAGAATTCCGAAGCCCCCATTACCCTATCTTCTGAACCGATTCCAACTTTGTTTGATACACGACACGGACACTCAATTGCGTTGCATCGATATTCGTTCAAAAGCATAATTAAGGGACAATGGTTTGCTCGAAAATCACACTTTTTAACCGAATGCTGGCTGAGGCACTGGGAACTTTTGCCATGGTTTTTGTTGGCACAGGTGCCATCGTGATTGATCAACAATTCAATGGCGTGATCACGCACGCTGGGATCGCGCTCACGTTTGGACTCATTGTTTTGGCCATGATTTATACTCTTGGCGATGTCTCGGGGGCGCATTTCAATCCTGCGGTGACGGTGGCTTTTTTTGCCGCTCGACGGTTGGAATCTAACGTGGTCATTCCCTATGTCCTCAGTCAAACGGTCGGGGCACTATGCGCGAGCGGGCTACTTTGGTGGATGTTTCCCGAGAGCAACGGTTTGGGGGCTACTCATGCTCACGGCCCTCACCTGCGAGCTTTTGTGATGGAGTTTGTTCTGACCTTGATCTTGATGGTTGTCATCCTGAGCGTCTCAACGGGTGCTCAAGAAAAGGGGATCACCGCAGGGATCGTGGTCGGGAGTGTCATCGGGCTTGAGGCCATGTTTGCCGGGCCGGTTTGTGGTGCTTCCATGAACCCTGTGCGTTCGTTGGCTCCTGCTCTGGTCTCCTGGCAGTTGGGCGATCTTTGGATTTATCTCTTGGCACCCATCATGGGTGCACTGGCAGCAGTCCCGTTGACCCGAGCCTTGAGGCCGACCGTTTGAACCGTTAGTCTTGTTTTATTCTTATGAGCAAACCTGTTGTCCTTATTCTCTGCACGGGTAATTCCTGCCGCAGCCATCTCGCGGAAGGCTTTTTAAGATCCGCTGCGGGCGACCTGCTGAATGTGCAGAGCGCGGGATCGAAACCCGCGGGATATGTTCATCCGCTTGCGATCCAAGTCATGCAGGAAGTGGGGATCGATATTTCGAGCCATCGATCGAAACCGTTGACTGATTTTCTCGAACAAAACATTGATACGGTCATTACCGTCTGCGGGAATGCGGATCAAGCCTGTCCGATTTTTCCGGGGCAGATGCGTCGTTACCATTGGCCGTTTGAGGACCCTGCGCACGCGACGGGAACCGAGGTGGAAAAGCTTGAGGTTTTCCGTCGAGTTCGTGATGAAATACGCAGAGTGTTCGAGGCTTACGGCGCGGGATGCAGAGCGGTCGTAACACCCTGAGTAGGCCGCGGATTCTCGCTCGTGTGTTCGAAGATCAGTTCATCCGACTGTGCAGTGACTCGGATGTGATCGCCCGCTTTGTAAATACCCTCGAGCAACTTCATTGCCAGAGGATCGAGGGCTTATTATCTGGAGCGCTAGCACTATTTGGGTTTTCGGGTGGTGGGATGTCTGTTGTTTGGCGCGTCGGCGTGGCGGTGTGCCGCACGTGATCGGAGGTTGGGCTGGAATTCACAGGATCGGCAGAAGCATCTCTGGCGAGCTGATCGATGGGAGCAGTGGAGTCTCTCGGAAAGGAACTCCAGAGGCGTCTCGGAGGCTGTGGACATTTTTGGAGTCGATCAGGCCTGACTTCGCTGCTGCACCTGAGCGTCCTCTTAAAAAACAGGAACGATCCGCAGCTTTGGAACTGATCCCTACCGCCAACTTAGGGATGCACGAAATAATTTACCCATTTGAATAAAACTGCTTTCCCAAGGTCTGATTTGGGAAT
>Ga0114966_10003691_pt1 | contig 13333 bp, 10 predicted proteins | sample M_130207_XF_Meta_FD_87029 | JGI IMG/M metagenome (GOLD analysis project Ga0114966, IMG submission 87029) | Freshwater microbial communities from Lake Montjoie, Canada to study carbon cycling - M_130207_XF_MetaG | ecosystem: Environmental > Aquatic > Freshwater > Lake | place: Lake Montjoie... | reverse complement strand
CATGGATTTGCAAAAATAATTCTAGAAGGATCTTTAGTTGCTTCTATAATTAATCTTATCTCTGCTTCACTGGCACAATCAAAGTTTGCACCAAGTGATGCTAAAACTTCAATTAATATTGGATTAGGATTACATTTTACTGCATAATATGGTTTTACATCAGGTAGTAGATTAACCCAATTAGTATATGATTTTGTAATTTCACCTAAATCAATTAAATAGAATGCTTTTTCACTCTGATTATCTTCTAAATAATCGTTTATAATATCATAGATATCATAGTCACTTCCATATAAATTTACTTTATATTTTTCAAATAATGAATTATCTAATATTTTTGTATTTTGATTAATATGTTCTGACATAATTTATATTAAACAAATAACAAAATAATTGTAATTTACCGCAAATAGAGTGATTAAATAGAATGATTTATTCATAAATAAATAACTATTTTATAGAACTTTAGTTGAAGAAAATGCCATATTTATTATTAAATCTTTTTATATGTATAATTAAACCTTTACTTTCATCATGAAAATTCATTAAATTTCCTAAATTACAACTATGTTTTAAGTATCCTAATGTATTAAAACATATTATATTTTCATTTTTATCAGATATTTCAATTAGTTCATCAATACTTTTATTATTTATATATTCAACATCATCACCGAAATTATCTAAACTTTTTAATAATATATAATTTTCATTTATAACTGAATATTTTATATTATTATTATTGTTATTATTATTATTATTATTTGGATTATTATTGTTATTAATCTGATTATTATTATTTGGATTATTATCAAACTGTTCCATACAATTTAATTGATATGCATTTTTTTTAGAACTATCAAATCTTTCACTTGTTAATCTTCCAATATGAATACAAGTTACTTCATTCCAAAATGCACTTTTATAACCATTGTCATAATATTTATCTGCATAAACTCTTTCAAAAAATGTTTCAGTTGTACTATAATTACCTAGTTTTAATATAGTTTCTGTTAATACCATTGATGGTCTAAAACTATAATGTGGCCAATATGAACAATTTCTACTATTTAATCCCTCTTCATCTTTAATATGTAATATATAATTATTATCTATAGTTGAGCCTCCTACATAATCATAATGTTGAATAATTTCTGCATAATTTTTATTAAATAAAATTTTATTAATATTATCTTTTTTATATTTTTCTAAGAATGATATTGATTTTGAAACATAATTATCAGGTTTAAAAAATAACCAATCGTCTTCTAGATGTATCCAATATTTTGGTTTTAATTCATTTAATTTATCCCATATCATATTCATACTAGATAGATGACCTTTATTATCTTGTTTTTTAAATTGATATTTAAAAAATGGATAATTCTTTAACATACTTTTCCTATCTTCTGCAGATGAATTATCATCTATACACAAAAAATAATCTATCTTATTTAAATCATTGAAACAATATAAGATTGAATTTATAGTTTTTTCAAAAAGATCATATCTTTTACATGTTGTTATTGATAATAGAACATTAATATTATTATTATTATTAATATTATTATTTAATGTTAAACCAAGTTTATTATTATGAAATAATTTTATTTTATCAATTGTTTTATTAATTATATTACAATCATTATCATTAAATTTTTTTATTTTTAAGTAAATATTTTGTACAAAATTAAAATAGTTTTTAATTAAATCTTTATCATTTTGATTTAAATAATCAATATAATATTGAAATAAACGTAAAATATCTAATTGTAAAGATGCATTAGATAATATGTTTTGATTAATAAATAATTTATTAAATGTAGTTATACCTAATCTATATTCTTTCATAGTATGAGCTATATGAATTAATTCATAATCTAATAAATAATCATAAATAACATTAAAAAGAAATAGTTTATCACTTTTATTAATATCAAATTTAAGTATCATTTTATAATATAAAAAAGCAAGATTTGGTTTATTATTTCTTCTAAAAAATGATATAATCTCATATAAACACTCATATCTATCATCAATAATAACAGATAATGACCAATAATATATTGCTTTTTCATATTCATTTAAATCCATATATAATTTACCAATTTGATGTAAACTAAAATATACTTCTTGATTCCAATCTCCATAATCAACTCTTTTTTTATACCATTCTATAGCTTTTTCTTTTTGATTAGAATCTCTATAACTTTGTGCACAATAAAATGAATATCTAATTTTTAATTTATTACCTTCTCCAGATGCTTTATGATATGCATTTTCTAATATAACTGCATCTTTTTTATATTTTTCAGGATCTTTACTTCTATCTCCAGTTTTACCAGAATCAATATAATAACTACCTTCGATTAGATCACTTGTAATTTTATATTGTTCATCTATTGTACTTAAATATTCATGTAAAACTCCAACGAATTTCCAACCAATTCTATTATTTATTAATAAATGTCTTTTATATTGACATCCTATATTACCAAATTTTAGATAATATGCATCTTTATTTAATTTTTGTGGTAATTTAAAATCTCCATTTATTTTATCATCTGCATCAAAAATTAATAAATAATCGGTTTTATTAAAAGCATGTTCTAAAGCTAAAGTTCTATTATATCCGAAATCTTTCCATTCATCTTGATAAATATTACCTTGAATATTATGTTTATTAAAAAAATTATTAATTATTTCAATTGTATTATCTGTAGAACCAGTATCTGATATAAAATAATGTGTAATTGGTATTTTTTCAATAATATTTTCTAAAGTTGATTCAATAACATGTGATTCATTCTTAACAATCATATTAAGACATATTGAATATGGTTTTTTTATATTTTTTGTTTTGTCAATTATATTTGACATATTATAAAATAATATATTATTATAGTTTTATATTATTTTTGGATTATATTTATTTTGGATTATATTTATTTTTGGATTATATTTATTTTTGGATTATATTTATTTTTGGATTATATTTATTTTTGATTATATTTATTTTTGGATTATATTTATTTCTATTTATATAATATATGAATAAAACAAATAATAATAAAATTAAACTGAATCCTAATAATAAAAATAGAAATAGAAACAATCAATCACAAAAAATAACTGAAAATGAACCATTACAGATAACTGAAAATAAAAGAAGTAATAATAATAAAAAAAAATTTACAAGTAATGAAATAGCTTTTATTAAAAACCCATTAATATTAGCTAATAGTGAATTTCCAAAATTTAAATATGATGGTGGTTATGGTTTTCAAACATTAACTATAACACTTAAAGGAAATAATAATCAAACTGGAGGCGGATTATTTAATATTTTTAGTTCAACAGGTAAATCAAAAAATATTAATAAAAATAATAATTCAAATAGTATAGATTCATCTGTATATGTAACTGCAGGTGCTATGAATTATATGACAGAAGATATTACGTTAGTATCAGTTGCTAAAAGTGGATTTATTTCATCAATTGCTAGAAAATTTAGTGGTAGTTCATTTTTTTTATCTTCTATTGTAAATCAAGGTAAATTACCAGGTATTGTTTCATTAGCTTCTCCTAATCCAGGTAATATAGGATGTTTTTACATACCTCCTGGTAAATCTTTTAATGTAGTATCGAGTAGTTATATTGCTTCAACAAATAATTTAAAAATATCAACTAATGCAAAATTTGGTGGTATATTAACAGGATATGGTTTATTTTATACATCTGCAGAATCTATGGATGGAAAACCAGGATTAGTTTGGATTTCATCTTATGGTGAATTAACTGAACATATAATAGAACCTGGACATAAAATTAAAATTGATAATGGTGTTATATTAGCATTTGATTCTAATGTTAATTTTATAACTAAATTAGCAGGTAAAGGTATATTATCAAGTATATTTAGTAGTGAAGGTCTGGTTTCTTTAATAGATAATCAAACTAACTCTGATATAATAGTTTATTTACAAGGTAGAAGTGTAAATTCTTATAATGATTATATTGCAAGTGTTGCATGTGAAGCATGTAGTGGTTCAAGTAGTGGTAGTTCTTTATTTTCAATAAATATTGGTTCATAAATTTATTGTATAAAAGAACATATCTCTCTCATAATCATTTCATCAAATAAATATTTTTCAATATGTTCTTTATATTGATTATTATTTTGATTATCTATAATTGTTCCTTTTACCAAAGATATATAATTTCGTCTTTTTAACCAAGAATATAATTTAATAAATTCATTATCTTCAATATATAATGCTAATCCAAATCCATCAGACATACTTGGAAATTTTACATGATGATCTGTATAATGACGAAAATGAAAAATTGTATCAAATGTATTCATTGGATTTTTTAAAAAAAATCCTGGATTAATAAATAACTTTTTATATGGTTCTAAACATATTATATAACAACGTATTGTATATGTACTATTAAATATATTATTATTATTATATTTACATATAATAGATAATTTTTCTGATTCTGATTCTATCTTTATTGAATCTTCATAAAATTCTATATTTAATAAAATATTTCTAATATTTTTTAGAATATCTTTACAAATTGTCTTAATATAAGTTATTTCTTTTTTCTGTAAAATATAGTATATTTCAATATTTTCAGATAATTTTTTTAATAATATATTATAGTCATTTTTAACTTTTGAATAATCTAATAAAGAAAATTCTCTATTCATATAACTATCAAATTCTAATGTAAATAAATTAAATTCTTCTATTTTTAATATATTAAATGCAATTTCAGATGACATTTTTAATTAAATACAATGAATTTATCGGAACGAAGTGAAGATAAAGAACTATTTTCTTTCGAACTTCGTTCTCCAGAAAATATAATCTTTATATAAATAAATAGTATTTATATAAATTTATATAAATATTATATTATATAATATTTTTCATTTTTTATAAAAAAAATATACTTAAAAACTATTTAATAGTTTATATTAAGTAGATACAATGTCGAAATCATATATTTGTAAAAGGTGCACTTTTAAAACTAGTAATACAAATGATTTATGTAATCATTTTCGTCAAGATGAATTATGTACTAAAGTATTAGAATCATATAATTATGCAGAAGATCAATTATTAATTATGTCATTTTTACCATATAAAGGAAAGGTTCATGTAGTGGCTGATGAAGAGATTGATTTATTACCTAAAACGGATATTTTATTAAAGAATATTGAAGAATTTGTTGATGTAGCTGATGAAACATTTAAAACAAAATGTAAAACGTGTAAATATTGTGATACTAAATTTGATAAGATTGATGATTATAGAGTACATATTATTAAAGAGTGTTTTTACAATGAATTATTGGAAAGAGGCGAAACTGGTGATTCACCTTTAATGACAGAAGTTAAAAATAAAGAGACTGGTAATAATAATAATCAGCAAACGAATGTAAAGCAAAATGTAAAGTTTAATATTAATATTAATGATATGCATGGAAATAAAATTAGTAGTAGTGAATATAATCCAACTGAAGATTTTAATTTAGATGGAGGATTAGAAAATATTATTAATAATTTGGTTTATAAACTATTGATGGGTAATTTTAAGTTAGATACTATTCCAATTCATGCTTTTGATGATAAGTGGGATGTTTCTGATATTGATTTTAAGAAGATGTCTCATATCTTTATGAGTAAAATTATGTATAGTACTTTATTGAATTATATTTTGGATAGTGATAAAAATCTTAATATTATTTTTGATGATGAATATAAAACGGGATTGATTTATAAAAATAGTACTGAAAAATATATTAAATTAACATCATGTGATATTGTAGATGCAATTATGGAAAAATTAAGAGATCATTTACTTGATTTTCTTGAAGTTATGAAACCAAAGATATTTGATGAGATGTATGTATTTTTAAAGGATACTGTTAATAAAAGATATCAGGATTTTTTGAAAGAGGATGTTTATAAAGAGCAAGTTGTTACTAGTATTGTTATTTTATATAAAAATAAAAAAGATGATGCAATTAGATTTTTTAATAGAATTCAGAAATAATTAGTTATATTGGTATTTTCTTTTCGAACTTTATTCTCCAGAAAATATTTCTTTATCTCCACTTCAGTTCAATAAATTCATTGTTTATCATTCACACAGTTCATGAAAAAGGTTCTTTATCTCTACTTCGTTTCGATAAATTCATTGTTTATCATTCACGCAGTTCATGAAAAAGTTCTTTATCTCAACTTCGTTTCGATAAATTCATTGTAGTTAAATTATTAAATATTTTATTATATTATTGTATAATAAAATATATTTATATAAAATATCAGGACTTTTCTCCGGATTTACAATAATGTCAGGACTTTTCTCCGGATTTATAATAATATCAGGACTTTTCTCCGGATTTATAATAATGTCAGGACTTTTCTCCGGATTTATATAATAATATCATATTTTTATATAAAAAAATTGATTTATAATATAAACTATATATATATTTATTCAAAATATCAAATATTAATTTACTAAAGTTTCATATCATAAAATGAAGGTTGATTTATTTAAAAAACTAACGCAGCATTATATAGAGAATTATTTACTTAGTAGAAATAAAAAAGATACGTTTAGATATAATAAAAATGAAAAATTAAGAAAAGAGGATATACCAGATAATATTGTTCATTTAATTTTTGGCGATAAATATAATTTAGAAATAGATCCGTTTATTATTCCAAATACAGTAAAGACAATTAAATTTAGTAGATTGTATGATAAACCAATACTTATAGGAGTTATTCCTAATAGTGTTGTAGAAGTTATTTTTGGACAGAATTTTAATCAACCATTGAGTTATATTAATGAAACAGGTAATCATATTAATTTTATTCCAAATAGTGTATCTAAATTAACGTTAGGTGAGTTTTTTGATCAACCACTTCGTGTTGGAAATATACCATCTAGTGTGACTCATTTAAAATTTGGATATAAATTTAATCAAATTTTAAAACCAGGGCATATTCCTAATGGTGTAAAATATTTGACCTTTGGTAATATGTTTAATAAAACTTTGAAACAAGGTGTTCTTCCTAATACAATTACACATTTAAAATTAGGAAATTCATTTAATCAACCACTGCATTATGTTTTTTTTCCATATGATCTAACCCATTTAACATTTGGTAGAGCTTTTAATCAGTACATCATATATGGACAACTTCCTGATACGATAACTCATTTATCTTTTGGAACTAAATTTAATCAATCTCTTACAAGATTTGATGATAATATTGATATTTATGTTTCAATTATTCCCAAAAGTATTGTTAGTTTAGAGTTTGGACATAATTTTAATTCAGTTTTGAATGTGGGAGATATTCCATTTGGTATTGAAGAGTTAATATTTGGTTATTCGTATAATCAACCTTTAAAAATAGATTTAATACCATTAACTGTTGAAAAATTAGTATTTGGACATTGTTTTAATCAGCCTATAGTTGAAGGATTTATACCAAATAGTGTAAAATCACTCATGTTTAGAGGTGATTTTAATCAACCTTTAAATGAGGGTTGTATTCCAAATAGTGTTGAATTTTTAGATTTAGGTTTATTTTTTAATCAACCTTTAAAAAGAGGTGATTTACCAAATAGCTTAAAAACTATATCATTCAGTTATTCTTTTAATCAACCATTAGAAGAGGGTATTATACCAGATAATGTAACTCATATTAGATTTGGTGAATTATTCAACCAACCTTTAAAAGTATATGATATACCAAATAATGTTGAAAGTTTATCATTTGGACACTCTTTTAATCAAGAAATTGAAAAAGGAGTTATTCCAAATAGTGTCAAGTTTTTAAAGTTTGATTATGAATTTAATCAAAATTTATATATTGATAATTTACCTAAAAAATTATTGGAATTAACAATTAATTCTACTAATGAATTCTTTGATATTATACCTTTAAAAGCTAAATTCAATGTGTGTTATTACTATTATGGACTTAATAATTATGTTATTAATAATAAATCTTATTTGATATCTATAAATGATATAGAAGATATGAGTAATTTTGTTGATAAATTTACCAAAGATAAATATATTGGTAATATTATTATGCAAGACTTATTTATGATAATATTGAATCCAAATAGAATGAGAAGTATATCAAAACAATATAATGTTGAAGAGGTTGAATTAGTAGAATCTTATTGAATATAATTTAATATTAATATAAAAAAATGATTATTTAAAGTAATAATTCGTAATATATATAATTTTATAAAACAGAAAAATAATGAATACAGAAAAATAATGAATACAGAATGAATACAGAAAAATAATGAATACAGAATGAATACAGCAAAATAATGAATATAGACTTGTATATGTCAATACTATTAAATAATAATATTAATAATAATAATAATAATAATAATAATAATATTAATAATATTAATAATAATAATAAAGAATCTATTTTTAATTTTAGTTCTTTAAATGATATTGATAATAAGACTATATTGGAAGAGAAAACAATAGAAATAGGATATCATAATTATCCATTCATATCTGATGAATATTTTAATAAATTATCATTGTTAAATTGTAAAAAGATAATTATTACATCATCATCTGATAACTTTTCTAATTTTATACGATTACCTAATAATATTAATTATATTAATTTTTATTGTATGTTTAGAAAAAATATATTTGAAAATGAAATACCAAATGGTGTTAAAAAAGTAATACTTAGTGAATATTTTAATGATACTATTAAATATATTCCAGATAGTGTTATAGATTTAACAATTGGCAATTCTTTTAATAAACCTTTCAATAAGGGTGATTTAAATAATAATTTAAGACATTTAAGTATTGGTAATCCATTAAAATTAGTAATTCAATCATATAAATATTTAATTGAAAGAGATGTATTACCAAATAATTTAATAAGTTTATATATAGGTGATGGTTTTGAAACAAATTTAAAACCGGGAGTCCTGCCACATAGTATAAAAAAATTAACAATAAAAAAATATAATTATCCATTACAACCCAATGTTATTCCTCCAAATGTAGAGTATTTAGATTTATCATCTTTTAATTATCCACTTAAATATGGTGATCTACCAAATAAAATAAAATATTTGAATTTGTATTTTTATGATCATGAATTAAAAGAGGGAATTATTCCATGTTCTGTTGAATATTTAGATTTGACTAATTTCAAAAAGTCATTAAAAAAAGGTGATTTACCTATACATTTAATTAAATTGAAATTATCAAATTATTTGAATGATATTGATACTGAAATATTACCAAATAAACTAAAATATTTGAATTTATATCCAAATTTTAGCAGTAAAATTATGAAAAAAGCATTACCAAATACATTAACACATTTATTATTAGGAATCAATTTTAATCAAACACTTGAAAAAGATATTTTACCAGATTCATTAATATATTTAAGGATTGGTGATTTTAATGATTTTTTATATAATAATAATAATAATATTCCATCTAATTTAATTGAATTATCTTGTAATACAAATAGTTCATTTTTATCAAATGATTTAATAAAAAGAATACCTATTATATCAATTCATAATGGTGTTTCATATTATTATATTAAATATATATATAATAAAAAATATAATATAAATATTAATTATTATGATTTAGATAATATGTATTCTATTATACTTGATATTATTTGTAATGGAACAAAAGGTAGTATAATTTTCAAAGAATTACTTCAAAAAGTATTAGATCCAAAAAGATTAGATAAATTATCAATTTTATATAATATTGATGTTGATGAATTTTTAAATAATTATTGATTTGTTTGATTGATCGATTGATTGTTTGATTTGATTGTTCGATTGATTGTTCGATTAATTGTTTGATTGATTGTTCGATTGATTGTTTGAACAATTACCACCAATCTGTTTTATAACCTAAGAACTTTTCTAATTTTATTTTATCACTATTGAATACTTTTTTTAATTTTTTATAAATTTTACTATCAGGATCTAATGTATCTGATGACTTTGAAACATATTCTTCTTTAAAATTACCTTTAAATGGACTAACATTTAAAAATTTAAATATCTTGTCATATTCTGCTTCCATATTATGTCTTACTTTTTCTGATATAGCTATATAAATATTCTCTTTTGGAAAATATCTTAACATATTTTCTATCTGTTTATAATAAAATCCTCTTTGAACAATGTGAGTCCAAAATGATACAGAATAATTTTTAATTTCATTCATTCTATGTTCTAATTCATCTTCTACACAAAAATCGAATGATTGAGTACTTGGATTAAAATCAATCTTTAACATTTTCCAATGACTATATGCTCTATCAATAGGATTCCTTAAAAATAATATAATTTTTACTTGAGGATTTATCATTTGAAGTAAATCTAAACATAGATTTTGATACATTACATCTGGTGCTTTATCTCCTACCATTTTTTTGGAATAATCGAAATGTTGTTTATACCATTCAACACCCTTTAAATAATTGTTTTTTATATCATTAAAATAATGAATCTCTCCATATGTTTTTGTTTTTTGATTAAATTCTGTTTTAGGCATTGATATTTCAGGATGAAGATAAAAATTACGTAGTGCACTTGTAGTACCACCTTTCATTGTACCAGCAATCATAAAATCTATAACACGCCATTTAGGGAATTGATAAGTTATATTTGTTTTTTTCTGTACTAAAATATTATCTTTACTAGTTTCTATAATATAATTTTTGAAAAAGTTGTTATATTTAGATGATATTATAAAATATCCCTCTTGTAATGTCATATTCCATATTTTTTGAATATCTTCAAATTGATTATCTATTAATGATATTATATTATTAAAACATGGGGGATTATAAGCATTACCATAATAAACTACTGTAGCGACAGGTGATGGTGTTTGCATCCAACTATTTAATTTATGTGTCTTTTTGAATTCTATTATATTGATATTATAATTATATATTATTAAATTACGTCCAGATTTTTCATAAGGTATCAACTTTATTAAATCTTTTAAACTCTTTTTATTTATTTTTATATTTTTATTTATGTTTTTATTTTTATTTTTATTCATATAATATTCATTAGATATATTATAAAAATAAATTATATAAAAAGATTTAATATAAGTTTTTTTAATTTATTTTTTTAATTTCTTTATTTACATTAAGCACTTTGTTTTCTTTCCAAATGGATGGTCTGGACATACACAACCAGGTTGTATTCGTTTACCACACATTGGAATTTCACCAAATTCTGTATCTGGTTCACCAACATGCTCTGCACACATCGATGGCTTATTTTTATTTTTGCATGGTATGCAAACTGTATTACCAGTACCAGCTTTACGAACGAATGGTGGCATGAATCCTTTACAGTCAGGACATTCATGCACTATGCAATATTCCTTAGATGTAGTATTATTGCATTGTTTTTCAGCTAGCTTGCAGTAATATCTACACTTAAATGTAAATTCTTCTTCAGTTTTAGGAACTTCTGATGACATCTTTCAAGAGTAATTTCAAAAAGTATTATATATTATAAATATAAATACAAATACAAAATACTAATAAAATTAACTGTCATTTTTATATTTTCTTTCGTTTGCACTCCAGAAATAGTTCTTTATCTCTACTTTGTTTCGATAAATTAATTGTAAGAAAATTAAAAAATGATAATTATTAATTAATAATAGTTTTTTATTAAATAATAGTTATTTATTAAATATATTGATTTTTAAAATGATTGTTAATCTTATTGATATTCCTAGATATTTTCAAGAATCTGAGCTATATAAAAGTTCTATTTCTAATGGGAATGAACTGGAAATAGATGCTAAATTTGCTAAATTTGATGATATAATTACCAATATTGAAGAATTATGTTATTATTTAGATACAATTCAATACTGGAGATTTAATAAAAATAATTATCCAGTTGAAATATATTCAGTACTTGATACATGGAGTTGTATTCAACATTTATTTTCAATTACTATTAAAATTAAATATCCAGAACTTACTATTATAGATGAAATTAGTTTTATTAACAATAAACGTCCAATGCGAACGTGTAAGCCAAAAATACTCCTAAAGGATGGTTTATTATCATTAGAAGGAAATGAATTGATTGAAGAAGCATCAGAAAAAGGTTATTTTGGATTAATTAAATATGCATTGAAAATTGGTTATATACTTACAGATTTAGTAGCACTTAAAGCTTCTGAAAAAGGTCATATTGATATTCTTCAATTTTGTTTTGATAATATTTATTTAATGAAATATATTGAAAATAGAATGGAAAAAAGTAGATATAATAATACAGTTTTTCGAAAAGTAATGTTTGATAATTTACAACCAAAATGTTATTTTAATTCTATTTGTAGGAATGCAGCTAAAAATGGACATTTAGAATGTTTAATATTAGCTCATCAATTTGGTTGTTTATGGGATGTACGTGTTTGTGAAGATGCAGCATTAAGAGGTCAATATGAATGTCTTAAGTATGCATATGAGAATGGATGTCCATGGACAATCAATGTTTGTTATTATGCATCTCAAGGACATGTAAAATGTTTGGAATATGCACATACAAATGATTGTCCTTGGAATAGTAAGTTATATGAACATGCCATTATATCAGGTGATATTGAATCAATTAAATATGCTTATGAAAATGGATGTCCATGGAATAATAAAATATGTGAAGATGCAGCTTTACTTAATTATTTTGATATATTAAAGTATGCTATTGATAACGGTGCACTAAAAAATAGTAAAGTTTGTAATAAGGCTGCTTCAAATGGTAATTTTGAATCTCTTAAATATGCTTATGAAAATGGATGTTATTTTGATGAAGAGACTTGCTATGAAGTAAATCGTAGCAAAAATAAAGAATGTATTTTGTATGTTCATGAAAAAGGATGTTTATGTAGTATGGATAATGAATGTTTATATTACAGAATGTATAAAAAATCTAAATAATATAATATTTTTCATAAAAAATAATTTAATTAAAGAATCAGATATTTATTATAATGAATTGAATTTATCGAAATGAAGTGGAATATCAAGAACTATTTTTTAGAAAACGAAGTTCGAAAGAAAATAATAAATTATATAGAATCATTTAATGTAAAACTAACTGTACATAAATCAAAAGATAAATTATAATCTAAAATATAATTATATGGTATAAATCCATAGCCTTTATTCCCCCAATTAATAACCCATGAATTTTGAAACTTAATAGTTTGACTT